>VAPB010207176.1_pt1 | contig 10173 bp, 11 predicted proteins | sample 3395101 | NCBI WGS metagenome assembly VAPB01 (sample SAMN08290433, study PRJNA428436) | hydrothermal vent metagenome | isolation source: Deep-sea hydrothermal vent chimney | place: Indian Ocean: Southwest Indian Ridge | reverse complement strand
CTCAATATTCATTGAAGTGTTGGTATATTTAAGGACCTATCAAAAGAAGATCTAAAGAGTGTCCAACTTTGGGTAAGATTTCTGCAACTGTGTCCAACCCTTTATTTTCACATTTATGACACTTAATCGAAGTCCATACCTCGCTTACAGCAAAGAACTTCTTGGTGTCAAATCCAAGGGTTGCAAGCTTGTGTTGAAGATTATCTCTTATTCTCGCAAACGACCAACGATGAACCATACCTCGAAACTTTCGACCTCTGTAATTTCCCTTTCTAGCAGTCGACCTGATACCTTTCACTTGACCAATAACTACATGAAGATTGTACTTCTCGGTTAATGCCAAAATATGTTCAACAATGTCCTTGACAAGCTTGTTATCGTATTCCCTACTCAGTCTAGCACGTTTTTCGCTGATCTCTCTTAGCTGTCTTGTGACTTGGGTTGAATCTAAGTTCTGAAACAGATGATATTCCTTCTTTCGTTGGAGTGATGCCACAACATCGTCGTAGTGTTTCATTCGTCTGAGCTTGTCACGTTGCTTCCAATACTTAACATGCTTGTATCCTTGCTTGGTCAGCAAGACGGTACAAGCGGCTTTCTCAATGCCAAGATCTATGCCCATGACCGCAGGTTGTAGACTCGATGAGTCGGTTGTGTCAACATCCAATGTGACTGTGAATACTGTCCACCACTTTCGTTGTCTATCCTTGAAAAGTCGAACTGTCTTCAGCTCTCCATCCTTCAACCTCTTGAGATGATATGAAGAGAGTGAGAGTGGGATCAACATTCTTTCGTGAATACGTCGGTTTCTTTTGACCGAATCAACTGAATAACGCAGACTCAACCAGTGTTTGATCTCCTTATCAGGAGTATATAGAAAATCAAAGCACTTGCCAAAGGCAAATCGGGGAATCTTTCGAGATGAGTACCCCCTTGCTCCAAGTGGCTTCGCACCTTCACACTCAAGGTGACTTTGCCACATGGCTATCGCTGTATCACGGCATTCCTGGAACTCATTCACCGATATATTCTGGAACCGCCTTTTGAAGTCATGAGGGACAGAGGTCCTAGAAGATTTACCACGAGTAGCAGTGAGGGTCAACTTATCCAATTCACTCGCGTTAATCCTCTTCTTCTTTATTCCAACAAAAAGGTCTTTCTCGTGAAGTTCAATTACTCCAAGATATGCCTTAATGACACGTGTATCTCTCCCAGTTATCTGAGAGAGTCGAGTCTTCTGTCTGTTAGTCATGATGTCCCATCGAATTGGAATTTTCACGCTGACAATGATGCCTTTGGACCGACCCACGATTTTCACCAGTTGAATTTAAGGTTAAGACTTGTTTCTTGTCGAGTTCACTCCATTTCTTGTCATGTTATGAGGTAATGAACTCCTATACAATATACTCTCAATCATTGAATTTGAGGTTATTAGAGTAAAACAACATCTAATTATTTTATATGAATAGAATCTATGTAGAGATTGAATAATCCCTGTTTTCTCAAAATCACTAGCGGAATATTACTCGTAAAATATCGAGAAAATTATGCCTAGATTGTTTTCAAAACATCTCAAAGTGGTGCACATCGAAACCAAATATTATGGAAAAACCGCTTCTCATCTGACAGGTTCAAAGATACTCTTATAACCACAAACAAAGGAAAACACGAAACCGTGGGTCGGTGGTCTAGCTTGGCTACAAAAGGCCACTTGTGACCTTTGCCAAAAATGATTCCTGGTTTGGGTCTTGTGGACATATTGTCCGCTCGCAAGACTCCAGGGGATCAGGAGTTCGAATCTCCTCCGGCCCACCACTTCTTCTCTACACCCCAGCAGTATAACCATGAGTGCTACTTCATTCGCCCGCTTTCAGTTCAAAATAGTGAAACTCAATTACGGTAAGGACTTTGAGGAGTTAATACGCATACTCTTGAGTATAGTTCACATCGACAATAGTCGAAATCCTTATGTTCAACGGGCCTTGAAATTTGTGTAATGTCATATCAATCTTCAGTTCGTGAGAGGCTCGCGCGACGCATTGCAGGAGAGATTGCCCTATCAGAACATCCTGGGCAGACAATGCGGGTGTGGAGAGAGCGTTTCCGACTTCCTCAGATAATTCTTGCACAACACATAGGCATCAGTCCAAGTGTGATTAGTGACTACGAATCTGGGCGAAGAAAATCACCTGGTACTTCCACGATACGACGTTTTGTAATGTCTTTGTTGAACCTCGACGAGCGTAATGGTGGTCAGATTGTGGCTGCCTTTGGTAGGCTCATGGATGTTAGCCTTGTTGATCTGAATATAGTTCTAGCAATGAGCGACTTCACTTCCCCCATAACGATAAAGGAATTTTGTGCCCTGCTGAAGTGTTCAGTGAAGACCGGACAAAAACATCTCGACCGTGAGATCTACGGGTACACCCTAGTCGATGTGGAAAGAGCAGTAAAAGAGTTGAACAGTAATGCTTTTCTGAAACTCTTTGGTGCGACAACCGAGAGATGCCTTCTTTTCACAAATGTCAACACTGGTCGTGCTCCGTTGATTGCAATCAAGTCACAGGAGTTCAAACCATCACTTGTGATTCTTCATGGGATTTCAGAAGTTGATCTGCTGGCCTTAGAACTTTCAGAGCAGATGAAAATACCCCTTGCTATTAGTAAGACTGGATCAGTTGAGTCATTGATTCGAGAATTACGTGGAATTGAACCTTAACCAAGAATCAGTTTCAATATGGCCATCCGGAGAATTACACCATTGTAGACCTGGTCAAAGTATTTTGCTTGTGGAGTGTTGTCGATGGCTGAGTCAAGCTCATCCACGCGTGGAAGAGGGTGTAGAATGGTTGTGTCTTCTTTCATCAATTTGATTTCATCAGATGTGATCCTGAACAGCCCCTTCACTTTATTGTACTCTCGCACGTCTGGGAACCGTTCCTTCTGGATACGAGTCATGTAGACGACATCGGCATCTTTGATGGCATCCTCAACACTCTCAACCTCAACCACATCAACACCTGCCTTCTTCATCGCTCGAATGATTGTCGGCTTCATTCTGAGTGATGGGGGGGCTGCAAGCCTAATACTGACATCATAATGGCTCAACCCCATTCCAAGAGAGTGGACTGTGCGACCATATTTGAGGTCTCCACAGAGTGAGATAGAGAGACCGTCTATTTTACCTTTCATTTTCTTAATGGAATACAAGTCGAGAAGTGCTTGAGTGGGATGTTCCTCTGATCCACTTCCCGCATTGACGATAGGAATACTTGAAAATTCTGCAGCTACTCGAGCTGAGCCATCAAGTGAGTGCCTCATTACAATGATGTCGGAATACCTCTCTACTGTTCTTATCGTATCTGCCAAGGTTTCGCCCTTTCCGCCAGCACTAGATGTTCCAGCCTCTGCAAAACCAAGAACACTACCACCAAGCCTAAGCATTGCACTTTCGAACGAAAGGCGTGTGCGTGTAGAAGGCTCAAAGAAGAGAACCGCCATAATTTTAGAATCTAGTTCCTTACTCCTCTTCACTGCAACAGATTCCATTTTTGCAGCTGTTTCAAGGATATGATCAATCATTTTCCTATCTAAGTCATGAATACTAATCAAATTCCGAAGCTCAGCCATTAGTGGAACACCTACTGTGGGTGATACGACACATGTTGTTCATTAACTTTTCCAGATATGAAGATGTTTCTAAGAAGAATTTTTTCCATATTTTCGAGGCATCTTTACGCGACGAAGATTAAGTCCAGCTTCGATAACAAGCTGTGAAGCCAGTTCATCCTCGTATTCTTCAATATATGTTATTTCAAAAATTCCTGCATTGATGAGCATCTTCGTACAGATGCTACAAGGTCTAGTTGTGCAATATATTTTTGCGCCATTTACACTGACACCATGGAATGCAGCCTGAATGATTGCGTTCTGTTCTGCATGAAGACCTCGACAGAGCTCATGCCGTTCCCCTGGCTTTATACCAAGTTCATCTCTGATACAACCAACATCTTCACAGTGTGGTAGTTTCTTGGGTGCGCCATTGTATCCAGTACTTAGAATCTTTGAATCTTTCACAATAACTGCCCCCACTTGATTCCGAACACAGGTACTTCTTGAAGAAACTAGATCTGCAATCTCTGAGAAGTAGATATCTTTGCTCTTTCTTGTCAAATCAGCAATCATCCTCTCGTTTGATTTGTGGCTTGTATACTCGCTTATCAAGTTCTTCTTTGAGTTACCATATTCACAAGCTATTGTGTTTCCAGATGCGAAAGGTAAAAAGTGCAACATTGTGAGAGCAAACAGACTTGGAAGCTTGTTATAATGAAAAAACGTGATGGGATGCTGATTATCTGGCCCGCTTATTTTGAGAAGAATTACACAAGGGCAAAGGGTCGCAGAGTTCCAAATAACCTTGCAGCCTCCGATGTGACAATCAAAATCCTTGAAGCCGCAGCACAATCATCCGGATTCGAATATGAGATTGAACCTGACAAACAATACTCGCGTAATCCCGGTGATGTGAATGGTTATCTAGTCATTGATAATCCTGAAAATCACAAGAAAAAACGAGTCTTACTAATGCTTGCAAAAGGTGTTCGAAGATCAGTGGCCCAGCGTGAATCTACCAGGTTGGCGGGTGAAAAGAAGAAGAAAGGTAAAGGAAGGAAAAAGCACCGTAAGTAATTCAAAAGGTGAACTGCTTGAGAAGACTAGGTAAAGTCCTCCACATCTCGAAACGTGGATCAATAATCCTTCAGACAGACAAGACCCCTCCAGTTGGCGGTCGTTCTGTAGTCTTGGACAAACAAGCTAAAGAAGTTGGTACTATCATCGATGTGTTTGGACCAGTGAAGACTCCGTATGTTGCCGTGCGCCCAAAAAAGAATACAAACCCTCACAAACTGGTTGGTATGCTGCTCTATCTTCAGAAGAAGTGATTGTACACTTGTGTACGTCAATGTCGTATTTAATACAACGTTTGTCGATAATGAATAGCAGCTTCCGATAGTTAAATATCATCTTGTGTAGTTCGTTGTATGTTGCCATGTGTCTATTCCAAAGGTCATAGTAATGAACGATGTCGACCAGATCCTGAACGCTCTACGTGACGCAGGCGAGAATGGTCTACGCATCGGGGAACTTGCGGATAGGCTGGGTATCGCAAATGAAACAATAACAACAATGATTGAAACATTGATGTCTGAGGAACGCGTAATGCAGAAGCAAGAAACCAAAGAAGAAAAATACACGATCAAAGCTCCAGTTGCTGATGATGCCGAACCCACTAGCCTATCTGATATGGATGGTTGCCCATGTTTCCATTGCCTGAAAATCGGTAGATGCGGAGTAAGACAACCTGACTCTCCAGTCACATGTAATGAGATTGAGGAATGGCTGGGAACAGATTTAGTGATTACTATCTAAGTACTCCCACTTAATGACCTCCCACGAGGTCCTTTGGCAAGAAGATACATCTCAGCACTGGTTTTTCGTGAAGCGGCAGGCTTGATTAGTTTAACAGAGTTGAACTTCTTGCGAACTGATACCATTAATTCTTGAAAGCCTGAACCCTGAAATACTTTTGATAAGATCTTTCCTTTATTTCCAAGTATACTATGAGCGATATTGATTGCACCCTCAACAAGAGACAGCTGTCTTACTACATCCAGTTCCCAATGACCAGACACTTTTGGTGAACAATCAGAGAGAACTAAATCAACGGACCCTCCTGTCAGTGCCTTTATCCTTTCAATCGTCTTTTCATCCAAGACATCTCCCTGAATAAACTTGACACCCTCAAGTGGCAACATAGGTTCAAGATCAACGGCAACAATCTGGAGACTGGGATCAAGCTCACGGAGTACCTGAGTCCAACCGCCAGGGCTACTACAAAGTTCTACCACACGGTCAACACCTAGTAGGAGTTTGTGAGTCTTAGCAATCTGTCTCAGTTTGTAGGCAGACCTACTTCGATATCCATGTCTTTTAGCGGCTTGATAGTAGTGTTCCTTCTTTCGCTCTTTCTGTCCGCCTCGTGGTCTACCCATTTCATAATCCCCTTTCGTTGAGTTCGGAAATACTGGATGCCATCTCCTTAACAGAGGCTGTGGTCCTAATTGCTGTAGGTTTGAAGTGAGTTCTTGCTACTCCAAATCCACGTTCTCTTAGATGCTCCATGACTGCCTGATTCTTTGGCGGTGTAAGACCATGAAGATCACAGAGTGCATGAATATCGATGAACGGATAATCCGTATATTCTGACTCTTCAATCATCTTTTCTAGTATTTCTGGAACGCGTCGATGGTATATATCACGGTCCTCCTTTTCAAATATCCTGAAAGTATCCTTGAGAAACTCATCGCTGAATAGCGACCCGTTCCATAATGGTCCTGCAACCTTGACTGGTCCCGTACAACCTTCTTTCTTGTGATCGAAATTCTCAGCTTTGAAAGTACGTGAAACTGGGATGCTTTCTGTGTGCATACATCCCATGCAATAGTGAATGGCACCAAGTTGGCTTGTTTGAAGGTTTGCTTCTGTTCTATTAGCTTCAATTTTAACCCAAGTTCTGACGTAGTGGTCTGTGCTCAATACCACAAGTGGTTCCATGGAACAATCATTCAATCCTGCAATACTGTAGATTAGTCCATTGAGAAGTCGAATTGCAATCTCGTGAGTAAAGGGCGCTCTAGTTGAGAATCCCCCGTATCGGCGTAATGCAATCTTTGGATAGACTCCACATAAAACGGGCATATCTGTAGCAGTCACTGCCAGAAGACCTCCCTTTGGACTGAGCGACTGGACTGCTGCGTTGAGGAAAGGAGCTGGTGTGCCAAACGGATCAACATCGACAAAATCAAATCGTTTTCCTCTTGACTCCGTTAGCAACAATAATTTTGCATCACCATGCATCACTTCAGCTCTATCTGCTAATTCGAGATTTTCGATATTCTTTCTAGCTGTTTCCACTGCGAGAGGATTAGCATCAAACAAAATTGCTCGGAAGTCACCGGGACATTCGTTGAGATATCTGAGTGTTCTCACTCCAGAACCCGTCAGTGGTTCACACATAGACTTGATTGGATACTTTTTCAAGTACGCCGAGAGAAAAAGGACTGAGAGGTCTCGATTGAGTCGCATTCGCGGATTGTAAAAGACAGGCAGGCTTGCGCTTGGTTGTTTCTTATTTTCACTGTAATGGTCGACATCTGCACTTAGGAACGTAGTCCTACCTTCAGTGTATTCTTTCTCGATCGTCATCTGCTATTCGGAAAACCTCAAAGATTGCTAATAAGGAGAATGGAGTGTCTCCCGTCTTTTCATGAATCTCTATATTTTGCTAATAAGCAGATTTGACCTATTTCTATCAAGTGATTGACACTCAACATTATGAAACTCATATGTTCCACCCTTCCGTGGCTAGTGTCGCCACTTTCGCAAACTCTGTGAGCTCGCAAATTAGCTACGGCTTTGTCTACTATCATTGGGATGGAATCCCTCCTGAAGACCTGGCTTCTTTCTCCTGTTCTAGTGTTGGAGTATCACTTCCAACAACAGTGAGCGTTTCCATAGTACTTACCACGGCGGGGTCATTATCACTCTCACTAGTTTCATCACTGAAGCTAGAAAGGCCCGATTGGACAAAGTGAACAGCCGCGGACTCCCTGGGACTTGATGTTGATCCTTTCATTGGGAGTAAGGACTTCCCTTGAGAAGGCTTCTTCTTACGGGCTTTCAGTCGTGAGATTTTCCCTGCTTTCACAGAGATATCCCACTTACCTAGTCCTCTCACAGAGTGCAGTGACTTTGTGAGCGTAATGAGTCGTCCGGCGATATTGATAGCTCCATTCCTATCAGCGTTTGTCTTGAGACCGCACGAAAGACATCTGAAGTAGTTCTGTCTAGGCCTCTTTCCCTTGGAACCGCATTTCCAACAAATGATTGAGGTCCAACTCTCTGGAATAACGCGGAATCTAGAGTCCTTTTTATCTACTGAGCAACCCTTCTGGGTCAGTCCATGGTGTAGGCTTTTCGTGATTCTAGCAAAAGCCCAAGAGTGTATCATCCTTCTAAACTGTCTGCCCTTAAAATTCCCCTTCCGTGATACATTTCGAATATTCTTCAAACGACCAATTGCTACATAGAGAGTATATTTTTCAGATAACTTGGCAATATAGTCTAACAAGTCTCTAACAAGAATGCGGTCATACTCGCGAGCTACATTCTCACGCTTATGTCGCATTTGTTTTAATTTTCGAAGAACAGCATCAGCATTCCGATTAGTGTGACGACGAACAGAAACTTCATGCTGAAGTTTGGCTACAAGTCTGTCGTATTTTTTAATGATTTCGACTTTATACTTCTGTTTAAAGAATCGAGTTTCACGTACTTTCAATGGTGTGACTAAAGTTGTACATGCAGCCTTCTCGATACCAAGATCTATTCCAAGAACAGCAGGAGGATGGATTGTGTCGCGAACTTCAATGGTGGCTATCCGTACAGCAAAGGTCGCCCACCATTTTCCCGAACAGTCAGTGAAGATCTGTAAAGCCTTCACCTCACCTCGGTGAAACTGGTTGATATGAAAAGGTGCTACTTTGAGTGGGATACGTAATCTATCATGGATTGTCCGTCCCTCCGGAACCGAATCAAGAGTATCCCGAAGGTTTAACCACAATCGTGAAACCAATGTGGAACTATATTCTAGATTGAACCTACGTGAGAACACCCATCTTGGTATCCTTTTAGTTGAGGTTACTGTGGTGGGACGAGACGCATTACATCCCCTTTTCTTTTTCAAGGCTAAGTAACTCTCATAGAGAGCTACTGCTGTCTGTCTACATTCTGTCAGCTCGTTCTGAGAAATCCTTGGGAATCGTGTTTTGAAATCATGAGGGACTGAAGATCTCTGATTGTATCCCAATCTAACCTTGATTGCAGTCATGGTGAGCTTGTCCAATTTGCCATCATGAATCCGTTTTTTCATACGACCTGTCAACAACTTGTCTTCATGTTGTTCAATAATCCCAAGGAATGCATGAATCACTCTTGTATCCCTTCCAACAATCTGTCTCAATCTCTGACGTGAACGCACTGTCATGGATTCCCAGTTTATCGGGACCTTGATGCTGATTGTTGTACCTTGGGACCGAACCATCGTTTTTTCGCCAATCCGTTATAAACTTCTGACCTAAGTCAGTCAAGTTCACTCCCTTCCCTGTTCTCAGGATTGGTTATGTACTCGTATCATTCCTCATACATATTGCAAGTGAGCCGAGTCCGAAGCAGATAGGCTTCGCAAGGTAGGAGCAGCACCTTCCACAACTGCTAAGAAGCTAAAAACATGCGTTTGCTCATCAGTTTGTAAGGTGCTTAAACTTGCCAACAAAAATCAAGATACAAACAAATCGTGGAGATATTGTTGCAGAGATGTGGAATGATGACGCGATCAACACAGTCAAGAATTTCGTCACTCTAGCACAGAGCGGCTATTATGATGGTCTGACCTTTCACAGAGTTCTACCAGACTTCGTAATTCAAGGAGGCTGTCCTCAAGGGACAGGTACTGGAGGTCCTGGCTACAGAATCCCCTGTGAAACTTCGGGTCCACGTCAAAAACACGAACCTAGTGCTTTCTCAATGGCGCACGCTGGTAAAGATAGTGGAGGAAGTCAGTTTTTCATTGTCCTAACTAGAGAAAAGACCAAACACCTTGATGGTGGACATACAGTATTCGGACAGACCATAGAAGGTTTGGACGTTGTGAAGAGCATTCGTCAGGGTGACAAGATGATCAAGGTTGAAGTCCTAGAAGTAGACCCTGTAATAGAAGCCCATGAACTACAAAAAATGTAGACAACACAAGCTTGGAACGAACAGGTAGCAGAGCTGCCTGTTCTTCTAGCTATCTCTATTCTAGAGCGTACTCTTCTCCTTCACCTAGTATGACCACTTTTGTATCCGATTGAGATTCTACTTTTTCTTTGAATATTGCTGGGTCTGCTCCTTTCAGATGCATTGGAATTGCTATCTTTGGTTTGATTATCAATGCAGCCTCCGCAGCCTCATTGATATCCATAGTGTACGTGTCCCCACTTGGGAGCAGTGCAACATCAACTTCCACCTCTTCTAGTTTCTCCATCTCTGGAATCAAATCGGTGTCCCCGG
>VAPB011079170.1_pt1 | contig 10176 bp, 21 predicted proteins | sample 3395101 | NCBI WGS metagenome assembly VAPB01 (sample SAMN08290433, study PRJNA428436) | hydrothermal vent metagenome | isolation source: Deep-sea hydrothermal vent chimney | place: Indian Ocean: Southwest Indian Ridge | reverse complement strand
GGCTTTACGCCGCTGCGGCGAGCAGGAACGCGAGAAGCTGTAATCACCGACCGGGTTGCGACTCGACCGTCTGCGAAACCAGGAGGCAAGGACGCCACCTGCGGGATAGGGACCGCGGAGTATTCCGCCCCATACCGGGCGGATCATCGACGACTGGTGGCGCGGCCCGTACTTGCGTCGATGGCGGGGTGGACATGGGGGGCTAGAGAGCCAGCAATCCACCGAAAAGAAACTGGCACACTCCGTTTTTGCGTGGACAGGGCGCTGTCCGTCGATGCGGTGGCATTCCTCCTCTGCAAGGTTCCCGCAAGGGAAATCGGTAGGGGGGCCGCTGCGCGATGGACAGGGCGGCTACCTACCATACCACGCGTGGCCTTTGCCCACGGAATTTGAAAATCGCGTCCTTCATTTGCGGCGCGACGGGCGATATGATGGGGTATGTGGGCGGACGCGCCCGTAGTCGAGACATAACTGCAAACTGGGGGAAATCTATGTTCTGGAACATCCTTGCGAAGGAAGTGCAGTTGCCGGAGGGCGAGGGTTCGGCTGGCGGTGGGCCTGTAGTCGAACTCGAATGGGGGTGGACCGCGGGCATGTCTGAGGAGGAGCTGGAGAACTACGCCGACGACGCGCCGACCGGGAAGGACTCGGTCCTCACGACCCTAAGTATGGCCAAGGGGCTGCGTGGCCGTCTGGACGAGATCATCGCCCGACACGAGCCTTAAAGCTGTCGGATAAAAATCGCTGTCGAGACGCAGCATGTTGACGAGACATATAGCCATGTCTCGGGCGGGCGAGTGCGTTAAGCCAGCCGGAGCCAAAAAAATCGCGGCGGTAGAATCACGCATGGCCGGACCGTTCCAGTTCCCATCATCGTCGAAGCCGCCGAAGCCCCCACTCAAGCCGAACGGGACAGTTGCAACAACCAAATGCGACGACATCGATTCGCTCGACGCGGAGCTTTCCGCACTGGTCGGAAAGACGCTGGCGCTCAGCGACGGACTACCGCCGGACGCCAACGGGAACCTGATTTGGATGACGGCGAAGGTGATACCGCTTACGCGGACCGGGCTGAAGCCGTACGTGTCGCTCAGCCCGGCGGAGTTCAAGCTGCTCGGCCACAGCCGGGGTACGAGGCGAATCGACATGACCGTCGAGGGCGGTTGCGGCACGCGGGGCGAGCTTCGCCTCCATTACCCGAGATCCGGGTGGCGGCTGTATATCGTGAGGCCCGCGGCGGTCAAGCCGCCACCTGCGCAGCAGCAACCGGAGCTCGCGGACGAGCCGGCCGGCTGCGGTCGAAGGCGCGACAACATCTTCAGGAAGATGTTCAGCTAGTCAGTTTCATCCCTATCTTGTGTCCGCCGATGGTCTGCGTGCAGTGTATCACATCCGCCTCGCAGAACTTTCCTGACGGAAGGGTGACCTTGACGCGACTCCCGGTCGATATCGGCTCCCGGCAGACGACAGCCAGCGAATCCGCCCCGACATTCAGGGTCCTCCCCCGCTCAGGCGCGCGCGATGTGGCGGTGGTGCACAGCACCTTGATATCGACGCCGACGCAGACATCTAGGCGCCTCTCCCCGCGGCGCCACTCGTAAGGAGCTTCCTGCGGAGTGCCATTCTCGATGAGTTCTTTCACAAAATCGGTAACCCTGATCTTCAACATGCCTGTCTCCTTTCCGGCGTATCGCCGTACCTGCGTTCTGAGCAGAAATCCACGATCGCGGTTCCGCCTACGGAGTCGCGGCTCCGTAGGCCCCGATAACTCCGTAGGCCAATCCGAAATCGACCGAAAAACAGCGAAACTCCGTAGGCATGTGGGACGGACTCCGTAGGCAGGTGCTTGAAAAACCGACGAACGGCTCCTATAAATGGGTGGAGGTACGCGATGGTCGTCAGTGGACGCCGGATCGCATAGCGGATGGCATCCTGACCTGGCACATGTGGTTAGGCTTCCAGGGGATGTATTGCCGCAACTGCAAGTGTCTGGACTGTTGGCCCGAATGATATGAGGCGCACTCTCGCAATCATGCTGATGGCCTTGCCGGGATGCGCCGTGACGGCGGTCGATCCTGCCAGGCAGATGTACAATCACGGGTTGAACTCGATCCGCAGCGCCAAGATGGACGCAGACGACAGGGCTACCTATGAGGCGCACGCCGACATACTCCGCGCCTTTGAGAAGCTGAAAGGCGACTTGTGGCAGAACTCGGCCACTGCGTCGCGTCGCGGGGAAGATATGACCGAGACTCTCCGCGGGCGCCGCACGCCGGAGTTCTCGCCGCAGGAACTGGGGGATGTGATCGGGCGACTGATGGACATGGCCGCAGGGGTGGACTCTCGTGTGCTGGCCAATTTCAGGGGGAGCATCGCCGACCGGGACAACCCTGACGGGTTCGACCATGTCAGGCGCGCCATATTGGACAGGGAACTGAGGAGACGAGGTATAATCTCGCATAGGGCAAAACGATGACGACAGTGAAATGGATGTTGAGATGGACCCTTCGCAAGGGCGGCGAACTTGTGCATTGCAGTGAAGGCGGGTTGCGCAATCTGCGCGAGTGCAGGAGTAGGCTGTTAGGCATCCTCCAAAAGGCAGAGGCTGACGGACTCCCGCTGATCGACGCCGACGCGGCGCCAGAGCTGGCCTGTGGCACCGTGCGGCTGTTCGGAACGACAACGATGAGAGGGGTGGCGAGATGTGGGGTACTCTAGGCAAGTATGTCGGAGGAAAGGTGCTTACGGCGATCCTGGTGGTCGCCACAGTATGCGGAGTGATCTGGTTTTGGAAGCACCCTGAGCACATACAGTCACTGTGGGACATGACGAAAGCGTCCCTCGCGTGGATCGGGTTCGTCTTGGTGCTGCCGTGGGCTACCTTTTTCGCGGTGCCGCTGGCACGAAAGTTCGACAACAACGCCGCACCGGCAATCATGCTTTCCGCATACACGGCCCTGGACATTCTCGTGGCCATGTATCTGGCCGAATGGCAGATAGATGGGGCGTTGACTTGGACAGTGCTGCTGCTCGGACTCATGGCGGCGTCGGTGTACAATTACCTAGTCGCGCAGACCATAGACGACCGCATGGAATGAGCGACAGGAAGACGATAGCGGCGTCCATTGCAGTGTTCCTTGTAGGTGTGGCGGCAAGTGTCGCGGGGGGCATCCTCTGGAAATCCATCATCGCCATCGCGGCGCCGGTGGTGGCTGGCTTGGCCGCGGCTATAATGATACTGGCCGTCGCGGCAGAAAGGGAATGATGGGACTCGCAATCAAGATAGCATGGTTCGCCGCCGCGTTCGGGTTGCCTCTTGCCAAGATTGCCGGACTCGCCACATACTCGTGGACTGTCGCCCTTCTCCCAATCATAGCGACGACCGGGTTCGCGGTGTCAATCGCCGCCTTGGCCACACTCGGACACGCCCTGAACCATGTCGGGCTTGCCCCGTTCGGTCGGAAGAAATGACCTAGGTGTTTCGGTACCGATCGACCGTGCCGTATCCGCTCGACCGCTTGCCATCGCCCATCGAGAAGGCCTCGCTGTGGCCGAGGTCGCCCTCCACTGTCACGCCGCGCGGCACGATGATGTTCACTGCCATCGCCCCGTGTAGCGGCGTAACCTTGATATCCGTCTGAGCCACGACCCACTGCGGATAGCCCCAGTTTCTGTCGGTGTGCGTGTCGCGCGTGTCAAGCTTGTAGTCGCGACGCTTGACGCCGATCTCCGGGTCACTGACGGCGAGCCAGCGCTTGTAGTCATCCGGCGTCGCGCGCCTGCACGAGGCGAGGAAGCCTGCCTTAGCCTCCGCGACGGCACGTTTGGAGCTGCGTTCCCAATCGTCCATCCGGCTGCGGCGGACGACACGCTCGCGCATGCGTGGAAGCGGCGACGGGCGCGCGTCCGTCCGACCGCGGCGCGCGGCTGGCGTGAACAACCCGACCACGGCCATCGCCATAAGAATCGGCGGTCGCGCCGCGACTGCGGCGCACCCGCTCAGCAACCGCAGCATCATGCCCTCCGCCCCAAGATACGACCGATGGAGTCGGCTCGCTTTGCCCTGTCCTCTTCAGCGGCCGCCAGGGCCCTCTCCCGCATCTCCTCCGGGGACAGGAACTCGACCATCGGGCAGGCGCCCTTGGCGACGCCCTTCGCGAAGGCCCACGCTATGCCGCCTCCGCCCATCACACGCATCCTCCCTGCAACAACGCGTCCGCGGATCCAGTGGGACAGTCGGGTTACCGGGCCGGGCGGGCCGTAGACCAGCTCCGCCCCGCACGACTCGCACCAGCCGCGCCATTCGTGGTTCCTGACGCCACAGGCGCAAGGCCACTTCGCCGCCTCCTTGCGGAGTTCCTTGCGATTCTCGGCGGACAGCTTGCGCGATCTCCAGAAATCCCTAGCCGGGTCGCAGAACAGCCTGACGCCCAGCGCCGTGTTCGTGCAGAACCAGGCGAACGCCCACGACATTGCCGCCGCGACGGTCACTGGCGTGAGGAGGACGACAGCCCAGCCCCCGAGCCACAGGTGGTTCTCGAACGCCCACGCGCCAGCGGTGATGGCGGCGGCTGCGGTCCAGCCGATGGCCAGCCCGACATGCGCGAACCCCGTAAACACGAGCCACCCGACCGCGAGAGAGGCGTCGCCGATCCACGCCGCAAAGCCGCTGAGCCACGCCGCGATGTCCGAGATGTGCCACGCCCCGAGGCCGAAGACACCGACAAGGATCGCGGCGACGGCAGCGGTGACCAGCACAAGGGACCCCAACGCCGCGCCAAACGGCACCGGCGCCTTCGCAAACTCGCGCCTTCCGCACTCCTCGGCCCATGTATTACCGTTCGCAACGCGCCACCTCCCGACACGGCGCGTGACGGCGTTGCCACCTCCGCCCGCCACCCTGTCGGACGCCTTCGCGAGAAGCCAGCCGATGCCGATCAGCGGCGAGATGCCCACCGCGAACACAGTACCCCACAGGATCGTCTGGCACGGCTTGCACAGCCCGCCGCGCGATGCCGGCTCGCCAGCCCCGTACCACCGCCGCACCCGCAGGTAGTGCTTGTAGAAGCCCCCGGTCGTGTTCACGACTAGCTGCATGGCTCCCCCTCGCTAGAGGACTCGGCCTCGTAGCACTCAAGCTCCGACGCCAGCGCGGGGACCTTGGCCGCCAACTCCTCTACCTCCAACCGACGCTCCTCCTCGAGCGTGACGATCACGGACTGGAACTCCGCGATCCGCGCCCGATATTTCACGCCGTCGCTGGCCTCCATCCTAGTGAACGCAAACAGGCTGAAGGCCATCAGCGCCACAACCACGACCAACATCATCAGCTTCCTCATCGTCTCAGCCCTTTCGCCTTATGGAACACCGCTCCAGCCAACAGGGCGTACGGCACGCCCACCGCCAGAGCGATCTTGAAGTTTATCGGAAGCAACACGGCGAGAGGCCACATTACCGCCATGGCAACAACGCCTGCCTTGAACGCCCTCATGGCCATCTGCGCGGCGACCCCGCTGCCGACCTTCAGCATGTTCTTCGCCTGCATCGCCCTTTAAGCTTCCTTCTCTCGGTCCGCAGCGTCTCAACCTCGCCACGGAGTCCCTCCAACTCGTAGGCCATCTCCCGCAGCGTCGGCCAAGTCAGCTTGTCCACATTGTCGCGGCCCGGGAGGTCGTCCCTCCACCGCCTCTCCGCCCTGTCCTTATCGCCGCCATTTTGAGCCATGACGGAACCCGCGCCAGCTCTCGCCGCCGCCCATCGTCATGCGGGCAACCCCATCAACGGCAACAGCACATAATGCATCAGCGCCGTGGCGACCGCAATGAATGCGGCCAATGGCAGGATACAGGAGACGGAGCGTCTGGCCAGCGACGCGCGCTTGATTCTGGCCAGCCTGCCAGCCACCGTGTCGTAGCACGGCAGCAGCCGAATCTCGCCTCCCCTGTCGGCCCAGGACAAGTCAACTGACTGGTCATTCATCACCTCGCAGTAGTCGCGACCGTGCCACGGGTGGTCGAGCTGCGAGTTCGCCTCCCTACAGTCAGGGTCGAGCGCGTAGAGGCCTATGTGCGTCGTGTTGCGGAGGCTCCTCTCGTCGGGCGCGGACTCCGGCCCCATGGACGCTGGGCCGATGAACTTGTCCGACATGTAGTAGATCTGTTTGGCCAACTCCTCCCGTTCGCTGCGGCGGTGGCAGGAACGTCGCACAAGGCTCCTCCTGCCGTCCTCGCACAGCGGGCTGGTGTGGTTGGTCGTCCAGACGAACCGCCGCCACTGGCCGTCGGGGCAGAGTACCTCCAGCGCCTGGCGGTCGCAGTGTCCTCCGTACCGCGGGGCACGCGACAGTCTGTAGTGCGTCCCGTGCATCGGGCGCGTCGCCCGGAGATTAGCTCTTCTCCCGGCGGCTCTGGTCACTGCCGCGTTCGCCCTGCCGAAAGTGTGACGGAAGACCGCCACGACAATGCCCGATATCAATCTAGCTACGCTGAACATGCTCACCTCCATGGTTCATTGATTACCAAATCATGCACGACATTATACCACCTCCCGGCGGAGGAGGCAACCTGAGATAAACCGTAGGCCCCGCCAGCGTACCTAGCGTTGATATCGTACACTACATGGCGAAGCGGAGAATCGGCGGAGAAAAGCGGAGAATCCCTATGAAGATGACAGACAGGAGGCGTCTGGCTTGCCTTGGTCTTATGATCGTTTCCGTGGCAACGGTATCGACCGGGACTGCGTTCTTCATCCTCTACGACGCATCGTATGCCGAGCAGGAGGAGAGGCTGGTGGAGGCCGCGCAGATGCAGGCGGAACTCGTATCGGCTGTGGCGTCATTCGACATCAAGCACAGCCGCGACACCGAACATGGCGACGCGCCTGCGGCGACAGTGGCACAGTTGCGGTCCGCGCACACCAAGTTCGAGAGTACCCACGCAGAATGGGAAAAGACTTCTCGCGACGACATTGGTGAGATCCCTGACGGCGAGACCATTGCGTCCTTGAACGCAACCGAATTCGATGCTGTCGTCACTGATATATTTATGCCCGGAGCGGACGGGCTAGAGGTGTTGCTGCACATAAGGCAGGGTTTTAGTGCACCTGTTCTGGCAATGAGCGCCGACCCGACACACCTGCGCACCGCCGAAGCGTTCGGGGCGGTGGCGGAAGTCAAGCGCCGCTGGATCCGGCGCATTACCGGACCCCCGTTTTTCACTCCATAGGCGGGTCCGGGCCACGACCGTTCATGCCGAAAGGGGGAAAACCATGTGGGCGATTATGGTGATAAGGACCGAGCGCGGTGGCAGGCAGGCATGGAACACGCACTCGCAGGTGGCCGACTGGGCCAAGGCTGGCCGGGTAGCCGAGAGGGTCGGCGGGGCGGTCGTGCCTTGGGACATGCGTCTCCTGCTGCTCGACAACGGGATGATCTCGCGGAGCATCCGCGTGGTCTATTAGTCCCAAATCAGCCGGAACTCGCCCCTCATCACGCGTCTGATCTGGCTCGTCTTGCGCCCCAGCCTGTGATCGACCACCCTGCCGTTCATAAAGTTGTATGTCCTGACCTTGTTGCCCCGACCGCCGCCGCCCATCTGAGCCCGGCGCTCCCCGGAGTACTCGGCATCCGCCCTCTCGCGCATCAGCGCGTCCACCCTGGCGGCCAGGACCCTGCGAGCCTCGCGGCGGTTGGCGTGCTGGCTCCTCCCATTGATGAACACCGTCAGCCCGGTCGGCGCGTGCCTCATGCGCACGGCGCTGTCGCTCTTGTTCTGGTGCTGTCCGCCTGGTCCGTGGCCACCGCAGGTCGTGACCTCGATGTCGGCGTCGCGCAACCCTTGGATGTCGCTCCGAATCGGAAGGACGGCCACCGAGACCATGGAGGTGTGCCGCCTACCCTTGGACTCGGTCGGCGGGATCCTCTGGCAGCAGTGCTTTCCAGGCTCGTGGCAGAATGCCCTTCATGGGTCGTCGCCAGTTATCTTCAGGACCGTGTGGCCCTCGCTGCTCGCAAGCACCGAGGCGGTCAGGTTCTCGGAGTGCGCGTACTTGATGTATGCCGAGGAGAGCTCGCCGACGAACAGCTTGCTGTCCGCCCCGCCCTCTCCGGACGCGATCTCGACGATAATCTCGTTCGCCGAGCCAATGCTAAAGACACCCCCGATCGTGCATGGTTTCTTCTCCCTTCACCTGAAGCCGCCCGATAAGAACTTTACAGCCCGCCGGATTATAGGCGACTCGACTCTCCGTTGCGCCGATGCTCCCGCTCCGTCCCGCTTATCGACCTGAGTACTGCGTCTGGCAGCGGCGCGCTCGCGGCCGGCTCGTCGCCGTCCCACACGGCGAGCTTGGCCACAAGGCTCCCGCCGACGGCCTCCGCGCGCCAGTCGTGGAGGTCATGCCGGAGCTGTTCGACAATCTCGTGGGCGGGTCGCCTATCATGCCGTTGCTTGTCTTCCACCACCCCATTACGCCGCCTCCTCTGATATGTGCGTCCACCACTCCTGCATTCCCTTGGCGCCGCGCCACCCGCGGCCCCACACCCAAAACCTGACGCTCGGGAACCTACTCACCAGCGCGTCGGCCAATCGCCGCTGCCAGTGGACGCCGCGCATCTCGACCACTACGGTGCCGTCGTTGTCGCAGACTCGCCCGAAGGCCGAGACGGCATCCATGTCCCACCAATCGTCGTGGTCGTTTTTCCCGGCTCCGTTTCGCGTCTCCAGGCCGGACGGCTTGTACACCCACAGGGTTACCCGGTCGTCACGGGCGTGGCCGAAGGATTGATATGTGTCTGGTCGCCGCATGCTGGATTATACTCGATAACGCGGAGCGGTCAACGCGCAAAAAAACCCCCCCGCAATGCGGGAGGGCTTTCTGTATGGTCGAAGCTCCGTGGACTATCAGCGAGTAGCGCACCTCCGTCCGCGCGCACCATTGCTGGTTGTCCCAGCCATGTCGTTACCGACTTCGTCGGTTATCCCGATGTAGCCGCCGAAACCGAAACCTTGGGCGCACTCGCCGCTGGTCGCGCCTGCATCGAGCAGGATCGGTCCGATCCCCGTGTCGAGCTGCCAGTCGCCGCACTCGAACGACCCGGGGCGGCACTCTCCAATGATGCTGAGTCCGCTAGACAGGCTGTACGGACCGAGAATCAGGTACTCGTCGGCGTGCAGCATGTTGCCGGACGGGTTTCCGGGAACGGCCGGGAACGGCTTGTATGTCGCCGTGGCGCCAGTCCAGTGATCCGCGTAGATGGCTGGCACGCCGCCGTCGATCTTCGCAAGGCCCTTCAGCGTGATCCTCTCGAGTCCGAACGCCAGCTCGCCGCCGATGTCCACAGGCCCGAGGCCGATGCGGCTCGCGGAGGTCACGAGAGTGTCCTTCTTGCCGTCGAACCCGGTCGAGCTGTCGATGCCAATCGCGAGATGCTTCGCCTCCGGGTCGTGCGTGGTCGCGGCGCCAAGCTCTACCCAGCCGAGAGCCAGTTTGAGGCCGAGTCCGTCGTCAGCCTTCTCGATGGCGAGCCTTGGCTTCTCGGTAACCTTGATGTGTCCCCCTGTGGTCAGTTGACCGAGACGCACCTTCGTAACTGACATGCATCCGAGGGATGGCATCAACAGCGCCGCCAAGGCGACCAAACACAGTCTACTCGTCTTCATCGCTTTCATCGTTTTCTCCTTTTCCGGGACTTGCCCGATACTACCTCGTTTCCGTTGTACATTTCAATTCCGCCAGGCGGAACTCCCACTACTTGACAGTATTATACCTCAAAGCGTGCAGGAATCAAGTGGGCATTTTGCGACTTACTTATCGGGACTCCGGCACGACTTTCAGGGTCATCGTCTTCCGCGACATCGTCATCGGAGGCGGACAGTGCTGGCTGGTTCGCGTCCAGTTCGATATGTGACCTACCAGTGTCCGTGTCCGAACATCCTGTTGTCCGTCGCCTGCCGCTTGGCCTCCAGCAGCCCCATGGCCATCCCGGTGGCCATCGCCTGCAGCACCCTGTACATCTCGCCGGGTACCAACCTGATGATGTCGTCGAACGAAAATTCGGCGCCGGATTCCATCATAGCGACAACCGCCCTCATCTCCTCGGTGTTGGAATCGAATCCCGGTCGCTCGTTTGCGCGCCTGCCGGCGTCGGTAAGGCTGAACATTGTCTCCATCAGCTAT
>VAPB010086881.1_pt1 | contig 10177 bp, 8 predicted proteins | sample 3395101 | NCBI WGS metagenome assembly VAPB01 (sample SAMN08290433, study PRJNA428436) | hydrothermal vent metagenome | isolation source: Deep-sea hydrothermal vent chimney | place: Indian Ocean: Southwest Indian Ridge | reverse complement strand
TTCAGTTTTATTCAGGTTTTCCAGTATTTACTTTAATACTATGCTGAACCAAAGCTTGAGAAATCATGTCTTGTTTGGCATTATCTGGAAATTTTGAGTTCTAACCATTCCAGATCTCCAGAGCTGCCAAAATTAACACGACAGCAAACATCCAGACATTTTTAGTTTGCTGATTATCCTTCTACAGGGTGTCTATTTAACCGAGATTTGTAAGACAGCTTATGATTTGTCCATCAATAATAAGTAAGGGTCATTATTCCCTGGAGTGTACTGCAAAATAAGACAACTGTGTAATAACGTCAAATATTTTGTACTGAATCCTATCAATCCTGTCATGAGACCTTTACTGTTATATTGTTGATCCTTAAAATAGGATTAGTAAAGGAACTAAACTATGTTTGTCAGCAATGCCTATATCGTTATCGCTGGTGCCATTATTCTCATTGTGGGTTTGTATTTTGCCATCCGAAGTATACTGATACTTCGGATTTATGGATTAGCCCGCTCCTGGATCGTTCTCACTGTATTAATTGCCTTTTTCTTCTTTGGTTACACCTTCACGGCATTGATGTTCCTGGGAATTGAGCTGGTGCCTTCAGTTACCCTGGAGGGTATAGTCACAGCAGTTTTCTTCTTTGGGGCGATCTTTGTGTTGACCCTGGCTTATCTTAACCGAAATCTATTTTCCGACATTTTTGGTCAGGGACTCAGTGATAACAAAGCCTATAGCCTGTTTGCAGAACATGTGGGTATGCCAACCCGTAAGGTGATGGCCATGACCCGGGAAGATTACTCAGTTGCCTGTGAGATCTGCGGGGAAGATGTGGGTTATTCTATTCCTGATCTGGTCAGGACCCATCCTCGTATCGAAAGAGGTGTTGTGGTTGAGAGAGCTATGGGGGGCGTTAATTATCGGTTTTACGTTCGACATTATTGCGGAAAGGAGTTAAGGGAGATACCGGTGAGACACGATGGTCAATTTGAATACCGTTCCCATCGACCTTCCCGACCTGTATGAAAGCAACTACTGTTGAACGACTTACTGGTTTTGTTATGTTGGTTGGAAATGGCGCGGTTGGAAAGACAACTGTCGCCAGGGTTTTGGACTTATTCAACAATGGGGAAATTCCGACAACTGGTGTCCTGAAATCCATCAAAAAGACCAATAACATGGAGTTTGAATTTATCACTACCCAGCAGGTGATCGGAAATACCCATTATTCCGTCACCATGCAATTTCTGGTACCTCCGGGCCAGAAACAAGGCGAGGGTGATCCGTCCGGCAGGTCCTTTGAGGAAGTCATTGATATTTTCCGTCCCACTATTCATCGTCTGGATGTGGTCTTGTTTACTTATGATATGATAACCCGGGAAAGTTTCCATGACCTGGTGTATTGGATCGATGGGGTGGGAGATCTGCTGAACGACGCCACCCATTTTATCCTGTTGGGCACCCATCTTGATCGGGAAGGAGAGTTGGAGGTTACCCCGGAAGATATCACGGAAGGGCTGGAATATCTTGCCAGAGAATTGAAAAATATGCGCCCGTCCTGGAAGGGTAAATTTGCGCACCTGGAAGTATCCAACCTTACCGGACAGAATTTGGAATCTTTGCTTTTCTACACTGCCGGAAGTATAGTTAGCTCCAGAAAGATGGTGCCTTAACGTCAATCCTCAACTATTGATCATTCAGATTAACCGTCAACCCTTGTTGGCGGTTTTTATTTTTTTAGTTATTGAGTCTGATATAAATTCATAAGTAAGATATCTCGTTCACGACACGTCTGAGCTGATGTATTTAGGAAAGGAACCACCATGACAAAAGAATCAATAACCCGCCGCGACTTTTTGGGTCTGGCCCAAATTGGCGGCGTATCATTGTTATTAAGTGCCTGTGCCCCCAAGAAGTTGCAGCTCCCTTTACCGACTCCTGCCGGATTTCCCGAAGGGGAATCCCCTGATATTGAACTATCTCTAACTGCCATTCCTGACAGAGTTCAGATCCTGCCCGGTAATAAAACAACGGTTTGGAGATATCAAGGAAAAGTGATGTCAGGACCTTCCGCAGCACTGCAGGAAATTCCTAATTCGTACCTGGGTCCGATTATTCATGTGTACAAGGGCCAAAGGATCAGAATTCATTTTCACAATCAGCTGCCTGAACCTTCAATAGTGCACTGGCATGGCTTACATGTTCCACCGGCTGCCGATGGACATCCGCGTCTGGTAATTGATCCCGGTGAAACCTACCAATACGACTTCACGGTAATGGACCGGGCTGGAACCTATTGGTATCATCCCCATCCTCATGGCCGTACTGGAGGCCAGGTTTATGCCGGATTGGCTGGTTTGTTTATTATTCATGACCAGGATGAGGATTTGATTGATTTGCCGTCTGGTGAATATGATATACCCTTGGTGATCCAGGATCGTATATTTGATTCTGAGAATCAATTGGTCTACGGCAGCAGGGGCATGATGGATCAGATGATGGGGTTTTTAGGTGACAGGATACTGATCAACGGACAACCCGATTTCTATCTCCAGGTAAAGTCTCAACCATATCGCCTGCGTTTGTTAAACGGGTCCAATTCACGCATTTACAAATTGGCCTGGGATGATGGTTCACCGCTGATGGTTATTGGTACCGATGGGGGATTACTGGAAAAACCCGTGGAAAAAGAATTTATTACCCTTGCACCGGCCCAGCGAATAGAGATTTGGGAGGATTTCGGCCAGGGTGGATCTGGCAGCAGTAAAAACCTGATCAATTTACCCTTTGATGGATATGGGGGCCAGGTAACTTATTCAGTGGCAAAGGTAACAGTCGTTAAGTCAGATTCTTCAGGCACTCCATTGCCCGATACTTTATCTGTCCACAAGATGCATGACATAAAAGATGCCGTTAATCATTTGTCTCCCCGCTCTTTTCAGCTGGCTATAGCATCGGGGATGGTTTGGACCTTGAATGGACGAACATTTGAGATGGAAGAGGTCGCGCCGAACGAAATTGTGAAACTCAACGATCTGGAAGTGTGGGAATTCGAAAATCTGCCAGGGGGCGGCATGGGTATGATGGGAGGAATGTCTTTACCTCATCCTATCCACCTGCATGCATTACAGTTTCAGGTTATCGAACGAATAACTGCACCTTCCACTCAGGAAGGCTGGCAATCCCTCAGTGATGGACTTGTCGATGAAGGTTGGCATGATACTGTCCTGGTCTTTCCGGGAGAGAAAGTGAAGATCCTGGCCAAGTTTGAAGATTTTACGGGTTTATATCTTTATCACTGCCATAACCTGGAACATGAGGATATGGGCATGATGCGTAATTATCTTGTTGAAGCATAATAAGGTAGAATAATCAAATTGGTTTTATAAATGTCCATGGATAAAATGATTCCAGGGATATTTACGGGGATGATTTATGAATGGAAATTGGACAGCAGATAATATACCCGGATTGGATGGTAAAACCGTCATCATCACCGGTGCAAACAGCGGATTAGGGTACGAAGCCGCCCGGGAATTTGCCCGCAATGGTGCAGAGGTGATATTTGCCAGCCGGGACCAGGACAAAGCGGAAGCTGCCATTATTCAAATCAGGGAAGAATTGCCGGATGCTGAACTTGTTTTTATAGAAATTGATCTAGCCAGCATAAAATCAATCAGGAAATTCGCTGAAGAATTCAATTCCAGATCCAAACGCCTGGATATTTTGCTGAACAATGCCGGGATCATGCTGGTCCCCTATGGCAAAACAGAAGATGGTTTTGAAAATACCCTTGGCATCAACCACCTGGGTCATTTTGTTTTAACTGGCCTGTTGATTGACAAGTTAATCAAAACTCCAGGCGCCCGGATTGTGAACGTCAGCAGCAACGCCCATTATGGTGGAGAGATAGATTTTTCCAATTTTATGTACGAGAACGGAAAAGGATACACGCCTATGGGAGCCTACGGCCGCTCCAAGTTGGCTAATTTGCTGTTCACTTATGAACTTCAGCGCCGTTTTGATAAGAAGGATTTGGATATCATAGCCCTGGCTGCCCATCCCGGCATATCTGCAACTGGATTAGCTGATCATTTCTTGAAACATCGGATGACCTGGCTCATTAGAATGGTAATGAAATTATTATTTCAAAGTTCAGCCATGGGAGCTTTGCCCAGCTTAAGGGCCGCTGTCGATCAGGAAGCAAAGGGAGGGCAGTACTATGGACCGGATGGGGTGGGAGAAAAGTCAGGATATCCAATCGTGGTGGATTCAAATGAACCATCTAAGAACCTGGAGTATGCTCAAAAATTGTGGCAGATCTCCCAGGAGCTGACAGGCGTTCGATATCTCGAATGATCAAATCATTGTTATTATTGACTCCCGGAGCTTTTAAAGCTCCGGGAGTCTTATTTACGCAAATGGTTATTTAATCTGTCGGATTGACAAGGATCCGGGCTGAAATTTCCCTACCCAGGACGATCTCACTACCATCTAGCTCCACTGTATAAGGCCCGTTATAGGGTGCCTCATCAATGATTTTAAGGACCGTACCCGGGTATATCCCCCTTTCTTCGAGATATTCACACAAAGGTAATTCTGGCTGCTCAATTCTGATAACCTCTACTTCCACTTCACAGCTGATTTCGTTTAATGGAAAGGCCGGAATTTCTTCAACCTGACCATTTGCATTTGGAATGGGATGCCCGTGAACACATATTGTCGGGTGTTCCAGGTATTCAGCTAGAGCTTCAGTCACAGCCGCGTCCGTGGCATGTTCCAATCGACAGGAAATATCGTAAACCTGGGACCAGGGAATTTTCAGATGATCTGCCAGGAACCGGCCCCATAGACGCTGTCGCCTGACCAGGATCAAGGCCCGCTTTAAACCGCTTTTGGAAAGTTTAACGCCTTTGTAGGGAGTATGATTGATCAATCCCTGGCTTTCCAGGCGTTTGACCATTTCTGTGGCTGAGACCGGTGAGACACCTACCCTTTTAGCCAGGTGTGAAACGGCTACCAGCTCTCCTTCGTCTGCCAGCTCATAAATAGATTTGAGATACATCTCTCTGCTTTCTGACTCAGGCATTTTTTCCTCTCCAGGGCGGATGTTCTTCTGGATACATTATACAATCAAAAGAGACAAAATTTTATGGTTTACCTTAAAAACAATTTTATGAGCCCTTTTTAGTTATGTGAAGCTTGGCACACGAGATATATTATGGTATACCTTATAATTAATTATAAGACAACTTTGGAATAAAGGAAGAGATAACAGGGTAGACGGATTTTATGGCTGTTATTACTTTAGATAAATTAGTCCCGGGAGAATCGGCCAGGATCAAAAAAATTGGTGGGCGAGGGCCTATTCGGCGGCGGCTGGTGGATATGGGTTTGACCAGTGGGGCATTGATAGAGATGATCAAAGTCTCCCCTTTGGGCGATCCTGTTGAATATCGAGTGAGGGGTTATCACCTTACTCTGCGAATGTCTGAAGCTAAAACAATTCAAGTGGAACTTATTGGGGAGTCGATCCCGCTGAGAGAGGCGGAACCAGTTTCTGGATTGACCCTGCCCCTCGTGAGGTGTGAATCTGGACAGACTGTTGTGGTTATCCAAACCCGGGGTGGAAAAAAATTAAGGGGAAGGTTTAGAGATCTAGGCCTCGATCCCGGTGTTAACCTTCGAGTGATAAGAAATGATTTTCCCGGTCCCTTGATCCTTGCCCTTGACGACGAGAGCAGGTTGGCCTTAGGCAAAGGCATGGCCAGGCACATTTTTGTTAAACCTTTCTAATCAAAATAAGGAGCAGAATATTTGCATGACCAAGACTATCGCCCTGGCAGGCAACCCCAATGTTGGTAAAAGCACCCTTTTTAACGTTCTGACCGGCTCCCGGCAGCATGTCGGCAACTGGCCCGGAAAAACCGTTGAGAAGAAAGAGGGACGACTCAAAATCAACCAGGAAGAGATCCTGGTGGTGGACCTGCCGGGAACCTACAGCCTGACGGCCTATTCCATAGAAGAGATCATTGCCCGTGATTTTATCGTCAATGAGAAACCCACCGCCGTGGTTGCAGTTGTAAATGCCGCAAATCTGGACCGGAATCTTTATCTGGTTGCTCAGTTAATTGAGTTGAATATCCCGGTTATTGTTGCCTTAAATATGACAGATGTCGCCAGGAGGCGAGGATTAACCATCTCATTGAAAGGTTTATCAGAACGCCTGGGTGGGATACCGGTTGTGGAAACTGTGGGCACAACCAGCGAAGGTGTTAAGGATCTAATTGACGCGATCACAATGGTTTTAGAATATCCTCATACCGGAAACATCCAAACCAGCTTCAGTGGGATTCTGAAAAAGGAAATTGAGGACTTGCAGGTTGAAATTGAGGGGCATGATCTGGTGAGGGAATCTTACCGATCGCGTTGGCTGGCAACCAAATTGCTTGAAAATGACCAGGACCTGGTTAATAAACTGCAATCTCTGGGAGCGTTGGATCTATTGAAGGCGGCCCGGAATGCCCGGGATAGAATTGAAATTAACACTGGAGAAGACCCTGAGATACTGATTGCTGATCAGCGCTACCAGTTTGTGGATAAGGTTATAGATTCCGTCATGGAGCGCCCCGGGGAAACTGTCATCACTCGTTCAGAAAAAATTGACGATATAGTAACCCACCGGATCTGGGGTTTGCCTATCTTTTTTCTCCTGATGTGGTTTGTATTCCAATTTACATCCAGTGTCAGTGGCCCATTCCTGGACTGGGTGGATGTGTTTATTAACCAATTTATTTATAAATGGGCAGGGATCGCCCTGGATGCGCTGGGATTGGGAGGAAGCTGGATCTATTCCTTGATCACTGAGGGAATTATAGCTGGAGTGGGCGGTGTGCTGGTATTCATTCCGGTGCTGCTCTTCCTTTACCTGGCATTGGCAGTCCTGGAGGATTCGGGTTATATGGCCAGAGCGGCGTTTGTAATGGACCGGGTCATGCGCTGGATGGGTTTACATGGCAAGAGCTTTTTACCGATGATCGTTGGTTTTGGCTGTACTGTACCGGCTGTTTATGCCACCAGGACCCTGGCGAACGAAAAAGACCGCAAGTTGACCGCTTTCCTGGCTACTTTCATGAGCTGCGGCGCCCGGCTGCCAGTTTACGTGGTCTTCGGCGCAGCCTTCTTTGGTGTTACCTCAGGAAACCTGGTTTTTGGTATGTATGCCCTGGGCATTTTTGTAGCCCTGGCGACTGGGTTTGTGATGAAGAGAACTGTTTATAAAAGCCAGCCACCAGCGCCCTTTGTGATGGAGCTGCCCCCTTATCGTATGCCACGCCCAAAGGATGTCTGGAACCAGATGTGGGAGCGCACTCGGGGCTTCCTGGTGAAATCAGGGACAGTGATCCTGGGTGTTTCGGTTGCTCTGTGGTTGTTAATGGCTATTCCTGCTCACCCTGATACTGGCCCCTTTAACCAGGTCAAGGCTGGTGACAGCCTATTTGGACGAATCAGCGGCTTGATTGCCCCCGCATTTAAACCAGCAGGTTTTGGTACCTGGCAGGCAACTGGTTCTTTAATGACCGGCATTTTAGCAAAAGAAGTTATCATCAGTACCATGAGCCAGATCTATGCGGCGGAGAGCCATCTGAACCAGGAATTGCCTGCTACCTTTTGGGAAGACCTGGTTTCAGTGGGAGTGGATTTCAGCCGGGCCGCCCTGCTGACAGTTCAAGAAACAATCAATATTCTGCCGCGTATCATTAACCTGGTTCCGCTGGTGAATATTGGCGCAGTGAATTTCTTCCCGGGTGATGGAGATATAGCTGATACAACACGGCTGGAAAGTGCCCTGGTCAACTCCTACGAAGTTTCTTCCGGTTCAAAAGCAGCAGCCCCGATTGCCGCTGTTGCCTTTAATGTGTTTGTGTTGTTATATGTGCCTTGTGTTTCAGCGGTATCGGCTATGCGCCATGAATTTGGCACCCGCTGGATGTGGGCTCAAATCGGTTACACACTGGTTCTGGCCTGGGCTGCTGCTGTGCTTGTCTTCCAAATTGGAATAAACTTCTATATTTGAAAATCATTTTCCTATGTCAATCACTCCATTGCGGCAGGTACTGAACTATTTTGAAAATTCCAGGGGTGGGATATCTGTCAATACGATAGCCCGGGAATTGGAGATCTCCCCGGGACAGGTAGGGAGCATGGTGGAATTTTGGATCAGGAAAGGAAAGATCCGCCCCACTCCCGTTCAGGACTGCGGCAGCTGCGGCGTTAATGGGAACTGTCCTTTTATGGTTGAGATGCCATTGAGTTTTGAGTTGGTTAGAGAAAATGGGGGAGAGTTACCGGAAACGGTTCAACTTGCTTGTGACCGGATAAATCTACCGGGATGATGTTGGGCATATGTTTCCTGTCAGCATGTTTTCTGGCAGCAGATCATTAAATTATGGCAGTTCATTAAGGACTTTCAGGATTTCCTGATCGAGGTCTTGTGCTCCATGATTGGCTGGTTTTGTGCTCTGATAATGTTTATACTTTTTAAACCAAATCCAGCTCAGGTCCTTATAGATGGGAGGAGTTTTGGGGTGATGATTCACAAACCGTATCAATTCTCTTGCTTTGGACTTATTGCCTGTAACAAGTTTTTGTGCAGCAAATCCTGCTAAAGCATGTAAACATAGAAGCTCCAGTTTATATTTCTGACCAAATTCGAGAGCTTCCTTAAACAGATCTTGTGCATCTTTTATATTTCCGAGACCCAGTTTGGCATAAGCTATCCTTGATAACGATGCGCAAATTCCCCAGCGGTGACCACTTTCCTTAAAGTGTACCAACCCCTGCTCCCCGTATTGGAGGGCTGCAAGGAAATCCTCCTGGAGTAAAGCACCGAGACTCATCCTGCTGAGAGCGTAGCCTTGACCAGCATGGTCTCCGGTAACCCGAAATATTTCTAGCGACTTCTGATGATATTTTTTAGCGTCTGAAAAATGGCCTAAGCCATCAGTGGCCAGTCCAATTTTTGAATAGGCAAATGCTTTCCCCCAGTGATTATTGTCCCTAGAAAATAGCTCCAAACTGGTATGAAGACTTTCCAACCCTTTTTCATATTCTGCTAATAGAAAATGAAGATATCCAACCCATAAATGAAATGAAGGAAAGGAAAAACAAATACTATCCTGACTGATTTGAATGGCCCTTTCAAGAAAGCTGAAAGCTAGTTCATATTCTCCGCGATAGATAGCATTTACACCAAGATTATTCAAACAGAGCGCATATTCCCTGATCTGCTTTTCCTGTTCGAGGATAGGAAGCGATTTTTGGCAGATTTCCTCACTTTCCTCGACTAAACCAAGATTGCTGTAAAAGAAACCTCGTTGGGATTGGATCCTAGCAAGTATTAAGGGATATTCCTTCGAGTTAATATCTTCTTGAGGTTCTAATAGGCCAGCAAGATTCTGAAAAACCAATCCGCCTTCATGCCATCCCTGGATCAGGAAGAAAGAAAAGATATCCAGAATAATAGTAAGGTCGGGATCGGATTCTGGATGTAACACAACATATTCAACTGCGGCCACGATGTTTGTCAGATTGGCTTGAATTTCTGAACGGGAATTGTTGGGATTTAAATCATAAATGCCTGGCATCCGGTCAGATAGGTATTCACTATAGTAGCGGTAATGATTGTGAATTATCTCCAGCCTTTCTTCATTTTTCCCGGCTAAGATCTCCTGACAGAATTGACGTACCATTGGGTGGATGTCAAACTTTCCCCGGAAGTTTTTTCGCAGCATTGATCTATCGAGCAAAGAAGATAAGTTTGATAAGGTGGTATTACACACCTCTTTTGCCGCCTGATGGGAAAATGCGCTTCTGAATACCGATAACCTTAAAAGGGTTTCCTTTTGAAGATCCTCCAGAAGATTCCAGGAAGAATTAAAAACAGCCCGCATGCTTTGGTGTTTTTTAGACGTCTCATGGCGGCGATCTTCTAGGAAACCGTAGTTTGCCTGGATTTCTTCGGCTATTTCTGAGAAGCTAAGTACTGATGTCCAGGCTGCTGCTAACTCAATTCCCAGCGGCAAACCCTCCACTACTCTGCAGATTTGGGAAGCATCCTCAAGTTCTTTTATATTGATGTTATTTTCCTGATGGTATTGTTTTGTTCTCGTAAGGAAAAGTGAT
>VAPB010375693.1_pt1 | contig 10189 bp, 7 predicted proteins | sample 3395101 | NCBI WGS metagenome assembly VAPB01 (sample SAMN08290433, study PRJNA428436) | hydrothermal vent metagenome | isolation source: Deep-sea hydrothermal vent chimney | place: Indian Ocean: Southwest Indian Ridge | reverse complement strand
GGTGTTTTATCCCAAGCGCCTAATATTGCATCTGCATTACTTGGAGAAAAAGCAAGGGTCAGTGCTAACATCAAAATTACTAGTAAAAACTTCTTCATTCTTCAACCTCCTTCCATAAATTAAGTTATTGTTTTCTGCTTCAAATCGCAGTAAAGAACTTTCAGAAAAATTTCTGACCTTATCATCTTGTTCTACCCCATCACCTCCCTTTTACCAGAATTTCCTGTTAACATTTAACATTGTTATAAACTAATACCACCATAAGCTTGCGCTGATTGAACTATAATAATTTTTAGAATATATAACATCAATAAAAATGTTTGTCAAGAAAAATCTTATAAAATCCTTCAAATACATTTTAAGTCTCTGACATTCAACCCCTGATTTCTTCTGGGTTAAATGCTCTCAATCCCGACTGTTAAACTGCTTAGCAAGAGTATAAATAACAAAATCAACAATGTCAACCTTTTTTTTAAACTTCCTGCTCTCATAGCTTATAAAAGCTTTCAAGCACTTCAGACTCTACTGTAGCAAAATCCACGCCAACAAAAAGTCAACAAAAAGCACCTTAAAATCAATAGCTTCGGCATAAATAAAGTTAAATTATTGTGTTCTTTTTGCATTAACATGTTGTAAATTAGACACATACTGCTTATGAATGCCCTTCTGCGGAAATGTCACCGCAGAAAAACATATACTGCAGTCTATATGATATCCCGATATCAGAAGCTCTCTTCGGCTGTTATTATATCAGAAAACGGTTTTAAATATAGTATTGTTATTCTTTAATGTTTATGCTATTATTTTCTTTGCTATTTACCTTTTAAATCAACTTTTTTGCAAGGAGGTTTTTGTGAAATATCGGAATCTTATTCTCGCTCTGTGCTTCTGTACTTTATTCGCATGCTCCACATCATCAAAACAACCATTGATGAAATCCACACATCCTGAAGGGACCTTTACACTGACTGAAATATCCGGCGGATTGCCTACAGAGGAACTATGGAGACAGAATGTAGTTTTTTACGATGTAAACAACGACGGTTTTTCAGACATCATTACTCCTCCGCCAAGAAAGGCTAAGCCCGAAAACAGGAGACCTTTTATATTTGTATGGGATAATGAAACATCAGTATGGATAGAATCTGATTATAAATTTCCTGAAATTAAGGGTTATGACTACGGCGGAGTGGCTGTCGGCGATATAAACAACGACGGTTTCTTTGACATCGCCCTGGCAAATCACAGTTCCCGCATCATGGTCCTTCTAAACGATAAAAATAACAGCTTTACAGATATGCCTTTTTCCCCTGGGACAGACTTTTACTCAAGAACGATAAAACTCGCTGATATGAACGACGACGGATGGCTTGACATAGTCGCGCTTTCCGAGGCGCCTTTTGTTGAAGGCTACGTACCGAAAGGCATACTGCTTGGAATGAACGTGGAAGGCCAATCATGGAATATCTCTTTTATAAAAGAGAGTTTCAAAATACAGGGAAGCTTTATGAATATCAGTGATTATAACGGCGATGGGGAAAAAGATATTGCCCTCGCCCCGCTTACCATGAAAGCAGATGATCAAAAGTTGATATTCTTCGGCAAAGACGGAAACTATAACGAGTTTTTTAGCGGGGCGCTGTTATTAAATTACTTACTGCCTTTCATCACCACTTCAGGAGACTATAACGGCGACAGTCTTGACGAACTCGTATTCCTGGTTTCTCAAGTAGGCACCGATAGCAACTCGGTTATAAGGGCTTTCGACTGGCAAAATAATGCACTGGTCGATATGTCTGACGGGCTGAGCGTTAAAGAACGTCCTTTTGTCATGACATCGAATGATTTTGATTTTGACGGAAAAGACGAACTCCTTTTAATGTCGAGCGGGGGGCTTCATATATTTAAATACTATAACAGCGCCTGGAAAGAGGTACTGTTCAAAGAGATGGACTACGAGTTTGAGATTAGAGGCATCTATGATATAAACTCTGTTCAGTGGGCAGACAACTCTTATCTGATTGTGTACAACCTCGGCAGGAAAAACTCGGACATTAACGGTTTAAGGGGGTTAATACTTAAATGGCAAAAAAGCTGAGATTTTTTTTACTCCTTACATTGATTTTTTCTATTAATTTGCTGTCAGCCTGCGCAACAATGCCTGAACAGAAAGACCTTGAGATATCTTTAAGAAAAACCGCTAAAAAATATTGGGACATAAGGATGAAAAAAGATTTAAAGGATTTATACGATATGGAATTCAGGGATAACCGCCCGCCACTTGACAAGTACATGGTAAAAGCCGCTCTTATAAGGAAATTCCATATTACCAAACAGAGAATAAAAACAGTAGAAATTCAGGGCACAAACGCCGCGATCACCTTTAATCAGCATATTATGATGCCCGCAATACCGGCACCTTTAACACAGACCTTCAGAGACCTCTGGATATGGGACCGCAAATGGAAACATATATTCGATCCCAGAAAGTACATGGCTAAACATCCGGAACTTTTTGACTGATTTTGTGTCAGTATGCACAGCTTAGGTTTATGGTTCACCGTTCATGGTTCATAGTAAAACAATAAACGGATAACAATGAACTATGAACATTTTTTTTACTCCCTGATTTGTCAGCCCTGCCAAAACCTGTCAGCATATCCGCTTTAAAAACCTGACTGTTAAGACTACATGCAGGTGATACAGATCACAAATTATTCCCGAATATCACAGCCAGCGCTCATATAGACGCCCGGCACGGATGTGACTTGAATCACTTCAATCTTCTTCTGCATCCTCTAAAATATAGTTAACAGTACATATTATTTTTTATCTTTTGTTATGAACAGCTGGGGCAGGGACATGTTCAGCGCATCTGTAAAAACAGACAGCGAAAAAAGTCAGGGCAATAATATCTCAGTGGCATATAAATTGCATGAATATTTTATAGATTCTAATAAAAAGCCGGGGCTAAAAAAGCCTTATATCCGGCATTCGTTTTTGTTTTATAAGTAGTTATGGTAAAATAAATCTAATTAGGCTGTCCTGCCGGCATGGAAAGGACAGCTAAGGAGGAAATCATGAAAAAGAAGTATCTTTTTACAACTTTGATTTTTCTGATAACTGCTTTCTGTGTTTCAGGAGTCTTTGCGCTGGAGCATTCAGTCTATGATTCTGTCCGTGACAGGATTATAAGCGCATATTCCTACACATCAGGTACAAATTATATAGCTATAGAGGTCAGCGACTCCTCAGGAGCGCTGATTAATGCCGCAGACCTTGCCCTTACTACCAACCCTGAAGTAGTCACAACAAACTCTTTGGACCTTGACTTCAGCCTCGCTTATAATCCGACTACTGCACAGGCTTATATCTCTTACACATACTTTGATGTAGTTGATATCCATACAGTAGCAGTAATGGACCTATCGCCGGTCGGCGCCCCTGTATTGTTTGTAAACCCGACTGCTCTTGATTTCGGCCCGGTCACCATAGGCAACGCGCCTTCTTTGAATGTAACCGTTCAGAACACAGGTGACGGCACTATTAATGTAACGGGCGTAACCGGTCCTTCTACCCCTTACAGCATGACCAATGGGTGTAACGGCGCATCGCTTACTTCACAGCAGACATGCATTATAACCATACAGTTTACTCCTACAGCAGTATCTACATTTAATGACACCCTTCAGGTTAACACTTCCGAAGGCCCCCAGACTGTAACCATCACAGGCGTTGGACAGGCAGCTCCCACACCTCAAATATCAGTAAGCCCGACAACTGTTAATTTTAGCACAGTAACTGTGGGCAGCAATACAACAAGCAACGTACAAGTTACAAATATCGGTACTGCAGACCTGAATGTATCGTTTGTAGGCAGTTTTACTCCGGCACAATTTACTCTTGCTTCAAACGGATGTAGCGGACCAGTAACGCCGGGGAATTTCTGCACCATAAGCGTCAGGTTTACTCCTTCAGCTGAACAGGCATACAGCGGCAGTTTCCAGATAAACTCTGACGGCGGAAACCAGCAGGTAGCCCTTAACGGCGCCGGACAGAGCGGAGGAGGAGGCGGAAATATTGACCTTCAGCCTACTGACCTCATCACCGGTACCGGTATCTGGAAAGGCGCAAAGAAGACGCTCAAGTACACAATAAGAAACAACGGCAGTTCCAATTCAGGACCATATAAAATCAGGATTTACCTGTCACCCTGCATTGCCTTGGATGGCACAATATGTAACGGCGGAGGAGATAAGTTAGATGACGGGAAAACCGTAAATGTACCGCCTGATGTCGTTCTCTATTCAGAGACGCTCAGCTCATTGCCGCCGGGAGGCCAAGTGACTGACATACCCGTTCAGGTAACTAATCCAACCAATCTGACAACACACGGCAGGTATTACTACATTTTAATGGTTGATCCGGACTTTAAGATCAATGAGACAAACGAAAACAACAACACAAGATTCAGAGGAGGCGATGTCGTTTAAAGTGGTCTCCTTTATATGCACACTCAAGAACTGAAAAAGAGGCGGGTTTTAACCCGCCTCTTTTTTTTGGTCTTAATTATTATTCTTTTTTTTTACGATATTATTTTTTACGGTAAAACACTCTCTACCTCTCAGTTTGTTCCGGGCACAACCCCGCAAGGCCCGTATATTTCATCAGACAGCAGAGGATCTGTCCTTTCTAAAGAAAATAATTCCGGGCTATCCCCCTTTTCATTCGACCTGACAGGCAACGCATGGATTAACGAGGCAAATCCTTATATCATTAAAAAGAATGTCTCATTATCTGCCCTGCCTGCATGGAACAATGATGAGGGGCTTGGCATGCCGATAATAGCCAACCCTAATACAGAAGCATTTAACCCGCTTAAATCATTCCTTAACCTCTACCCCACTCCCTTTGCACAGGATATGTTCTTTCTGCTCAGGCTCCTTATCATGGGCATATTTACATACCTGTTTCTCAAACAGCTGGGGCTTTCAAATATTCCGTCTCTTTTTGGAGGCGCCTTTTTTATGCTCTCCGGCTACTCAATATGGTGGATAAACCTGCACCCGCTTAGCTCCATGATGTATATTCCGGGCCTGTTCTATTTCTACCAGAAAGCAATATCCGAAGAAAACGCCTGCAGCGGCATCAGTGCCGAAACAAGCCGGTTCCGGGTATTTTTATCATATTTTTTCTTTTCACTGTTTCTTGCATTCTCCATATTCGGCGGAAAAATGCCTGTAGTTATTATGGGGCTGATGCTTTTATTTGTATACGCTCTGTACAGGAACATGTTATCAACCATGGACAGGGGGCATGGCGCCATGCAGACAATAAAAAGTATTCTGCCTGTAAAACTTGCCATATTAACAATTACAGGAATAATAACGGCATCAGCGCTGATACTGCCCTTTACAGAATTACTCGCCCGCTCATCCCTTATAGCCGGAAACGTAAGAACAGGTGCATCAAGCCATACCCTGCCTTTAATACCGTCAATTACATTGTGGCAGCCTCTGTTTTTAGGACTTAAGGACTACTTTTACAGCTCATGGCTGCAGTGGAGTCCGCATTATATGATGCCTTATGCTGGGGTAACAGTTCTTATGCTCTGCTTATATGCGGCGATAAACAGGCGAGTGCTTCTAAAAACACTTCCTTTTTTATTATTCAGCCTATTTCTCTTTTTAAAGATTTACGGCCTTATCCCTAATGACCTTTTCACCGGCATACCTGTGCTGGGGAGCATGAACTTTATTAAATATCACGGGATGTTCTATTTCTCACTCGCTGTAATATCAGCTTATTCCCTGGAGGATATCAGCACAAGCAGATCGAATGTATTTTACTTCGCGGTCATACTCACCTCTTTAATCCTGTTAACTTACTTCTATGCCCTTAACAGTCTCTGTCCCCCTGAGAAGATCAATTATATTACAAAAGTTCTCCTGACAACTATAGCTATGCTGTCTGTTACAGGAATTTTCTTTTACCTGTCAGGCAGGTCAGGGTTATTTGGCAAAAAATCCTTTGCGCTTATGCTCTTTATCATTATGCTTGCTGAGCTCTATATCTATATGCCAAAAAAGCACCCTGAAAGGATATTTCCGTACAAACCCCCGCCTTATTCAGGCATGATTACTGAAAGCCATCCATACCGTATAACAGGTGACGGCACCTCTGTCCCGCCCCTCATAAGCAGTGCTGTCGGGTTTCATGACCTGCGGGGAATCAATGTCCTCATACCGGATGATTATTACAGGATCTTTGAAAACCTGATCAGCTTCAGTGCCCCCTATACAAATAATCCTTCCCCACTTCTATCGGCCACATCACCCTTTAGCGACCTTTTGGGCGTAAAATACATCCTGAGCAGAGATAAATTAGAAGCAGGTCAGCTGAAGCAGGCACTGAGGCACCATTTAGGCGGCTTAAGAACGGTCAGATTCTTTGATTCGGTTAAAGACCACCGTATTAAAGGCGGCAGCGAGTTTGGATACTTTAACAAGGCAGGAGAAAACCGCTTCAGCATTTTATTTACCCGTAATTTCAGGTTTGCCTCAAGGCTAAGAATAACCGAACCTTACCTGTTTATAAGCCTCACTCTGAATCAAGATAAAAACATACATGCTCAGCCATCCCATCATGGAAGGGACCCGGAAATAACAGTTAAAGCCGTTATAAAAGATAAAGTCCATGATTTTACTGTAAACCCGGATAAGTGGACAGAAAAATGGATAGATATGTCAAAATTCACAGGAGAAACAATAGATATTATTATTGAAGGCACCTCATCCGTTCAGGGCAGGTTTGTGCTTGGCAGTTTCGGCCTTTCAAAGGGCAGAAAGCAGGAACAAAAGCTTTTAAATACTCTTTATGACCGTCATATCAGGGAATTCAGCCGGATAAAATACATTGGTTTATATGAAGGGATTCATATTTATGAGAACAGCAATGTTATGCCAAGGGCATTTATTGTACATGAAGCTAAAACCGCAGGCAGTGTGGAAGAAGTGATCTCAGAATTGCAGGACGGGCTTGATTTCAGGAAAATAGCGCTCATTTCAGGCAAAGAACTGTTATACGGCATACAGCAGGACGCTAACACAAAAGACAGAGTTACAATCACAGAGTATTCATCTGACAGGACAGAGATCGATGTCAACACAGAAGGGGGCCTGCTTGTTCTGAGTGATCTGTACTATCCGGGCTGGAAGGTAAAGGTAAATGGTGAAAGCAGGGAGATTATCAGGGTATTTGGCAGTTTAAGAGGAGTAGAAGTGCCCGGAGGCAGGAGCAGGGTAGTCTTTTATTACAGGCCCATGAGCCTGTATGCGGGTATCGCTATAACTTTTATAAGTCTGGCAGTATGGCTGATATTTTTGCTTATAACGCACAGAAAATCCAGGGGAAATGCAGAAACATATAAATAATAATCAGAGTGCGGTGTTTGAGAGTTAACTCTCTACACCTGACAACTTAATTTATTCCCCTGATTTTTATCCTGCTTCTGTTTCAGTTTAAAAAAACACTAAAATATGATAATATTTCCCTTTAATTCATCAAATAGAAGGAGGGCGTTGTGAAGCACTTAAATATTATTTTTATACTGCTCTTTACCATTTTCGGCTGTTCAGGCACATTAAAACAGACAAAAGAGGCTAAAACCCGCACACCGCCTCCTAAGGGACATTTCAGGTTTATAAACATATCAAAGGGCCTGCCTGAGAAAGGGATGTGGCGGCAGAATATTGTGCTGTATGATGTAAATAATGACGGGTTTAAGGACATAATAACCCCTCCGCAAAGAAAAGCAGAACCGGAAAACAAAAGGCCTTTCATCTTTATATGGGATGATGAGACATCAGAATGGACAGAATCTGATTATAAATTCCCTAAAATTAAGGGTTATGACTACGGCGGAGTTGCTGTCGGCGATATAAACAACGACGGTTTATTTGACATCGCGCTTGCAACGCATTCGGGCAGGATAATTGTGCTTATAAATAACAACCGGGGCGGATTTAAGGAGGCCGGCTTTCCCTCTCCGGAAAATTTCAGTTCAAGGACAATAGAGCTTGAGGATATGGATAATGACGGATGGCCCGATATTGTGGCACTGTCAGAGATGAATGAAGAAGAGGGCTACATTCCCAAAGGTCTTTTATTTGGAAGGAATCTACAGGGGAAAGGCTGGGATGTTTCTTTATTAAAAGAGGGGGACAATGTTTTTGGAGACTCAATGGATATTTCAGACGTTAATAATGACGGGAATAAGGATATAGTTATAGCTCCGCTTTTAGGGATTAAAAAATATAAGAAATTAATCTGGTTTGGTGACGGTAAAGGGGAATTTGGAAATGCTTACACCGCTGATGACACATTGTTTCACAGGACAATCCCGTTTATAGCATGGGCAGGGGATATAAACGGTAATCAAAAAACAGAACTTTTATACCTTAATTCAGGTATAGGCAGGGGCTCCACAACCTTTATAGACACATATATATGGGAAAATAACAACCTAAAAAACATTGCCTCCAGAATTATCTACACAGATAAGCCGGTTTTAAAATTCACCCTATTTGACCTTGATAAAGACAATAGAAAAGAATTGATCATCGTTACCATGTCAGGCATACATGTCTTTAATTATATGGATAATGCCTGGGAAGAGATATTTTTTCAGAACCTTGATTTTGAAAAAGAGCTGAACGGTATTTACAATATTTCGGCTGCCAAACATAAGGACGGCTCAACCCTTATAGTTTATAACGGCGGTAATACAAATTCAGGATTTAAAGGTATCAGGGCATATTTACTAAACAGGATATAAAAAAAGGAGGGGACACTGTCCCCTCCTTTTTTTATCAGCAGCCAGTGCTTTATTTTCCAATTAACAAACAAAACAATGTCTGTCTATTTCATGTATCGCATCCCAGCTTCCTTCTATGGTAGTAGCCTTGTATCTCTGATACATCCAGCCAAGTACAGTATCATAGCTGGAATCCCCCTCATCAATGGTTATCAATATATAACCGTACTTTGGATATCCGCTGAATAGGCCACCGGGCATGTTGTCTTCCACATTCAGCACATTCATTTCCTGAAGAGCAATATTCCCCGTTACCACGGTATTTTCATTCTCATCGCGGTAGTAGAGTTGAGCAGTAGCATTGGAATCGCCCAGAAGGAGCATAAGCCAGTTAAATGTATCGGCATTATTGTTCATTAAAATGAATCTACCCCATAACCTGTCACCCTTTATGGCATTTTTAACATCGCTAGGGCTGTATTCAGAGAGAGTTGACGTGCCTGCCCAGCCCTCTGCCTGAAAACCCTTAAACCCTGAGGCAAACCCCTTAACCAGATCAAGAACATATACCCAGGAAATAAACCTTTCGTCATACTTGCTTACATTGTTTTCTATAAAAACATAACCTACATAATAAACAACACTGTTTATTGTCTTCTCAAGAGCTGTCCTGTCAGCAGCGCTCAATGTTGCAACCAGAGTCTGGCAGTCACCTGATTCTACGTCAAATGGTGTCCAGGACATTGTATTGGAACTATCAAGAAAACTGCTGGTTGCGCTATAAACCCTGACAGTAGCGTTTGCAGTCCCTCCGCTGCTAAAAACATTGGCGATCGCCCATGTAGTGTTTAAAGAGCCGTTCTTCTCGCATATTATTGGAAAGACTACATCATGCCCGGGCACATTATCAGCAGCTCCCAATACTGCCAGGGCATTACCGTGGAAAAACACAAGTGAACCCGCTATGAGTAATGCTATTACTAAAACCTTTTTCATCCTCTCCCCCTTTTTATGATTAGTTGTTGTGATATTTTTAATAAACAAAATGCTGGTTTAAGAAAACAATTTCCTTAAGAACAGATTCCACCCCCTTTATTAAATATTAATAGTGAATGATTGACTAATTGCAAAAGGATTATTGCTATAGAAGCAATTAATATAATAAATACCATGTTTATACTGTTTTGTCAAGTGTTTTACAGACAAATAATAACCAGGATATTGGTGTAAGTGGTTAGTGCCAGCGTCAGAAGAAAAAAACATTACGAGCCTGCATGCCGTAGGGTATGTTATGAATTAAGAAAAAGAGATAAAACATGCAAAAAAAAAGGGATGGGCAGATGCCCATCCCTTTCTGAAATACTGAATAGAATT
>VAPB010555470.1_pt1 | contig 10222 bp, 6 predicted proteins | sample 3395101 | NCBI WGS metagenome assembly VAPB01 (sample SAMN08290433, study PRJNA428436) | hydrothermal vent metagenome | isolation source: Deep-sea hydrothermal vent chimney | place: Indian Ocean: Southwest Indian Ridge | reverse complement strand
TGGACTCTGCCAAAATGAACGCCATAGCAAGAGCAACTTCATTTTTTTCAGCTACATGCTTAGTGTCTTTCTTCCGGAATAAAAAATCAAGAGCTAATCGTCTAACCATTATAATACCCTCAGTACTATGAAAAGGGAACTTCGGTCTATAATTAGCTTTGCTGGGTTGTCCTAAACCAGCTTCCTCGCTTTTTCATATCTGGGTATTGAAATTGAGATATTCTCACATGCAATGAACAGTTCTAAATCTGAGCCATCAGGAGTTATTCCTAAACCTCCAAGGAAAGGTTCCCTATCTTCATGAACGAGGTTTCTCCCTAGAAACATCCTCTTTGCACTCATCAGAGTAAAGTCGTGAGTTGTGCAAACATAGATAGTCTTCTCCTTAGCTTCGGTCAATCTCTTCACAGTGTCCCCCATGAATTTGGTTTGAAATTCTTCGAATGGTTCGATAAATCCTTCAAACTCGCCATTGACCCATTGATTGACGTATTCTGTTATGTTCTTACCATCAGGATGGAGTTTCCCCCAGATTTCCGGATTTAGAATATGAGGAGATACAAGAGATGGAAGTAGATTGATATCGATAACCTCCCCGCCAATCTCAGAGTATCCCTCAGAGATTCCCTCGGCAGTTTCGTAAGCTCTTGGAACAAAACTTGTGAAAAGCTCCATTGGTCGTCCTGACGGAATCCTTCTCCCCACCTCGACCGACATTTTCTTTCCTAGTTCTGTTAGTCCTGCACTGCCCATTTGGTTATGATTTCGTAAGGTCTCCCTATGTGAATGTCTAAGAATTAGCATTATGGATTTGTTTGAGTCAATCGTAGATACCCACTGGAGAGTGTTTTTTGCACTGACGGTCCAATCTTCACTATCCAAAGTTCTTTTGATATCCATCTTCATTCCTCAGTAATCAATCAGAGGTTTTCACGAATTCCCGCCTCAACAATCCTGAAACAGTTCGGGCAAGTCAATTCAGTTGAGCCTACCCACTCTACTTGATTCAACTCTATATTGTATTTGCAATGAGGACAATACACTGGCACGGTATACACTGCACCATCTGAATAGTCACCTGTGCGGTAAGTTGGCTGAATGTATGTATGTTGTACCATTTCAGCTCCACTTGATAGTCCTTGACTTCCTCTGCAAGCCAATCCTATAATTACCATCACAAACACCATTATCCCGAAAGTTCCACCAAGTATAGGAAACAAAATTGGCCAAACGATATCACCTACTCCCAAAGCGTCAAACAGGAAGAAAAGCATTAGGACAGTTCCACCTAAACCAATGATTATGGGAAGGACAACTCGTGTCCAAATAAAACGACTCAAGTGAAATCACTATGGCACTCTCATTTTGTCGTCCTATAAAGATTCAGAGGACATTGTATCTGATTCTCACCACTCGGTGATTCCGAGCTCTAGAGATTAATAGGTGCCCATTTGCTTTAGTCGAGTCGATGGTGCAACCCCTGTTAGTTTCGACTATCTCTCTCGGTCGGATGAGTTCACTGGGAAGAACTAATGATTCCAATAAAATCCTAGTAGAACCCTCATCCCATGAAGACCGTCGAGGCTTGGCAGGTACCGCAAATGTTACTAACAGTAAGGTGTGTGCCGTCCAGAGTGCTGGAGCAGATGAGTGAGTTCAAACTAGATGCACCCTTCAAACCCACTGGTGATCAACCACAAGCGATCGCTAAACTAGTGGAGGGTCTCGAAAGTGGGCTCCAGCATCAAACATTACTGGGTGTGACAGGCTCTGGAAAAACATTCAGCATGGCTAACGTTATCGAGGCATACAATAAACCCACCCTCGTCATCTCACACAACAAGACCCTGGCAGCTCAACTCACCTCAGAATACAAGCAGTTCTTCCCAGATGCAGGAGTAGAGTACTTCGTCAGTTACTATGATTACTATCAACCAGAGGCCTACGTCCCGAGCAAGGACATGTACATTGAGAAGGAGGCGGATATCAATAGGGAAATTGAAAGACTCCGCCACTCATCGACACACTCTCTGAGATCACGAAAGGATGTCGTTGTTGTAGCATCCGTGTCCTGTATCTATGGCGTGGGAAATCCTTCTGAGTACGACCACTTCAGGATGTATATCGAGAAGGGAAACCAGATTGACCGACGTGAGATACTCGAACGTTTGGTTTCTATGCAGTATGAACGAAATGACATGGACATCAAACCCGGTGTGTTCCGGGTAAGGGGCGATGTAATTGATGTGTACCCTGCAGCCTCAGAGAACAGTTATCGAATTGAGCTAGATGGGGATAGAGTGGACCGACTCACAATGCTCGAAGGTCTGACAGCAAGGAAGCTGTATGAACCGGAATGGATCGAGTTGTATCCTGCAAAACATCACGTCGCTCGTCATGAAACAATTATCGAGGCACTTGAGCCGATTGAGCAAGAGATGCATGAGAGGGTTGATTGGTTCAAAAAACAAGGAAAGTTAGTCGAGGCTGACCGGCTCAGGAGACGAACGATGTATGACATGGAGATGCTTAGAGAAGTGGGTATGTGTTCAGGGATTGAGAACTACTCACGATTTATTGATGGTCGAAAACGTGGTGAGAAACCTTACACATTACTGGACTACTTCCCAGAAGATTTCCTCATGATCATCGATGAATCACACATGACAATTCCCCAGATTCGAGGGATGTACAATGGGGACCAGGCACGGAAGAAGAACCTGGTTGATTATGGATTCAGGTTACCATCAGCTATTGACAACAGACCTCTCCAGTTTCCAGAGTTCGAGAAGTACATGAAACACGTCGTATATACAAGTGCGACACCTGGACTCTTCGAGAAAAAGGGGAGCCAGCAAATCGTTGAGCAGCTGTTGAGACCAACTGGTCTTCTTGATCCTGCTATCACAGTCAAACCCGTTGTTGGACAAGTCGATCATCTTCTTGGAGAGATAAGGAAGACAGTAGAAATAGGTGATAGGATTCTTGTCACAACGCTCACAAAAAAGACTGCAGAGATGTTAAGCGAATATCTTGTGGAGGCCGGAGTCAAGGCACGATACTTACACTCCGATATTGGAACCGTGGAGCGTATCGAGATAATCCGTCAACTCCGCCAGGGTAAGTTCGATGTACTTGTGGGAATCAACCTCCTTAGAGAGGGTCTTGACCTCCCTGAGGTTGGACTAGTTGCGATTCTTGATGCTGACAAGCAAGGTTTCCTGAGAACCGATTGGGCACTCATTCAGACGATGGGTCGTGCTGCACGAAATGCAAACGGGCGAGTCATACTTTTTGGAGACCATGTTTCGAATGCGATGCAGTCTGCGATTGATGAGGTCAATCGACGCCGCGCATATCAAGAGAAGTATAACAAAGAGCACGGAATTCAACCCGAATCGATAGTGAAATCGATTCAAGATATTGCACAAGGTATCATTTCACATGACAAGAGCGCCCAGACAAAACTGGAAGATTTCGATCCATTCGAAGTCGATGATTTGACTGATTTCATCATTGACCTGGAAGAACAGATGAAAGAGGCTGCAAGGAATCTTGAGTTTGAGAAGGCTGCAAGACTGCGAGATCAAATTAGTGCACTAAGGAAGAGGATAGAGGGACAATAGTAGTGAAGGCCGCAACCAACAATAGACGCAAGGGAGCACCAGAGGTGCAGTTAGATGGTCCCCAGTCTATAGTAGTTGTTGGTGCCTCTGAACACAATCTGCGACACATCGACTGTGAGATTCCGAAGAACAAGTTCACGGTTGTGACTGGAGTGTCAGGATCGGGAAAGAGTAGCCTCGTCTTCGACACAATTTTCGCAGAGGGTCAGAGACGCTTCATTGAATCACTGTCTCCGTATGCGCGTCAATTCTTAGGGATGCTGGAGAAACCAAAGGTTGACTTCATGTCTGGTCTCTCACCTTCGATTTCAATTGATCAGAAGAGCGTGGGCCGCAATCCCCGTTCAACTGTCGGAACTATTACCGAAATCTACGATTATCTCAGACTACTTTACGCCCGCGTTGGAGTTCCACACTGTCCTCAGTGCGGAAAGAAGATCGAGCCACAGACCTCGCAGCAGATGGTCGACCGGATCCTTCGGTTGGAGGAAGGCACAAGAATAATGATACTTGCTCCCATAGTACGAGGTCGAAAGGGTGAATATCGAAGGGAGTTTCGAGACCTCATCAAGAAGGGTTTCATTCGAGCGCGTGTGGATGGAGAGCTCATGGAACTCGAAGATGGGCTGTCACTGGATCGTTATTTTGAGCATACGATTGAAGTCGTCGTGGATAGATTGCGAGTTAAGAAGTCAGAACGGAGTCGAATTTCAGAAGCAGTCGAAACCTCATTGAATATGGCTGAGGGTGTAGTCTATATTGAGAAAGACGACGGAAAATTAACTCTCTCCGAACAGTTCGCCTGCGTGGACTGCGGCATAAGTCTACCAGAGATGGAACCGAGAATCTTCTCCTGGAACACTCCACAAGGAGCCTGTACCAACTGTACAGGAATGGGTGTTGTGCGAGAGTTTGACCCCGACCTGTTCATCAAAGACCCCAATCTCTCATTGAATCAAGGGGTCATGATTCCAGACAAGTGGATGATTAGGAGAAACTTGTTCAAGATGGTTGCAGAAAAGTACGGTTTTTCCCTTGATACTCCGTGGAAGGAACTCACTGAAGATCAGAAGAACATAATCTTCTATGGTACAACTGAGAAATATGATATCACCTGGAAGAGTAACAATCCAGACGCTGAGGTCAAATGGGAAGGACACTATAAACGCGCTTACGAGGGGTTTGTCCCACGACAAAAGAGAACGTATGGCAGAACTAAATCTGAATATCGCCGTCGACAGTTGGAGCAGCTGATGTCTTCTCAGACATGTACTGTATGTAAAGGTCGTCGTTTACGACCCGAGTCCCAGGCCATCACAATAGGGAATCGGTCAATCTCTGACCTGGGAAGCATGTCCATCAAAGAACTACGCAAGTTCATTGAGGGCACAAAGATCCCAAAGAGGTTCAAACCGGTAGCAGACCCAATCACCAAAGAAATCCTGGGACGGCTCGGATTTCTTCATGATGTTGGTCTCGAATATTTAACCCTCGAACGACCCGCCCCGTCTCTAGCGGGAGGGGAAGCTCAAAGAATCCGTCTAGCCAGTCAGATAGGTTCGAATTTGGTTGGAGTCACTTATGTGTGTGACGAGCCTAGTGTGGGGCTTCACGCTCGTGATAACTTGCGCTTGTTGAAGTCGCTAATGAATTTGAGAGACCTCGGAAATACAGTTCTAGTTGTTGAGCATGATGAAGAAACAATCCGAAATGCTGACTATGTTGTTGACTTAGGTGTAGGTGCTGGAGCAGAGGGTGGTGAGATAGTAGCAGCTGGTACTCTAGACGATGTGCTCAGGTCTAAGCGGTCAATCACTGCGAAATATCTCCGAGGGGAGGAAGTGATACCAGTCCCTACTGAACGACGAAAATCCAACGGTCGGTTCATTGAGATTCGTGGATGTCGCCATAACAATCTCAAGAACCTCACAGTGAAGATTCCGCTGGGTCTGTTTGTGTCTATTACTGGGGTTTCAGGTAGCGGCAAGAGTTCGCTAGTTGTCGAAACACTTCAGAGAGAGCTAGCTCGAATGTTCCACAAGGCAGGAGCTAAACCTGGCGAGCATGATGAGATCATTGGAGTAGACCAGCTTGACAAGGTGATAGTGATTGACCAGAGCCCGATTGGTCGTACGCCCCGGTCTAATCCCGCTACATATGTTGGTCTGTGGTCTCCTTTGAGGGATCTTTTCACAAGTCTTCCTGAGTCTAAGATACGCGGTTACAAACCCGGACGGTTCTCCTTCAATGTCAAGGGAGGTAGATGCGAGAAGTGCAAGGGTGCTGGAGTCGAGATCATAGAGATGCAATTCCTTCCTCCCGTGCAGGTCACTTGTAGTGAATGCAATGGTCGACGATACAACCGAGAGACCCTTCAGGTTCGATTCAAGGGGAAGAATATTGCTGATATCCTCGACATGCGAATAGACGAGGCACTCACCTTCTTTGAGGGAGTGCCATCAATATATCGACGGCTCCAGACTTTATGCGATGTTGGCATGGGCTATGTCAAAATGGGACAACCTGCCACAACTGTGAGTGGTGGAGAGGCACAGCGAATCAAGCTGAGCAAGTTCCTCTCGAGACCCGCTACTGGACAAACTTTGATTCTTCTCGATGAGCCAACTACAGGATTACATTTCGCTGATATCAAGAAGCTCTTGGAAGTGCTCCATCGTTTAGTCGATCTAGGAAACAGCATCCTTGTGATTGAACATCAGCTGGATGTTGTAAAGACTGCTGATCACGTGATTGATTTAGGGCCAGAGGGTGGGGACGAAGGAGGTTACATTGTAGCTGAGGGAACCCCTGAAGAGATTGTTGCAGCGAAAGCATCCTACACAGGTCAATACATGAAAGAACTTCTCGAACATGGAGGGAAAGAGAAGTGACTGGCTACATCAAAGTGCGTAAGGCTGAGGAGCATAACCTCAAGGAGATAGATGTAGACATTCCCAGAGACCGTCTTGTAGTTGTAACAGGACCATCCGGATCCGGTAAGAGCACACTCGTCTTTGATACAATCTTCGCAGAAGGACAGCGACGTTATGTTGAGTCATTGTCATCCTATGCTCGACGATTCCTCGGAAGACTCGACAAACCTAAGGTGGACAAGATAACGGGTCTGCCTCCAGCCATTTCGATAGAACAGAAGGGTCGAACAAAGAATCCGCGAAGCACTGTGGCAACAAGTACTGAGATTCAAGACTACTTACGGCTTCTCTACGCGAATATCGGAACTGCACACTGTGTGGAGTGCAAAAGACCGATGGAGCAGCTCACTGCAGAATCAGCGGCTCGACTTGTCCTTCATGAGAACGGGGATCAGAGGATTCACATACTAGCACCTGTGGTGCGTGGAGAGACCGGGAAGCATGAGGAAGAACTAGAGGGTCTCTTCAAGAGTGGATTCGCACGAGTCCGAGTGAATGGTGATGTCCACGAGATTGAAGGTCTTCAATTGGATGCGAGAAAGAAGCACGATATTGAAGTTGTTATTGACAGATTAGATGTGAGTCAAAAGAATCGCGAGCGCTTGATAGGTTCATTAGAAACCGCATTAGAGACTAGTGAAGGTTCTGCAATCGTCGCTCAAGAGAATCAACCTGACCTTGTATTCGCTGAATCTCTCATGTGCCCGAAATGTGGAATTCAATACGACAAACTAGGACCTAAGGCGTTCTCCCATAATCGACCTGATGGAGCTTGTCCAACGTGTAATGGACTCGGAGTTACGATGGCAATTGACCCTGATCTCATCGTTCCAAACAACGAGATGACTGTCAGAGATATCAGTCGCAAGATCAACGGGTCGGAGAGAGTATGGTTCTTGAAACGCCTTCAGACTCTAGGGAAAGTGAAGGGTTTCACTCTAGACACAAAGTACAAGGATTTCACAAAGACTCAGATTGAATGCTTCATGTGGGGTCGTCCCAATTTGATGCTCGCCTATACAATGGAGGGTGAAGAGTCATACTGGGAAATCGAACGTAAATGGATTGGTATTGTTCCATGGCTTGAACGCTTGTTTGATCGCTCAAAAGGCAGTGAAAAAACGTGGTATCAATGGTGGGCTCGACGTATCGCTAATGAGCTCTCAAGGAAGAGTACGTGTGAGTCATGCGGTGGAAGGCGGTTGAAACCAGAGAGTCTTGCAGTGACAGTTGATGGTAAACCTATAGATCAAATCACAGCAATGACTATTGAACAAGCAGTGACTTTTTTCAATAACATCACGCTCTCAGAACGTAACCTCAAGATTGCTGAGCTTGTCCTGAAAGAGATACAGGCTCGATTGAGATTCCTCGAATCAGTTGGATTAGAATATCTGAATCTTGATAGAGCGAGTATGACTCTTTCCGGGGGAGAATCACAACGTATCAGACTCGCCACACAGATTGGCTCTGCACTCACTGGAGTATTATACTGCCTGGACGAGCCATCTATCGGACTGCATCCACGAGATATTGACCGCTTGATTGAAACTTTCTATCATCTGAGGTCACTAGGAAACACAGTTGTTGTGATTGAGCATGATAGAAACACGATTACAGCCGCCGATCATATCATCGACCTAGGTCCACTTGCAGGTAGACATGGTGGAGAAATAGTAGCAGAAGGGACTCCTGATGAGGTGTTAGCTGATCCCAAATCACTAACTGCACAGTACTTGGCTGGAGCAAAACAGATTCCAGTACCTCTTGATAGAAGAAATGGAAACGGTGCGGGAATTAAAGTTCGGAATGCACGAGCTAACAATTTGAAAGGAATCACAGTAGAGTTCCCCCTCGGAAAGCTGATCTGCGTTTCGGGAGTGTCAGGGGCTGGCAAGAGTTCATTGACTTATGATACACTCTACAAAGCATTAGCCAGAGAAATGAATAATGCAAGTGCCAGACCTGGTCTGCACGATGCAATTGAAGGTATTGAGAATATCGACAGGCTAGTCCTCGTAGACCAGTCTCCCATTGGCAGGACTCCACGAAGTAACCCCGCAACCTACACGAAGACCTTTGGTGAGATTCGTACTCTTTTTGCAAAAATGCCTGAAGCTAAGGCTCGCGGCTTTGGTGCTGGTCGATTCAGTTTCAACACGCGAGATGGTCGATGTGAGAAATGTAGGGGAAGTGGACTCCTACAAGTAGAGATGCACTTCATGAGCGATGTTTTCATGAGGTGTGATGTGTGCAACGGCAATAGGTTTGACCGGGAAACCCTCGAAGTGACCTACAAGGGCAAAAACGTTACTGAGGTTCTTGCACTCACCATTGACGAAGCCCTCGAATTCTTTGCTGATATCCCAAAGATTGCTGACAAGTTGCGAACACTTGTGGATGTTGGATTAGGATATCTTCAGCTTGGACAACCAGCAACTCAACTCTCAGGTGGCGAAGCCCAAAGAATGAAACTCGCATTGGAGCTCTCTCGACGAGCTACGGGGCAGACGCTCTATCTCTTAGATGAACCCACTACAGGGCTTTCGGCCTCGGATATACATGTCCTTCTCAGGGTGGTCAATCGACTTGTTGATGCAGGGAACACAGTCATCATTGTCGAGCACAACCTCGAGGTCATCAAGACTGCAGACTGGATAATTGATCTAGGACCAGAAGGTGGTGATGCTGGGGGTGAAGTTATTGCCCAAGGTACACCAGAGCAGATTAGTGAGGTCTGGAAATCCTATACAGGTAATCATCTTCGAGATTCACTCTATGGTCCGAATGTACGTCATGGTCCATTGAACTAGTTCTGTTTTCCATATCTGTAACGAAAGATTTCAACCACCATCACAATAATGACCACAGTTGCAGCTCCAGTAATGGCTGTTGAGGTTAATGTGACTAGGTCCATTGGTTCACCAACATCTTCAGTTGTTGGGCTTGTACTTGGGACAGGGTCGAAGGTATTTATTGATGCAAAACTTGGATAATATGCAAAATCCATGTTGGCACTAATCTCGTAGAACTCTCCTACCTCAAAGTCTGTGAACTCAAAGGGTCCTGAATTCACATGTGGCTCCAACGGATCAAACACTGGGTTCCAGGTGTTCCAACCATCATAACCAATTCCATCGATGTCATTGAAGATGTGTTTCGGAATGACAAAATCAAAGGCGAAATTTGAGAAGTGCCAATATGATTCAGTGTTGAATTCAACCACAACTCTGAATAGTGTTGGTGCATAGGCTGCAACTAAGTCACCCAAGTCAGTAGCAGCGGGATTCCCAAAAGGTCCGCTCTCATAGAAGTAGGAATAGCTAAACGCCACATCTTCAGCAGTGAGTGGTGTACCATCACTCCATGTTGCATTCTGGATGATATCGATGGTGAACCGAGTATGACCATCTGTTACGGTTGGATTGTCGGTGTGAGTTTCAGTAATCAAACGCTCAGCAAGGTATTGATACGGTGTCGAGTCTGGACCATATGAGTACAATGAAGGCCAGATCTCAGACATGATAGCAGTAGAGTATGCTGAGTTAGTAGTGAAGATGTTAAAACTTTCAGGCTCTTGGCTAATAGCGATTGGAAAAACTCCACCTTGAGTACCATCAAGCTTACGGATCTTTCTCATAGTCCAGGGGCCAGAGATGTATT
>VAPB011186843.1_pt1 | contig 10225 bp, 7 predicted proteins | sample 3395101 | NCBI WGS metagenome assembly VAPB01 (sample SAMN08290433, study PRJNA428436) | hydrothermal vent metagenome | isolation source: Deep-sea hydrothermal vent chimney | place: Indian Ocean: Southwest Indian Ridge | reverse complement strand
GCATGTTTTTGGGGTGTAAGAAGCCACAAGTTAACAGGAAAGCTTGATGAGGAAAATTTCCCAACACTATGTATGGACTTCGATTGGCTGTTGAGATTATCTTTTAATGTAAAAAAATGGAAATGGACCCCGCATTACCTATCAAAATATACGGAACGTATTGATCGAGTCACCATGCGAGGCATCCTTGCTGATGGTAAAGCCTTAAGGAATAACATCTATTTCGCGCGAGGTCGAGTCATCGAACAACATAAATATTCAAAAATAAAGTTGCTTTTGGGTTGGGCCATTGCTGGGATATGGTGTAGAATATTTGAAAGACGCATCAGTTTTCCAGACTTGTCTTACTCAGTCAGGAATCTGTTTCTGAGGAAATAAATCGGCTCGTGGACACTGTGCCATAATGTAAGAAATGGGCAGTATGCGTTACTTAAGAAATCAGCCATCAAGCCTTAATCCCCACATTATATTCTTTTTACAAATCCAATATTTCAGCAAATTCATGGATATCGGATTCTTTCTTCTCCCCTACTAAGAGTGTCGGAATTTCAAGGAAGGATCATTTCGCTTGTCCTCTTTTTTTATTATAGGCCTCCCAATCTATCGAATAGACGTTGAGCTTTTGAGCGTTCTTGACTTTATCCTTATACTGTCTGGAGCTGAAATATTTCTCCAGCAGTTTATTCATGGGATAGATCTGATCTTCGGCTCTCCACTTATAGATATGTTTTCCATTCACCAGTAAACAGTCGAGATGAACAATCCATGCCAGTTCTTTAAACGATAGCTTGGAAAACGTTTTTCTAATGGCCAATACTTCCGCTTTTTTTTCAGGATTTACAAAATGAAAATAGCGGGAAAACAGGAGGGCATTATGAAAATACGAAGCGAATGCCAGGATGCCATCATTCCTATTGAGTCTTGCTAGATAGATAAAAAGATCGACAACTTTTTTGCCAAGACTGAGCCCAGGATGTTTTTGTCCCGGAAGCGGGGCTTTTTTTTTGGAAAATTCCTGGAGAGGATTCTGAAGAGTCAACCATTCCAAGGTTAAAAATTTAAATTCAGGAAGAGGTCCCTCAAAGCCGATCTCATTTTTGATTCTGCAGTGACTTTCTTTAATCTTCAGATCGATGACAAGGTTTTTTGGATTTTTTAGTCGATAAAAAATCCTGAATCGCTGCAGGGGAGGGAAATCCGTTGAGTCAAGATCGAATTCGAGAGGCCACAGTTTCCGTTTTTGTGCCTCTTTAAAAAAGTTTCTTTTTTTAAAAACAGCCAAAACTGCACTCAACGGATACTTCCCCAGGAAGAGTCCGGTTCCGGATTTCTCTGTCAATTCCGAAATAATTTCCTCTTCTTTGATAAGAAAGGATCTATCCGGAGAACTCTTGTGTCGAGGTAAAAATATTTTCATTGTGCTGCTTATAATATGGTATTTTTATAAAAAGATAGGACATCATCTCCAATTCTGGTCTGGCGCTGTAATTCATAATATTTTGGATTGAATTTTGTTTTAAAATGCCTTCGAAGAATGATGGTGCCCTTCTCACAAAGTATGCCTCTTTTTTTTATAACTTTCAGCGGATTCCGTTCCTCTAAAAGAACATAGGGGGGATCAAGAAACACAATATCAAATTTTTTCTTTTCTTGTGCAAGCTGGATGACAGCCCTGTTAAACTCTTTTTCAATAATACGCGCCTTGCCTTCCGCCTCACACTTCTGCAGGTTTGCTCGAATCGTCTTTACTGAAGAATGATATTGATCGATAAAAACAACCCATTTAGCACCTCGGCTGAGGGCCTCGATACCGACCGATCCTGTTCCGGCAAAACCATCGAGAAAAATGGAGTCGCGCATTTCCTCCTGAAGGATACTCAAAAGGGACTCTTTCAGTTTGTCCGGCATCGGGCGCACAGAGGGACTGGGGACACGTCTTAAGCGTTTACCCCTATACTTCCCGCCTATAACTCTAATCATCTTCCCTAATCGTATTCATCAATAGAAAAAAATGGCCTGTTGTTTCTTTGTCTTGATATCCTTGATCCCAAAAGGAAGCTCATACCAATCGGAAAGACTCGTTGGTTCAGAATTCTGAAATTTCGAGGCGATAAAGATAATGGCATCTAAAATTTGTGGCTGGATGGCCTGGTCTTCTAAAAAGAGTTTTTTCAACAAGATATGCACTTTTCCATTTTCGACTTCGACTCTTCCAGCAAAGTAAATATTCATTTCCGGTCGCAGAAAATCCGGGATTTTTTGCCCTCTTAGATCAATCAAGATTTTGCCCTCAATTTTATTATTTTTAAATATTTTAAAATGAAGCTGTTTTAGGATGTCTTCTTTTTCGGCTTCGATTCTGTAGGCAAAATATGAGTTTAATTCACTTTCTGTGACAGTCACAGACTTCAGTTCTCTTTTATTTTTTTTGAGCAGATCCTGTTCAAGCTGCTCAATAAGAATAAAGACTCGCCTAGCCTCTGCTAAAGAATACTGAGACTGAGAATATTTGGACTGCAGCTGCTGCTGACAACTTATCAGGACAAGACAAAAAAAGCATGAAAATATTTTTAAAAAAAGGGAGTTTTTATGAGCATGGATCATTTTTTTTATGTTAACAAATTGAATAGTAAATATCTATTCAAGCTTTCTCGTTTATAGTTCAGGTAAAATGAATGTATAAAAAAAGCCCGTCTTGAGCGGGCTTATCTATGTTGTGATTTCTAAAATGAATTCTAAATTATTATTTTTTTGTGCTGGTCGTTGGTGTAAAAACCGAACATTCTGGGCAGGGCTCTTCGGTGATAGTCACGATTCCATAAGTGATCAGTCCCGTTGCCGCCAGCGCAGTAATATATCCCAGCGGAGTCAGGAAAAACGGAACAACGCCTTTTTTGCACACCAAATAGACGAGATCCCCTACTTCTACAATATACCGCATCGTCATCGTCACGTTATTTCCCGCAAATATTTTGTCAACTCTCTGGCCCCCAAATACCAAATCTTCGATATTCTGATAGAAATGGGATTGTTCTCCCCTGACATGGATCCGGTCTTTGAGTTTTATATACCCTTTGATGATGAAGATTTCTGCAGTTCCATCTATGCGATTATAACTGAGGACTCGCCCCACTAAAACTTCACCCTTGATTTCTTCTTCTTGGTAGACATTCCTGTAAATCTCCTGGACAGCAGTAGCTTCTTCTGCGCTATACGGAGCTAATGAAAAAGACACTTTTGTGGTTTCACCAGCTTTGATTCCAATCAGTTCTTCGAGGTTAAAATCTCCCTGGAAAGTCATAACACCCAAAGAATAAACACCGGTGTTGAGATTTTCGATTGTAAACATTCCATTGGAGTCAGATTTTGTGCTTTCAGAGACTAGGTCTGTAGAGACATCTTTCACCTTGACAACAGCACCGACAATAGGGGTCACTCCATCTTGATAATAAATGAAACCGATGAGATTTCCTGTTCCCTGTTGAGAGAATCCCAATGCACACAAATAAAGGACAGCACAGAAGCATACAGCGGTCTTTGTAACTCTCTTTAATACATTCATTTAAATATTCCTGTTGGCCTGCTCTCGATTTATATAATTACTCTGTCCTCGTCGATCTTTTTCTAGTATGTCATGTCTCCTTACAGTTAAAAATCACTCTTTAGGGTGATAATAAGGATGAAATCTACAATTTCACCTCTCATCTCAACTCACAATACATAGTAATATCAATACCAAATCATGAGGGACCTTGAACCTCAATACTCCATAGTCTATCAACATAGTAGGATTCTTATTAATTAATGTCAAGTCCATTCATTACGAAAATTATTTTGAGTCCTCGTTGTGTTTTTTCCACAGAATAGAAGTGTGATCCCGGATCAACATAAAAAACAACTCTGGCTGTATCTGACTTAAACATACCCAAACGGAGCTCCTGGACAGGAAATTCACCCATCTCAAAACGACGCCCGCAATTGATATCGTCAATACCCGAAATATCGAGAATGACTCTAGCGGGATTAGACAATTCAAACAGGTTGAAGTTTAAAAAGGGATCCGCCACAATCTCAATTTCTAAGGAATTCTGACCGACAGCATATTCGATGCTGTTGATATAAGACATGGTTTGATTTTGTTCGGTTTTTTGAGCCGGTTGTTCAGGTTTGATCTTTGTTTGCGTTAAAATTGCTTCATCCTGTTTAATTTCTAACCGTTCTTCTTTCTTTGGTGGAACTTTATCTCGCTCCGGCTCTGCTGACTCATAAAATATTTTCCTTTCTCTCTCTATGCCCTGGATGATTTCACTGTCGTCTGTATAGACAATTTTTTTAAGAGACACATCTCTTATGGTCGGCTGAATGGTTACAACATTTATCCCCTCTTCTGAATTTACAGTGAGGGAAAGGATCTGAGTTTCAAGATAATCTTCCCAGATGAGTTGGTCATTAAATTCAATGGCCAAAAGAGGATTTCGGTCAGATGAAACGCCTTGAAGGGTCAATATAATTCCAATTTTTTTTTCTTTAAGAAATAATGTCTGTTTAAAGCTCTGGCCGCTTCGGATTATCAGGTTTTCAAAGTTTATTTCTTCAGGCGTAAGCATACTTTCTATTTTATTTTCAACTCCATCTGCCCTCCTTGGTTTATTCAATTTTATGAAATTCTGGCGCATTCCTTTGAGTGTATCCAGATGTTTTGGATCTAAATTTATGGCTAACTGGAAAAATTCTTCGGCATCATAGAGGGAATTCAACTTCTGGTACGACTCCCCTATAAGATGACAGATCCGGGCTAAATCTTTTCTGATTGCTTCAGGAGACGTACTAAAACTCTCTTTTAAATCTTTTCCCGCTTCAACGATATCCCGATAGCGGTTGAGTTTATATTCGATAAGAACCTTTACATAATAAGGCAATAAATCGTTAAAATATGTTCCAGGATCCGCTTTTAGTAAATTTCTCTCATTGAGAAAAAGTTCAAGGGCTCCTATCTCCGCTGCATTGTTCTCCAAATCAAGGTATTTCCGCAGATAGATTTCTGCTTCTTTGAGATCCCCGGACTTTACGATTTGATTTTTTGCTAAATTCAAATAGAGAGCTTTCTTGTAATTGTAAAACTCAGCTAAATCTATGAGACTCTCCCCTGTCAGATTCTGATAAAAGCGGATATTTTCAATGGTTTTCAGACTACTGCGAAAGAGGCTAATGGCCCGGATGACATTCTGGAGTTGAGTCTGTCTTTCCCCCTCTATAAAGGAATTTTTTGCACTTACAAAATCCATATATTCAGCTTGAGACAATTTTTTGTGTCTTTCTCTTATGGAGAGTTTTCTTTCCGCAAGAAATTGTGCAAATGTCCTGTAAACACCGGACTCCTTGGGAAGGATATCCTCCATCACGGTAAAATCCCCCCCATTTATGGCCCAGATTTGCATAATGGTCTGTAAATTCTCGCTATTGGTTCTCAAATTCTTTAAAAGACCAAGAGTATAACGTTTGTCTTCTTCGGACAGTTCAGGCCAATGAGTAAAAAGAAAGCGGCCCACCTCAAAATAAGCTTGGGTATCAAAAGTCGTCAGACGCGCAGCTTTTTTGTATTCATCATAAAAATCCACTTCAATAGGGACAAAATACTGCTGGTAGGACAAAGCCTGAGCAAAATAAAAATGACTTTGATAATAGCCTGGATTAAGCGTAATAGAACGGACAAAGCTTTGAATAGATTTTTCAAAATTAGTATCTCTCTGTTCGACGTTCTGGAAATCTAGCGAGGCTAATTCAAAATAGGTTCTTCCAAGGTCATTATGAACCCTGTAGTTATAGGGATAGATCCTGTTGGCATTTTCCAAAGTTTGAATTTTCTCTTCATAATTTCCAATTGTTCTTGTTTTGTTATACAGATGGATGTTCCTGTAAAGACTGACATTGACGATACCTATGACCACCAATAGAGCGATTCCAAGAATTTTCTTTAGCTTATTCATGCTCGTGTTTTCGCTTTTTTCCCCGTCCACGCGGTCTGTAATAGGCGGTGACATAAGTCAGCGTCAAAATGACAGTGAAAAGCAGCATATTCGCTGGAATATGAAGGTTGAAATCTGTAAAACTATGAATCCCAATAATTAAAATGGAGATCAGTCCTCCCAGCACCAAACCTTTCACTTCCGCATCTCTCCTCTTGTACCATGTCAAAAACGTCTTCGACACAATAAAAACAACACCTCCAAGCAGGAAGAGGATTCCGACAATTCCCAGCTCTGACATATATTCGAAATAATCATTATGGGCATGCCCGAGGAGGGCATATGTTCTTGTTTTGGCATAGGCCGGGTAAACACTGGAAAAAGATCCTAAACCCGTTCCTACTAAGGGAAAATCTTTAATCGTCATCATCACACTGCCCCAATAGTGGGGCCGTCCTCCTGAAAGAAGTTTATCCAAGGCAAACCGGTCAATCGTCGCCTGGACGCCAACATAAAGACAGGCCATTGTAATGAGCAGAAATGTCACCTGAAGGAATCTTCTGATTTTCCACCATTGATAACTGATTCTGCCAAAATAGATAAACGTAATTCCAGAAAAAAGAATAAAAGTAAAAACAAGAAGAAAAGTACCCGAACGAGATCGGGAGAGCACTATTGCCAGGGACATAACAACAACCAGTGTTGTGAGAACAAGATTCGTGATCATTCCTTTTTCCGCTATCCGGACAATCTTGGCACTCAATTTATCCCCTGCAATAGTAAAAAGATCGATTCGTGCAATGATTAATCCAATAGCCAAAGGAATAATCATTTCCAGGTAACCTGAAAAATGATTTTGGTTGACAAATGTTCCAGTGACAGAACCTTGATTGAAGACCTTCGGGTAAAACAGAATACTCGGATTTGATCTCTGAAGTTCAAACAGTCCGTAAAACGCTTCAAAGAATCCAACTCCGACAAGGAGAAAGAGTATTCTCCTGATTCGCCGCCGGGATGTGACAGTGCTGATGATGAGAAAACCCAAGAGCACATAGGCCAGGATTTCCATTCCCTCACGAAAAGTTTCAGATGGAGCTAATGAGAGGCTCAACAGCTTTGCATCAGCTACATCGAGAGAGTTTAGAACTCTAAATCGATAGGAGTTCGGGCTGATCAGCTTAACAAAAAACACAGGTAACGGCAAAATCTGCACCGTAAGAAAGAGGAAGAATCCTCCAAAAATAACTTTTAGCCAGCGTAAAGATGAGGAGATTCGTGAATTTATCTTTGGCTTACGTTTCATGAGGAGATATGCCGCCATCAAGACAAGAACCGTCAGTTCAATCACAAGAATGGACCACGCGTTGACTGAAGCTGCCGGCAATGGACTAAAAATGATCAAACCCAGTATGCCGTATTCAATGACTTTTTTGTAAAAATCATCTCTTCTCCCTCGCGGTCGAGGAGGAAATCTTTTGTCTCTGTGCCGCATCTCCATTACCGTCCCAACCTATCCCTAGAAAAGTTTGGAATTTTGATAAAAAATGTCTTTTTCTTTTTTGTGGGATTAGTAGGATCCTTAAAAAACGGAATCTCTCTGTCTTGGACTACAGCTTTCGGATTATGTTCAACGAGGGCTAACGCTTCCTTTTCACCAACCAACTCACTAACCTTCCGAAAAGCCCTTGAAAGTCTCGTCGTTCTATTGTGTTTGCCGTGGGAGTCACTGGCAAGAAAATGATAGAAATTCCATTCGAGAAATCGAAAAGCCGCTTCCTGTGTTCGTGTACCATACAGAACAGAAAAGCTTCCACTGTTGGCTTGGGTAAAAATCCCCATCTTGATAAAATCATAGAGTAAACTCGGATTTCGCACAAAAACGGAATTTCTTTCCGGATGAGCAATAATGAGATTCAATCCTCTGCTGGCCAACTCAAAAAAAAGCTGTTTCGCTCCCGAAAAAACATGATTCGAGGGAAACTCAACTATCATGTACGAACCTCTATTGAGTCCAAAATAAGGATAATTAATTTTCAGGACATTTAGCAAATCATGTACAAAATGGACTTCTGATCCAAGAAGCAGTTCAACTTGGATATTGTTTGTTTTTAATAAAGGAGTAAAATCGCTCCATTTTTCCTGTATAAAAAAAAGATTTTTCTGGATTATAGGCGGCCGGAAGACGTGAGGAGTAGCGATGATCGTTTTTACTCCATCTTGCTCAGCAAATTGTGCCATTTTTAGGGATTCCTCCAAATCAGAGGCTCCATCATCAATACCGGGAAGAATATGGCAGTGGATGTCAATCATTGGTTTTTTGAAAGGAAATGAAGATGAGACTTCAATCTAATATTCGTCATCATCTTTGTATTCGTATTTTATGGCCTTTTTATAAGGCCCATGCGAATACATGTAATCTTTATAATATGGCGAAGAATACCCTTTTTTCTTCAGCTTGACTTCATTAAACACAACACCAATGATATGCGCCTGGACTTTGCTGAGTTCGTTGACAGCCTTCACCAGAGGTTTCCGGGATGTCTTCCCCTCTTTGAGGATAAGAACAACCGCATCGACTAGCGATGCAATGATGACAGGGTCTATGACAGCCAAAACCGGAGGGGAATCGATAAAAATAGTATCGAAGTCTTTTTTAACATCATCGAGAACCTCTTTCATTTTTTGAGAATTGATCAATTCAGCAGGATTAGGCGGATGAAGTCCACTTGGCAGCAACCAAAGATTTTCCACCGATGTCTCTTGAATGGCATTTTCAACAGAAGAAATCCCAATGAGACAGCTGCTCAGTCCGATTCTGTTCCTTGCCTCAAAAATTTTATGAAGTCTCGGTTTTCTTAAATCGGCATCAATCAGAAGAACCTTCTTTTCGAGTTGACCGAAAGATATCGCCGTATTTGTTATGGTCGAGGTCTTTCCCTCCTGAGGAAAAGCGCTCGTGAACACAATTGTTTCGGGAGAATTCCCTGCATGTGAAAAAAGAATAGATGTTCTCACCGTCCGGTAATCTTCACAGATGTGAAGTTTGGGATAGAAGTGATTGATCAGCTCAATCTCCTTGATCTCTTCATGTCCATTTGACGATGCTGGATTCTCCTCCCCGTACTCCTGTGAATAATACAGGTAGTTGTAATTATTATTAGAATTATTGACAGAAAGAGCCGGGATAACTCCCAGCGAGGGCAGTCCCACAAGCTTCTCTACTTCCTCCGGTCCTTTTACCGTATTATCCAAAAAATCCACAAAAAAGGCCAATCCGGTTCCAACAAAAAGACCCAGAATAACAGCCATGATGATGTTTCTCTTTTTATTCGGAGAGAATGGTGAGCCTGGAACCAGGGCCGGATCTATGATTTTGATATTGCTGGTCTTGAGTCCTGCCAACCTAGCTGACACGAGTGTTTCACTTTGCCGCACAGCCAGTCCCTGCAAAAGGGATCGTATATTTTGGATTTCTGCGTCGAGGCTGTTGTAATAGACCGCATTGTTGTTCATCTCGACTACTTCCCGCCTCTGTTGATCAAGTTCTCTCTCGAAATTTTTCTCACTAGTCAGCGCCGCCTGGTAATCATTAAAAGACGCTTCCTGTGCTTTTTCAAGCTCTGCTGCGAGGGAATCCCGGACTGTCGTCAAACTGCCTTGAAGATTTTTCATCTCCGGATGATCGGGTCCGAGATAATTGCTTTTTGTCTGATAGTCTTTTTTTAGGTTAAGGTACTCCGACCGAAGAGATGTCAGAAGTGAATTATTGACAGAAAGGGGAATCGAATCCACGTCCATCCCCCGGATCTCACGGTAAAAAGCCTCTTTATTAATGCGATCGAGAATAGAATTCATGTAGGCACTATTCAGATTCCCAAACATTCCCACAACCGTTTTTTCTGCGTCATTCATAAAGAGGATGTTCTTGTCCTCCCCATACTTTTGAAGCTCATTCAATTTTGCATCCAACTCAGATTTCAAAATTGTCTGTTGTTCACTAAGGAATTCAGAGGCCTGTCGAGTTGCATCATACCTGAGCTCCACCACAAAATCTATAAATTCCTGTATGACAGCGTTGGCAATATCCGCAGCCAAAGTTGGTTTTGAAGACGTAAAATTTATTTTGACTATTTTTGTTTTGTCTTCCTGCCGGACACCTAATCCCCACCGAACTACCCAGGCATATTTGGCATGAGGATCTTCTTCTATCCGTTCTTCAATATCACCTTCCGGCTCTTTCCCCCGGGGAACAATCCATC
>VAPB010053075.1_pt1 | contig 10248 bp, 7 predicted proteins | sample 3395101 | NCBI WGS metagenome assembly VAPB01 (sample SAMN08290433, study PRJNA428436) | hydrothermal vent metagenome | isolation source: Deep-sea hydrothermal vent chimney | place: Indian Ocean: Southwest Indian Ridge | reverse complement strand
ATTTCACAGGTGTGTGATGAAATTATTGAAGGGAAACTTGATGATCATTTTCCATTGGTGGTCTGGCAAACCGGTTCAGGAACACAATCGAATATGAATGTAAACGAGGTGGTGGCAAACCGTGCAAACGTAATTAATGAAGGAGAATTGGGTAAAGGTGATCGCTTCATCCACCCAAATGATGATGTTAACAAATCCCAATCCTCAAACGACACTTTTCCCACCGCTATGCATATAGCCGGATATAAAATGATTGCTGAAGTTACCCTTCCCGGTTTGGAATCCCTAAGGAATGCCCTAAACGTTAAAGTCAAAGAATTTAATAAGATGGTAAAGACCGGGAGAACCCATTTGATGGATGCCACTCCCCTGACTCTTGGACAGGAATTCTCAGCCTACGTTTCCCAACTCGATCACGGTATTGTTGCACTAAAGAATACCCTGCCACACCTGTCTGAACTGGCACTGGGAGGAACAGCAGTAGGAACCGGCTTAAATACACCCAGGGGTTATGATGTGCTGGTTGCCAAATACATTGCAGACATATCCGGCTTTCCTTTCATTACCGCCGGTAATAAATTTGAATCACTGGCCGCACATGATGCCATAGTAGAGACTTCAGGGGCTTTAAAAACACTGGCGGTAAGTATTATGAAAATTGCCAACGATATCAGGCTTCTGGGTTCAGGTCCGCGATGTGGCATTGGTGAAATCAACCTTCCTGCCAATGAACCGGGTTCTTCAATTATGCCGGGAAAGGTAAATCCCACCCAGTGTGAGGCAATAACAATGGTATGCGCCCAGGTGATGGGAAATGATACAGCCATCGCCATCGGGGGCATGCAGGGGCATTATCAACTGAATGTATTTAAAACAGTGATGATCGCCAATTTGCTGGAATCTGCACGACTGACCGGAGATGCCTGCGTATCTTTCACTCAGAATTGTGTGGAAGGCATTGCTGCTAATGAGGCAAATATTAAAAAGAATCTCAATAACTCCCTCATGCTGGTCACTGCCCTGAACAGGCAAATCGGCTACGAGAATGCGGCCAAAATTGCTAAAAAGGCTCATGAAGAAGGACTGACGCTCAGGGAATCAGCCCTGCAGTCAGGTCTGGTTACCGGAGAACAGTTTGATGAATGGGTCAATCCCGCAAAAATGATCGGTTCGTTTTGAACCGCATTTAAAACTGTCCAAACCTTCAAGGTTTTCAAAAACCTTGAAAGTTTATTATTCCAGGGTATGAGGCTCCGGCTGGGTAACATCCTGATTTTTTTCCTATTTTTGACTGGAATAGCTCAGTTATAAGTACACACAATGAAAAAAACCATCTATACACTGCTGGTTCTGCTAACCGGCCTGAACCTGACAGCACAGAAAAATTACATGGGCCTTTCCATGGGTGGCAGCTTCCCTCTTGGCACTTATGCGAATGAAGCAGGAGTGAATACTACTGGCTATGCCCTTACCGGGTTTACACTGAGTTTTAATGGAAATTACTACTTCATCGATCACATTGGTTTTCATGGAGCCATCAACTATGGCATGAACTCTGTTGATGAGGAGAAGTTAAAAACAGACTGGGTCGCACATTTAAAAGCATTGTATCCTGATGCAGACCTCCCGGATGATGCAGTAATTGATTTTACTACCCTGGGCTGGCTATATGTGAATGCCCTTTCGGGGCCGGTTCTGGGCCTTTCAATCTCAAAGTTCACAATTGAAGCACGCGCAACTGCAGGATTGAGTTATATCAGACCTCCTGAAAGAAATATCCGGATCACCTTCCGCAATACCGAAATAACCAGTTTTGCCTCCGGACAAAGCATGGCTTTCGGATACCAGCTTGGTACGGGAATACTCTTTACTCCGAATAATGTTACAGGCATCCGGCTGGCGTTTGATTATTTTAGCAGTACGGCAAAAATAGATCTGGAAAGCCACATAGATGAGGGTCTTGGAAACCCGGTGATCAGCACCGAAACAGTGAAGTTTCCAATTTCCACCATTCACCTGACCCTCGGATTGGCTTATTTGTTTTAGGGCATTGAAAATAATATTGCTGTTCCATGGCTGAAAAAGCGAACGATCATATTCTTTATGACACTTTTCCTCCAAGATCTAAATCGGAATGGATCAATGCAATCAGGAAGGATCTTAAAGGAAAAGGTATTGAACAGTTAACACGGCAAACCTTTGAGGGTTTCAAAGTCCCTCCTGTTTTTACACTTGAGGATCTCGATCATATTGAATGGCTGGATCAACTCCCTGGCAGCTTTCCTTTTGTCAGAGGAACAAAAACACACAGTAATAACTGGGCCATCCGGCAGGATATAAATGCATCTGATCCGGAGTTGGCGAATCAAAAGGCCAGGGCTGCCATCCACTCAGGGACCGGAGAAGTTGGATTCAGATTAAGCGGGATCCGTTCAGAACCCGGATCTGTATTCAATATCCTGCTCAGGGATATAGACATTTCCAGGATCTCCGTTGTCTTTCAAACAGATGCCCTTAGCCCTGAGATCATCAAGGCTTTTGCCCGGATAATCAAAGAGCGGAAACTTTCCGTGGATCAGATATCCGGAGGGTTTGAGTACGATCCGCTTTCGGATCTTGCAACCGGCGGCTTAAGGCCCGGAAAGAACCTGCAGACACAGGTTCTGGATCAACTCCGGCTGGGTGCTGAAATGCTGCCCGGCTGTAATCTTCTGCAAATAAACGGGCATTTATTCAGTGATCTGGGAACCTCTGTCGTGCATGAACTCGCCTTTAGCCTGGCCCTGGGTGTTGAGTACCTCTCGTGGATATCTGACTCGCATCTGAATTTTGCAACTACCACCAACACTCTGGCATTTAAAATGGGGATTGGGCCAAATTTCTTTATGGAAATCGCTAAATTGAGAACCCTGCGGTTTCTTTGGTCGAAGATCCTTTCTGCTTATAAAATGAATCATGAAAAATATTCCGGTATTCATATATATTCGGCACCCTCAACCTGGAATAAAACAAAAAGCGATCCACATGTGAACATGCTGCGATATACAACAGAAGCACTTTCTGCAGCCCTTGGAGGCGCTGATTCTATTAATATTTCCCCATTTGACGAACCCCTGTCAGGTCCGTCAGAATTCTCCGAAAGGATCGCCAGAAACACACAAATATTGTTTAAGGAAGAATCTTATTTAAACAGGATTGCCGATCCGGGAGGCGGCTCATATTATATTGAGAACCTGACAAACCAATTAGCAGATGAGGCCTGGAATATTTTTCTGGGGATTGAGCAGGAAGGAGGATACCTGAAGGCGCTAAGTACCGGCAGCATTCAAAAAACAATACTTGATCTGCAACAATCCAGAGAGAATAGCATCGCTAACAGAAAAACCATACTTCTGGGAACCAACCACTATCCAAACAGTCATGAGACGCTTAAACCATCAAAAACTTTTAAGGAGGAAGAGGGGGATGACTCCGGTCCGGTAATAAAAAAATTCAGAGGTGCCGCAAAGTTTGAATCTCTGAGGGAGATCAGCGGCCGCCAGTCAAAAGGACGCCCGCGTGTATTCTTGTTTCCCTTTGGCAATCCTGTAATGCGAACAGTAAGGGTAGGTTTTGCGTCAAATTTCTTTGGTTGTGGCGGGTATATGGTGGAGAACCTTACCGGTATTGAATCAACAAGCGAGGGACTGAACCGGTGCAACAAAGAGAAACCGGAAGTGGTTGTTTTTTGCAGTTCAGATGAGGAATATGCTCAGGTGCTTCCAGGCTTGCTCGGCAAATTTTCCTCCAACCCCCTGTTTATTGTTGCCGGTCATCCTGAAAAAGATATTGAAAACCTCGAAAATAAAGGGGTTCGTTATTTTATCCACTTGAAATCCAATGTGTTAAAAACATTGCAATCTGTACATAATGCACTGGGAGTTAAATAGTTTAATCATCATTAAGCCATGAGGCCGGATTTCAGAAAGATCAATATAAAAAAGACCTACCAGGAGAAGACTTCCGGTACAATCCGGGAATCCGGAAAGGCCCCGCACAGCACCTGGGAAACCCCTGAGAATATTTCATTAAAAAGTGTGTATTCGGGTGCCGACATCAGGGGGCTTCATCAACTGGATTATATAGCAGGTATGCCCCCCTATTTACGCGGCCCTTATTCCAGTATGTATGTCACAAGACCCTGGACCATCCGCCAATATGCAGGTTTTTCCACGGCTGAAGAATCAAATGCCTTTTACAGGCGCAATCTGGCATCGGGACAAAAAGGCCTGTCGGTGGCATTCGACCTTGCCACTCACAGAGGTTATGACTCCGATCATGAACGTGTTGCAGGTGACGTGGGAAAGGCCGGAGTTGCCATTGATACGGTTGAAGACATGAAGATACTCTTTGATCAGATCCCCCTGAATGAAATGTCCGTATCCATGACCATGAATGGAGCTGTTTTACCGGTTATGGCTTTCTATATCGTTGCAGCACTTGAACAAGGGGTCTCCATGAGAGAACTCACAGGTACCATTCAAAATGATATCCTGAAAGAATTTATGGTCCGGAATACCTATATCTATCCTCCGGACATGTCCATGCGAATTATTGCCGATATTTTTGAATTCACCTCGCAGTACATGCCCAGATTTAATTCCATAAGTGTTTCAGGATACCATATGCAGGAAGCCGGAGCTACAGCAGATATAGAACTGGCATATACACTGTCCGACGGCCTTGAATACTTGCGAACAGGGTTGCAAGCGGGCCTGGATATCGATGCTTTTGCACCACGGATCTCCTTCTTTTTTGGCACCGGCATGAATTATTTCATGGAAATTGCCAAGTTGCGGGCTGCACGGTTGATATGGGCCAAATTAGTGGAACAGTTTCATCCAAAAAATCCAAAATCCATGGCGCTCCGAACACATTGCCAGACTTCAGGATGGAGCCTGACAGAGCAAGATCCCTATAATAATGTAAGCCGCACCTGCATTGAAGCCATGGCAGCCGTCCTTGGACATACACAATCGCTGCATACCAATGCCCTGGACGAAGCCATAGCCTTGCCTACCGACTTCTCAGCCAGAATTGCCCGGAATACACAAATTTATCTTCAGGAAGAAACACAGATCACCAAAGCAGTGGATCCATGGGGTGGGTCTTATTATGTTGAATACCTGACCGATAAACTGGCGCGAAAATCATGGAACCTGATCCGGGAAATTGAGGAACTGGGCGGCATGGCCAAAGCAATTGAAACCGGCCTTCCAAAAATGAGGATTGAAGAAGCTGCTGCAAGAAAACAGGCCCGGATTGATTCCGGAAAAGATACCATCGTTGGCCTGAATAAATTCAAGCTTGAACAGGAGGATCCCATTGACATCCTGGAAGTGGATGATAATGCGGTCAGGGAAACGCAAATTGAGAGGATCAGTAAACTGAAAAAAACCCGCGATGCGCAAAAGGTGCACAGCATCCTGAACTCAATTACAGAGGCTGCAAAATCAGGCAATAATAATCTGTTGAGCCTGTGCGTGAAAGCAGCAAAAGTCCGTGCAACCCTGGGAGAGATATCTGAAGCCATTGAACTGGTTTCAGGCAGGTATAAAGCAGTCATCCGGTCTGTCTCCGGTGTGTATGCAACGGAAACAGGCCAGGATAAAGATTTTATCAAAGCACAGGAACTTGTAAAAAAGTATTCGAAACTGGAAGGAAGACAGCCCCGCATCATGGTGGCAAAAATTGGACAAGATGGACACGACAGGGGTGCCAAAGTGGTTTCAACAGGGTATGCCGATATTGGATTTGATGTGGATATCGGACCCTTATTTCAAACGCCGGCCGAAGCTGCCCGGCAGGCTGCCGAAAATGACGTCCATGTATTAGGCGTATCCAGCCTTGCCGGAGGTCACAAAACACTGGTTCCGCAAATCCTTGAAGAACTTAAAAAACTGGACAGGGAAGACATCATGGTCGTGGTTGGCGGAGTCATTCCCCACCAGGATTATGAGTATCTTTACAAATCAGGAGTCGTTGCTATTTTCGGGCCGGGTACTTCAGTGCCGGATGCGGCTTGTAAAATACTGGAAATATTGATTCATAGTGTGACTGAAGTTTAAAACAAATGATTATGAAAAAAATTGTGATTGCTGCCTTTGGAATTGTACTAACCGGCATGATGGCTTTATGCCAGGACCTGAATAATACCGTGGTCTCTGAAAATTCCAACATGGTCATCCTGATTGGAGAATGCAACCGGGATGCATTTGCAATGCCGGAATTCAGGGAATGGTTCGATGCGGAATATGCCAGCTATACGCCCAATCCTGCGAGTCTTGAAAACCTGCAGGAACTTGATCTTAACTCCCTGGAAATCAAGATCGTGCTTGGAACATGGTGCCCCGACAGCCGCCGCGAAGTTCCGAGGTTCCTGAGGATTGTGGATGATCTTGGTTTGCAGGAAAACCAGATCAGTATGATCAGTGTCAACATGGAAAAAAAAGTGCCGGGAATGGATGTTTCACATCTTGGTGCAGCATATGTACCTACCATTATCGTCTTTAGTAATGGAGAGGAAAAAGGGCGCATCGTTGAAATGCCGGAAACAACATTGGAGGAGGACCTTGTTAATATCTTAAAATAAAGTTGCGGGGGCCCTTGTATCTATTCCCTTTCGGTTTTGTTATCTTTGGAATATCAACGCCTTTAGAAAACTTAAAATTATGGAAGAACAACCAAAATCAACTGCAGGACAAGGATTCGGAATCGCTTCGTTAATCCTGGGGATACTGGCTTTACTCATTGCATTTATTCCATGCGTGGGGTTGTTTGCCCTGATCCCCGGTGTGGTGGCAATAGTCCTGGCCATAGTGGGACTGTCCCAGGCTAAAAATGCCAACGGACAAAGAGGAGTCATTATTGCCGGACTGGTGATCTCTATAGTCGGGACGGTTATGGCTGCAACCTGGCTGATCTTTTTGTCAACCGCCGGGGTATTCTTTAAAGAGATGAGTGAAAAACCTGAATTTAAAGAGATCATTGAGGAAGTGATCGGGGACATTTCCGATGAAATAGATCGGGCGGTTGAAGAATCAACAGGTGAAATTGATGCCGGAAAAATGGAGGAGAAACTCGAGGACCTGGAAAAAGCTGTTGGAGAGGGGGAACAAACCCAACCCGACACACTTGAACATTAAGGCTTCCGGCCATTGAACGCGTTTGTTAAACATCCCTATCTGACCGTTAATCTCACTTTTGCGGGGATCATTGTTTTGATATTCCTGTATTCCTTTATTTTTTCATCTGAAAAAGACAACCATCCGGTACCCTCAGTGTACGAACATCTGAGTGGGAAAAAATCTCCCACTTCGGGCCTTTCGAGAAGCTTTTCGGAAATCGTGCGACTGCATTTTAAAAGTGCAGCAGAATGGAATTCTTACGGAATACCAATATTTCTTTTCTTTTTAATTCAGTTATTTATGAGACTGGGCGTCAGTCTTATAATAATCAGGCAAAATATTTCTTATAAATCTCTTGTTTGGGTTGACGCACTTGTTTCAACGGGACTATTGGTTCTTTGTTTTCAGGATCTGTTAATGGTCTGGAAATTCATGTGAATAACAAAGATGGAGGGCTAAGGCCCGGTTATATGGCTGCTTCTGTATCCACGGCATAAGTGCCATAACATGAATTGCTATGAAGATCCGCTGACTTTATCAGTATCATTCTAGCCCTACGGGCTGTATCCTTATTTTTGCATCTGAGAACAGCCACTGAAGTGGCTGCCTATTCCCTTTAAGTCTCTACGAGACTGGCCCTCACTAACAATTTGTCGGACGAAGGGGAGGTGGTTGAGAAGAAATCATAGCACGATGATATGTAGGGCGAACGTTCCCTTTCGGTCATCGGTCCGTCAGGAGTGAACTTTTTTTACCGGAGGTATAGTAGGTTCCAATGTAGATCGATTTTGTAAATCGATTAGTGATTTGAAAAATCACTCTACATGAAATCCGTTATTTGTTATTAGCAATGAAGCCGTCAAACAATTTGGCATCAGTGGTCCAAAATCATGCTATGGTGGTAAGATCCCATCATTCTATTATTCTATTATTCCATTATTCCATCTTTCCAATCCCACAATCATATAATCAATAAGATTACCTACTCACTGTTTACTATTATCCTGCCTTCCCCTCAGTCAGTTCCTGCAGGGTAAAAGTCCGGGCATGCCGGATCCCTTTGGGTGTATTTTCCAGGGTGCAACATTCATGGTACAGGTCGTGTTCAAAAAACAGGATGTATTCGTTTTCACAGGCTTCTTCAAGAAAGTTTTCCTTCTCCTTCAGGGTTGTCAGCGGGTCAATGTCATAAGCCATGTTGTAGGCAATGGGAATATGCACAGTTGAAGGAATCAGATCGGCGCCAAACACAACGGTTTTGCCCATATAATCAATAAACGGAATGGCCTGTCCACGGGTATGCCCATGAAACAAACGCACTCTGAAACCAGAAAACACTTCCTCGTTGTCCTCAATAAAGCGGAGTTGACCGCTGTCCAGCATTGGCAGCAGATTCTCTTCCAGGAAGGCATCTTTTTCCCGCATATTTGGATTGTTGGCCCACTCCCATTGCTCCCTGCTCACCCAATAGGTTGCCTTGGGAAACACCAGTTCAAACCCGGTTTTTCCCTTATTATAGCGCACCCCGCCTCCACAATGATCTGAATGCAGGTGTGTGAGCACCATGTCGGTAATATCGTCCGTGTGATAACCATATTTCTTCAAACCTCCTGCCAGTCCATCCCCACCATTTAACTGAACAAAGCTCATGTATTTTTCGCTTTGTTTATCCCCATATCCATTGTCAATCAGGGCTATCCTGTCTCCGGCATCCACAAGAAGGGAGCGCAGGGCCCAATTGCACAGATTATCCCCGTCAGCAGGGTAGTATTTTTGCCAGATGGTTTTGGGCACAACACCAAACATGGCGCCACCATCCAGTTTGAAATTTGAAATATGGATCGGAAAAATATTATTAACGGCCATGATCCGGATAATTTATATTTTAAGGATCTCAAATATAACCAACTCAGATGGAACTTCCTGTTGAAGGTTTACTAAAGCATTGAATTGTGATTCATAAAACGTATTTTTGATCGCTGACAGTTGTACATATCAAAACCCCTGTATATGGAATTCAACAATGTGGCGATTGCTTTTGGACTTACCCTCTTTGCAGGATTATCTACAGGTATCGGAAGTGCTATAGCTTTTTTTGCAAAACGAACCAATACAAAGTTTTTATCCGTTGCCCTTGGATTTTCAGCGGGGGTGATGATCTATGTATCATTTGTTGAAATCCTGCCACTGGCCAATACTTCCATGGTCAAGGAACTGGGTCTGATCCCGGGTTCCTGGATCACCGCGGCCTCATTCTTTGGTGGCATCCTGCTGATTGCCATAATTGACAAATTCATTCCCAGCTTTGAGAATCCTCATGAAATCAAAAGTGTGGAAGACATGCATGCCCCCGGAATGATGCAGGAAAAATTAATAAGAACCGGACTGTTCACAGCCCTGGCTATTGCCATTCATAATTTTCCGGAGGGACTGGCTACCTTCACTGCCGCTTTAACCGATCCAAATCTTGGTATTGCCATTGCCGTGGCCGTAGCCATTCATAACATTCCTGAAGGCATTGCGGTTTCAGTGCCCGTGTATTACGCCACCGGCAGTAAAAAGCGCGCATTTTTACTGTCCTTCCTTTCGGGTCTTTTTGAACCACTTGGGGCCATAGTGGGATATTTAATCCTGATGCCTTTTCTGAATGAACTTGTTTTTGGAGTATTGTTTGCCGGGGTTGCAGGCATCATGGTTTTTATTTCCTTTGATGAATTATTACCGGCTGCTCATAAATTCGGTGAACACCATTATTCAGTTTATGGACTGATAGCCGGAATGGCTATCATGGCAATCAGTCTGCTATTATTCTTATAGAGGGATGAAAAAAACGTTCACACTGCTGCTGTTCATTATTTTTCTTTCTGCACTGCAGGCCCAGTCTTACAGAACGGCCACCGGGATCAGGGCGGGATTGCCCCTTGGAATCAGTATAAAACATTTTATTACTGATCAATCTGCGATTGAAGGCATCTTTGGAACCCGTTGGGCCGGTGCAACGCTTTCCATTCTGTACGAACACCACAGGGCTGTGAATCAATACCCTGGCCTCAACTGGTATTATGGAGTTGGTGGCGCTGCT
>VAPB010038778.1_pt1 | contig 10250 bp, 10 predicted proteins | sample 3395101 | NCBI WGS metagenome assembly VAPB01 (sample SAMN08290433, study PRJNA428436) | hydrothermal vent metagenome | isolation source: Deep-sea hydrothermal vent chimney | place: Indian Ocean: Southwest Indian Ridge | reverse complement strand
GTTTCAAACCCTCAGGTTACAAGTCGAAGTGGAGCTTGAAAACATGCGTGACGAGGTGATTTCCATATTGTCCGATCTGTAAGTGCTCAGGTCCTGCTGCACGTGGCGGTGCGTGTCAGTCGTCGCTACGCTGCGCATCAGGTGCTTGCCCTTTTTTGGGAACAAGATGCAATCCCTGCAGTGCTTCACTGGTATCAACAATCAGGGTCTGCGCACCATTCCGTCCGGCATAGGTAATTTCGACCTGGCGCGGTGACGGTGCAAGCGGGAAAAAGAGAACCAGGGAGCTTGTATTGCCGGACAACACCGTGAGCGGCAATTCTGTGTGTCGAGCTTCTATTTCCTGCGAAACCCGGCTGTTGTTAGACGCACGAACGATCCCGCCGACAATTAGCACGGGTGCCAGCAATACAACACCACTTGTTGCTATCGCCGCACCACCAGCGGTCGCGGTGCCGCTGGCCAAGGCGGCAGTCGCAGCGCCGTACGCTGCAGCGGTACCAACCACTGCAATGCCGGCTCCCGTTGCGAACATCGTTCCGGCACCAAAACCCGCCTTAACTTTCAGGTTGCTGCCTTTGTAGCGTTTTGCTGTCTTCTTGCTTTCCTTAACCAGCAATTTCCGTCTCGAACTGCTGGCCAATCGAGTCTCCAGCGAATCTACCACCGCTACGTCCAGAATCTGAATTTCGGATTCTGATTGATTCACAACGGTCAGGAGATACTCGTCCCAGTCGGCGTTCTTTGCCCAGGTTCCGGGACCATCACGCACAATGACCCAATCCAGCGTTACGGATATTTGCTCATTGGCTGTCGAGGCCAATTCATTTGTTAGTTCCAGTGGCTGCGGTTCCTTAAGAATCTTTGTTCCGCCACAGCCTGGCAGCGCTGTGAGCAAACTCACAAGCAGTGCGATTTTCATCGCGTACCCGGTACTGACTCCGGTGTACCTCATGATGTTGCTCTCCCAGATTGCGGTTGATGATTGGGCATATGATGCTGGACGGGAGACCGAACTAAGTGATGATAAGGTGATTATTAGGGGATGATGTTGACTTGCATCCCCCATTGACTTGTTCTGGGCAAGTCAGAAATGACTCACCATCCGGGTCGGGCGCGGTGGGCGTAAAGCTGTACGCCTTGTTCCGGACAGTTAACGATCGAATCGGGAGGTGCTGATATGATCACGTAGATGCGCGGGAAATCCAGAGCAGAATCATTCACGATAACTCGGAAGCCGTAAGGGCAATGTGTATGCGATCCAAACTCACCTTCTTGATCACCGCCCTGATTGTGATCTCCGGCTGCGGCGGTGGCGGGGGAGGAACAACGCCGCCTGTCTCGGTTCCGCCACCAGTCCCGCCGTCAAATCCTTCCGCACCCTTAGCGATCACAGCAGGCAACAGCCAGGACGTTGTTTCTATCGTATTGGGCGCGGCGAATACCAAGATTCAGCTCGCACATGCAGCGGGTCACCTGGCGGCGCAGATTGTGGAGCAAGGTACGCCGTCGGGTTTTGCGATCTGTTCTGACACAGGAGAGTACTCGGGACAGATTACAGACAACGGAGACGGCCAGTATTCTGTTGGCGATATGATGTCGATCGATTTTGGCAGCTGTACGAGCGGTAGCGTCGTCACAAACGTCACGTCCAGCGGTGAAGTTACGATAACTGCAATAGACGTCACGCCGAGCGGAGAATTTCAAATTGCCGGCGATTACCAAATACCCGGTGTTCCCGACAGTGGTATGGAGATCGCCTATGCTGTGACGTTTCGAGGCGAGTCCGTCGTTGCGCGGATCGATGATGCGGGAAACCGTCTTGTGATCGGCGACAACGCGTTCACCGATTTCATGTTTCGTTTCGACACAAAGGGGCTCAACGTCAATGGTTCATATTCGCTGCAATTCGAATCGTCGGTCGAAAGCGGCCAGCTGGGCGGCGCATTCCGTTGTACCTCGGATGAGCTCTACGGAGCCATCCGAACCCGGCAACCCGTGGCCGGCAGATTGTCCTGCTCGGGCGACGGCACGGCTATTGCGCGCCAGAGCACCTTTCCGCTAAACACCGACGTGATTGAGTTCTCGGCAAGTGGCGCTGACCCGTTTCAGGTTATCGGGGCGTTCGGTCTGGCAAATGTTGCTGACGACTTTCTGTTCGGTGTGTTTGCAGGACAGCCCCTGGTGTTTCCTTTTGAGTTGCCTCAATTGCCAACGCAACAAGTCGCCCTCGCATCGAGTGCGCTGGCAGGCAATCCATTGGACGGAATCGTGTACGCCATTACGACCGCGAGCGATGTGACGTCGCCAAACTCGCTGCTTGCAATCAATTCCGTCACAGGCGCAATCGTTGACGCGCTTCAATTTTCGGCGGAACCCGTCGCGCTCGGACTCGCAGTAGATAGCACTGTTGCCTACGTCGGATTCAAGACCGACCGAATGATAAGGAAAATCGACCTCGCAACATTTAATGAGCTCACCGCAATAGACCTTGGAGTAAGCAACGACGGCCCACTGTATGCGGGAGACATCGCTGTTTCGCCAGGAATGCCGGATGATTTCGCGGTTGCAATAAGAATCGATACGAACGGCAGCAACACATTCGCAGAAACGGCGCTATACCGCGGCACCGTGAAGCAACCTCGAACGTTGTCGGTAGTGGACATCGTTACCATCGTCGAATTTTCATCGCGGGGCGATACCTTGTTCGGTGGGAATAATTTTAGTACCGGTTTCGAAATTTACGTCATTGACGTTGTCGCCAACGGACTTCAAATTCCGGAAAGGGGGTCGAACCGATTTACCATATTCTCTTCGTTGATCTGCCGCGTTTCCCGGTTGGCACGGCGCGACCCAACATCGCTTCAATTTGCGCTCTGAATCGGGTGTCGCCAATGACGCCACTGGCATGTGCAGGTAGCCCTGTATTGTCTGGCCATCGTAAGGGATATCGATGATCACCAATTGCGGATCGAAGTACTCGCCGGCCCGCTTGTAGTACTTCAGGTGCTGACTGTAAGCATCCGCTTGACCGGGAAGTGTTTTCGCCGGAAACCTGGCGATGCCGTAGAACTTGGATGCGGTCAAAAATGCCTCTCGCTCCGCATCGGGTTCGTCAGTGTCGGCAATCGCCTCGCCGCGCTCGGCGAAATACTGTCCAATTTGTGACCATTCATAGACCCAGGAACAAGTGTTTCAATCGCATGAAAGGCTCCTACAGCCCGATGGTTGGCGTAAATATACAGGGAATTTGCGGGAATGCACACGTTTGCACCGTGCTCGGACCAAAGATATACTCAAGCCAAACCGGTGCCTGTGAATAACCCGACGGAATTTCCGTATCTATCGCGTAAACAATAACGCCGTTCGGCGCAGTAACGTTTGGCATGCCCGACTTGATACTCACCGTATACTCATTGAACTCCAGGAGTGATTAACGATGAATTTGCCACTTTTCCAAGGTAAGCCGGCGGTACTTACCGCCTTGATCATGTCGGTCTGTCTGATTTTCAGCGCAGCGAGTGCGGCACCACCCAAAGCGGCGACTGCGAAGCAAAAAGCAGCCTGGGAGAATGAATGGACGAGAAAGGTCGGGGTCGAGCTGGAGTACGACCTCGATTCGAGCGGACCGGATGCCTGGGATTCGAAGGAACATCCGTTGGTTTTCATGACGACGGAAGGTCCGGGGTATGGAGGGCTGCTCAGTGGCGTAACACTCCCGGGTCTTGCGATCATCGATGCGGACACACGCGAGGTCGTTGCGAGCCAGAACTACGACTTGTTGTCGTGGGGCTGGAAAAACATTTTTGAACCTCATGGTCTCGGCGTGTCGCCGGACGGCAAGTGGATCTATCTACCCACCGGCGAAGGGTCGTTCACAACGACAACCGGTGGCCACGCCGGCCGTTTCCTGGTCATCAATGCGAGAACGCTGAAGATCGACAAAGTCATTCAGCTGTCGGGCCAGGCACACCATGCCAAGTCCTATATGAGCCCTGAGGGCGAACAGCGCGTGATGCTGTACGGCTGGTCGCAGCCGCTATTTGTGCTTGATCCCGGCAATGACAACCGCGCTGTGGGAAGTATCTCGCATCAGGAACAGGGCAGCGAAGGCTACCTCTATTTCGCGTCACCTAACGGAGACCAGATTATCGGCACGGGCCGCTACCGTAGCTTCGACATGCGCAAACACCTTACCGATAATCCGATCTGGATAATCGATCCGGAGAGTTGGCACGTCAAGAAGTGGATCAGTGTCCCGGACAGTGCACCGGTCTGGGTGAACTTCACAAGCGATTCAAAGCATGCGTATATCACCGGCGCACGCAACAGTATTGTCATGAAGCTGGATCTCGAAGAGGGAAAGATCGTTGCGGAACAGCGCGCCGGCGTTGATGGTCCGTACGGTAATCACTTTGGCTGGGACGATCGCTATATATATACGATTGGCAAAGGAGAAGAATCGCATAACCGGGGAAAAATGCTTGGCATGGTAGACACGGCAACTATGGAGGTTCCAGGGTCTCGAGCCATGGATCAGATCTACACGGGTTGCATACGAGGTGATCATGGCACCTTGCATCCGGACCCGGAGGCCAACGAACTATGGATCAGTTGCAATGCGAGTTTTGAAGTCGTCATATTTGATCTGGATCTCAAAGAAGTCTCGGCGAGAATTCCGCTGCCAAACGGTGGCAGCACGCATTCTGGCGCGTTCGTCTTCTATCCTGATGGCTGGCAAGAGCCGGGCGAAAACCTTTCTGACATGAACGGCTTACATGGCAGCGCACTAGAGTTAAAGAGAAAAATAATATCCGGCGATCTTTAGTTGGCGGCTTTGTACAACGAGGATCGGGTAAGCGTGTGGAAACAGGGGACGATATGAAGGCTGGTACATCAGCAGTGGTAATTGCGTTGACATGTTTGCTCATGGCAGGGATTTTGTCGCCGTTTTTAGTCCATGCTGACGATGATGGTCAGTTCGCGGAGGGTGCCCGGGTATTCAACACGGTTGCCGGAGTGGGTTGCAAAACATGCCACGGAGAGTACGCGGAAGGCGATGTCGGTGTCGGGCCGTATATTCGCGGTGCGACCGAGGGTGCGATTCGAGCAGCAATCGATGCAACGGGTGAAATGATTGTCATCAAGAACGAGATTACAGAAGATGAAATCAAAGCCGTAGCTGCCTATGTTGGCGATCTTGGAACTATGCAGGCGGCACGGACGTTGGCGAAGCGCGGACGATTTCTGCCTGAGGAAATCAGTATACGGCCGGGCACGGACGTGCAATTGATCATCCAGAACTCAAGCATACAGCCGCACACCTTCAAGAGTGACAACATGGGCATTGACGATTTTGTAATCGCGGGCCGGAGCAGCGGCAACGTCGAGTGGCAAGCGCCGGAAAGTGAGGGCGACTACTCAGTATATTGCACGGACTGCAAACTCAAAGGTCAATTCTTCACGGTGCGCGTCGCGATGAGTGCTGCAGAGTTTCATCGTATTGTGCCAACAGCCAATGCAACAGATAACACAATGTAGTTGTTGCGGATGAGTACCAAAACCACGTCACTCGATAATGAATTCCATATGGAGGCGCCCAAGTGGCGTAGTGCTTGGTTTTCCAGACACCAGGGGCTTGTTACCGTGCTGTTGGTCGCTGTTACAGTAATGATCGCAGCCAGCTGGTTGATCTTTCCTTACTACATTAAGGATCAAAATCTCATCGCGAATGTCGGCGGCGACATCAAGCAGGAAAAACTGCGAAACGCCATCAGTATTGGCCAATTCCTGAATCGTACGACATTTGGGACAGGAGAGGCGCAGGTCGATGTGCTTTACGCGACACCGAAGTATTTTGCAGTCACGGATAGCGCTCGGGCGGTCACACAATTCCGGCCAGATCTCTACCTCGTTTTTCTGATTACAGAAACCACGCACGTGGAAGACCTGCCACGTCAATTGCCAGATGCGGTGCTGACAGTCGACGGTCGTGAGTACGCGCCTTTCGACGTGGAGGGACCACTGGACGTTTATCATCACCGGGTTGTAACTCTCCGTTTTCCAGCATACGAAGAAGACGGCAAACCAGTTCTGGCTGACAATGCGACGGAACTCGAGCTTCGTCTCTTCAATACCTGGGATCTGGACAGTGCGCCGCGAGTCGTGAGCTGGGAGCTGCCGCTCACCTACCCGGAGGCGTTGGTGAACCCGAGCCCCTGGACACCGATCATGGTCCTGGGTCTGTCTGCTGGGTTGCTGTCATTTGTTCTCACACCGTGTCTCTTGCAGCTTCTGGTCGTTTACGTGGTCACGCTGACTGGATTTTCTACAGATCAACTGCGTAGCGACACTGCAGCAGTTCCGGCCGAAGTAAGTCGAAAACTTCTCATGGTCGCTGTTTCTTTTGTTGCAGGTCTAACCGCGCTGTTTACTTTGACCGGCGCCGGCATCGGGCACGCTGGCAAACAAATGCAAATGTTTTTCGCTATCTGGAGCCCAACACTCAGTGTTATCTCGGGAGTTGTTGTTATCCTGATGGGCGTGTGGGTTGGTGTTCGCTCACGGGTGCCGATCGTTTGCCGTTTGGTTCCCGACAGAATGCCAAAGGCGCTGTCTGGCGGTGCAGCGTCATACTTTGGGTCAGCGCTGGTAGCGGTCGGTTTTTCGCTGGGTTGCATTACGTGTTTCGGTGGAGCGATTATCGCCACGCTGCTGATCTACGTGGGTTCGCTTGGTAGCGCGTTGGTCGGTGCTACCGTCATGTTCGGTTTTTCGATGGGTGTTGCCATTCCGTTTCTATTGGCGGCGTTTTTCCTGTCTCGTACCATGCCGCTATTGTCGAAGATTCATCAGTATGCACCGATAATCGGATTCGTGGGTATGCTGGTTATTGTTGCGTTTGGGGTCGTGCTGATCACCGACAACTTCCATGTTTTAAGTGATTTCATCTACCCTTGGCTGGGTCTGGATAGCTAGCACCGTGTTTACAAAAACAATTGGCATGTTTGCGGCCGGCTTGATTCTGCATATTTCGATGGCCTCAACGGCATCGGCGCTCTTCGACGATGGCGCACGTTACGCGTTCATTGCCAGCGCGAGCAGCAAATCAATTTTCGTCATCGATCTGCAAGAGAAATCTCTAGCACACACAATTGCGCTTCTGCGAGTTCCCAATTCTGTCGTGGTATCTGAACGGCTAAAGGCGCTGGTCATCGGGCATAAGGCAGACAGAAGTTTGACGATGATTGACCTAAGCTCTCCGAATCTAACGCAGATCAGCTATCCGCTGGATATGACGCCTTCCACAATTGCAATGAGCCCGGTCGGTGAAACAGTCGCCATATTCGACCGAGAAGCAGGGCGGCTGGAGGTTCACTCGATCCGCCGCCGCACGGTATTACTGTCCGTAGACGATGTACAAACAGACACAGAGTTTACGTTCAGCACTGACGGTGCGACGATATTTTGGGTAGACGACAGCAACGGGTCCTTCAACGCCGTCGATCTTTGGTCAGCAAGGAAGAGTATCGAACTGGCGGTGCCCGGGTCACGATTATCTGCCATCTCGCGTAGCATTGACGGCACGGTCGCTTTTGTCAGCGAGGCATCAGCCAATGTCGTGCATATGATCGAGTTGTCGACGTTCACACTCGCGCGAGAAATCCATGTCGGAACCGGGCCGGGTCGACCGTGGGGTACTTCCGATGGACGCTACATGCTGGTGCCGAATAGCGGCGGCCGCACGTTGACCGCAATTTCAACGATGACCGGTGAATCGGTTTATACAGTCCCCGCCGTTGATCATCCCTTGTTTATCAACCCCGGCTGGCTGGATTCGATGGCCGCCGCAGTCAGTGAGTCCGGGGATGTTGCCTTCATCGACATCGATGATGGGAGCGTGACGGCTCGCTATCAGCTGGGCGGTGCACCACTCGATGGTATTGTGACTTCAGATTCCCGAACGCTGGCAATCCCGGTGCCGGAACGCGGGTCGTTGGTGTTCTTCGACATGCGACATCGAACTGTATCGTCATCAATCAAAGGCCTGCCTCCTGACATTGGGCCGGCAGCACTTGCGATCTCAAATAATCTTTGTCACTAATGGTAGGTAGAAAAGACATTCCAGTTGCCCGGCCAGAGTTAATGCGTCTTTACCTCGTTCTGTGCACCCTTGTCTTGTGGTCGTCAGCGCATGCTGAGGAAGTCGTTAAGGGTAACTTTGACCTCATCGACCATCACAGCCAATCCGTAACCGAGCACAGTTTCGATGGCAAGTTGCGGCTGGTTTTTTTCGGATTCACGCGCTGCCCGAACATTTGTCCGACGACGCTGTTCGAGGTTGCCCGTGTGATGCGGCGCCTGGGTGATGATGCTTCGAACGTGCAGCCGATATTCATCAGCGTGGATCGCGAAAATGATACTCCGGAAGTACTCGCGAGCTATGTTGCGGCATTTCATCCGGCGATGATTGGGCTAACCGGATCCAGGCAGCAACTGGACGCGGCCGCGAAATCCTTCAATGTGACACACGGGGTTGAGCCGGCGAGCGACAGCGATTCGGGCCTTGGCAGCGTTTATCACAGCGCATATCTATTCTTGATGGATCGACAAGGCGGCTTCATCGACGTATTTGGTCACGGCGCGAAAGCCGAGGTAATTGAAACCAGGTTGCGTGAGTATTTCTGAAGGTATATCCCTTATCAGGTATGTCGATGGGGTTTGCCGGTCGTGCAGCCACAAGCGGTGGCGGCAGGGCTCTTCTTGTCGACCACCGTACTGCGCCTGAGAACCCCCCGCTTGATACCAATACCACCGGTGATGATCTTGCGAACAGGTTGGCCGGTCACAGGATCCTCGGTCAAAGACTGATCATTCATGCGTTGCGTTATTTCGAAGCGCCGTGGCTTGTCGCCCGGTTTGCTCGGAATGGTTTCGTAGGTATAAGTCGGCATCGTTCGAGTTCAGCGCTTCAATGGCGCCGGCCTGTTGGCAGGGCCAGCCCGAAGGGTTTGATTATGGCAGAGATATGGTCTACCATTTTATGCACACGTTTGCAGAGCGATGCTCCATAACAGGTGAATCATGTCAAAAATTCAGTCCAGGGAACCTGATGTCATCCACCCCGAAGATATCCAGACAAATTGGGACTGGGATCGGCCAATAGCGGCACCAGGTCGAACTCACGTCGACTTCGAAGAGCGTATTGATTTCCGCCGACTGCACAAATACCGAATTGCGCGCGCCGAGCAGGCATTGAAGAACTCGGAGCTAGGGGCATTGCTGTGCTTCGATAACAACAATATTCGCTACCTGACGAGTAGCGTTATCGGTGAATGGAGCAGGGATAAGGTTTGCCGCTATGCGCTCTTTACCGGCAACTCAAATCCATATCTTTGGGATTTCGGTTCGGCCGCGTCGCATCATCGCCTTTATGCGCCCTGGTTGAAAACCGATCACTGCAAGGCGGGCATGCTCGGCTTGCGCGGCTCTGTGCCGGTAGAGGCGAATCTTTTCAAGAATGCCGCGAAAGAAATACACGATCTGTTGAAAACCGAAGGCGTCGCAGATATGCCCATTGGCGTGGACATCGTCGAGCCGCCGATGCTTTTTGCGTTGCAGGAAGAGGGACTGGATATTCGCGACGGTCAGCAAGTTCTTCTCGATGCGCGACAAATCAAGAGCAAGGATGAAATCATTCTGTTGAACATGTCTGCAGCTCTTGTTGACGGCGCCTACCAGGAAATAGCCGAAAACCTGAAGCCCGGTATGCGGGAAAATGAAATGGTCGCTTTGGCGAATAAGTTTCTTTACGACAACGGTTCTGATGATGTGGAGGCGATAAACGCCGTATCCGGTGAGCGTTGTTCCCCACATCCGCATAACTTCACGGATCGCATGTACAGACCCGGAGATCAGGCCTTTTTTGACATTATCCAGTCCTACATGGGCTACAGGACATGCTATTACCGAACCCTGAATGTGGGATTGTCTACGCCGGCGCAGGTTGACGCATACAAGACAGCGCGCGAGTGGATCGATTCTGCAATCAGCCTGGTCCGGCCAGGTCAGATGACGGACAAGATCGCAGCGTTATGGCCCAAGGCAGAAGAGTTTGGTTTTGCCAATGAAATGGAAGCGTTTGGCTTGCAATTCGGACACGGTCTCGGCCTTGCTTTACACGAAAGACCGATCATTAGCAGGCTGGTCTCTTTCGACAATCCATTTGAATTGCAGGAAGGCATGGTATT
>VAPB010364308.1_pt1 | contig 10257 bp, 3 predicted proteins | sample 3395101 | NCBI WGS metagenome assembly VAPB01 (sample SAMN08290433, study PRJNA428436) | hydrothermal vent metagenome | isolation source: Deep-sea hydrothermal vent chimney | place: Indian Ocean: Southwest Indian Ridge | reverse complement strand
AGCGCACCTCCTGGTCCGACATGAAGTCCTTGCGCGAAAGCTTGATGGGCTCGACCGCGTGCGCGGCAAGCCGCTACCGGTGCCCGAGGTCGAGGAGGCCGGCCGATTGCTGCTTAGGAGGGGTACATCAATATACTTTTCAGTGAGGTCTATATTGAGGATACTTTCCAAATCATCACTTTTATCCGGTTGCCTGCAACATATTATAAAAATGACAAAACAAAATAAAAAAACAATGTATGTTAAATGTTTCATAATGTAGCTTTTAACAATTAGATAAATTGGTCCGGAGCATCCCAATTCATAATGTTTGCAGTGAGTAAATACGTAACTTATTTATGTTTGCAATCAAATTTGAGGATTTTTACCGAATTTACACAATACATAATCGATTCCTTTAATCAAAATGTTTATTACGGAACCAGGTGAGTGGATTATGGTTTTATAAACCTACACCAAATGCACATCAAGGTCAAATGAGGTTCTTTGATGTATCATTTATGCCTGCATTTCTTGGTTTATTGGATTAAACAATTAATTTTATATTGTTGAAAACCTGAATGCTGCACTGCCCGTAAATTGGAATGATCGCATGAAAATTAAATTTCTGGCTTTAAATATCCTGATCCCGGTTTTGTTTGTTATGGCTGTGTATAGCTCCTTTTTATGCATTGGAAGCATTAAAAAGCATGAGCACCTGCTGCAATACAAACCTGCCAGAACGGCCCGGCTTCAGGAAGTTGATGAACTGAAACAAAATCGTCAGGACCTGCTCAGGAGTGTTCCGGCCGAAGAAGTGTCTATTGATCTTTTAGTGGAGGTGGCCCTCCTGAATGAAGACCTTGACCAGATAATGAGTTCCGAATCGTTTCAGGCAGATCTGGATTCCTATTCTGATTTGCTTCAAAGTTTTGCGGAACTTGAAAATAAGTTAACGGTTCGATACATCCTCCAGGCCCTGGGAGTGGTTTTTGGATTTGTCCTGGCTTTCTGGTTAACAAAAGTGTTGCATTCCCGGTATGAAGCAGATGTTCAATAATCCTGTCACCACTTTGGGGTTTGTATCCGTTTATATCATCGTTGTTCTTCAGGATACCAACAAAGAGAGCATCAATCAGGACTCTCTCCTTTAATGATGACAACTGTTTATCGCAGCACATGGTTATTAAACATATCCGGATTTTTTCACCGGATTTTTTTTTTAAAAAATAACTTAAATTGTCGGAACTTTATTTCTCGGTGACTTTTTGTTGATGTTTTCTGATATATTCCGGTAACGTACAGGTTTTTTCAAGTAACTTACCTCATGAATATGAAAATAAACTTCCTGTTTTTTCTAATCCTGACGTTCTCTTTAACCCAAGTTGACAGCCAGACTTTTATTACGGGCCATTTATCCGGAGATTATTTTAGTTGGGACACGATTAATTCCCCATATATTATATCCGATTCTTTGGTCATCGATTCAGATGCCCAACTGGGTATAGGTCCCGGGGTGGTTGTTATGTTTGAATATAATCCCGATCCTCTCCATAAGGCTGCTTTGGTAGTGCACGGTAGTTTGTGGGCAATAGGAACCGGAGCGGAACCTGTTATTTTTACTTCGGACAGGGATGACACCTATGGGGATTACAATGGAGATGGCCGGGCTACAATACCGCGTCCGGGTGATTGGGGATTCATAAAATTCTTTAACAGCCATGGGCTGGACCCCAACTCGCTTGACAATGTCATTGTAAAGTATGGCGGTGGTTCCGGACATGACGGTTTATTGCCGGGAGAATGTCCAATGGTTATGATTGAGGATGATTTATTTAATGATTATGAATACGTTAGTATTAATAATTCCTTAATACAACAATCATTGGGAATTGGAATTCAAATGGGCAGGGGATTTGTTTTTAGTTCTGTTATTTCCGATTGTCAACATGGCATTAAGATCACCACAACGAATTGCAGGGTAACCAATTCCAATATTCACAATAATAAAGGATATCCGGTCATCCTGGAAAGTACAACAATTCCGTATCCTGCCGATAAATTCTTTGAAGCATTTTCAGGCAATACAATTTCAGATAACGGGCAAGACGTTTTGGCAATGGGGGGTGTGATGCACGGGTTCACCCTGGATCCTGTTTCCTTCATTCAGGATCTCCACTGGAATAACTATAATATTCCCTACCTGATCTATGAACCCCTCAAAATACAAAACCTGGATATTATCGTTGATCCGGGGACACTCATTAAATTCAAAGCGGCCAATGATCCGGGTTCACTGGCTTATCTCGACCTGCCCTGGAGAAGCAGTCTCACAGCCCATGGTACAGACCAGCAGAAGATCGTTTTTACTTCAGAGTTTGATTATCAATACGACCTGGCACCCCCTTCTGAACCTCAAAGGAAACCTCTCCCCGGCGACTGGGGCTTTATCAGGGGCAGTGTATTGTCTTTTGATCATTGCTATTTTAAGTATGGAGGAGCTTATGTAACCGACCAGCTTGAAATTTCAGCCGACTCATCAGCCGTGCTGTGGATCAATGACAACGACAGTATCGCTCCGGCCATTACAAACAGCATGTTCCGCAGTTTGTATAAGCATGGGATCCTTGCACATTATGAAACCCTCCCCGGGAAACCATTTAAGGTGGAACAGTCGTCATTCCTGTTACCTTACAACAGTTATGGGATTAAGGTGAAGGGACCTGGCCAGACAGACTGGGGGATCGATGCCAGGAATAACTACTGGAATGGAAAGATGGGGCCCTTCCATGCCGACTCAAATGAGGTTGGGAACGGATGCCGTATAGACGGTGGCATCACATTTAAACCGTTCTTAACCCAGTCTGAGGATACCCTTGATTTGATTTCTTCTGTCATACGGGGACGCGTACTGGACCTGGAAGATCAAGTGGTTCCGGAAGCTCTGGTAATGCTCATTGGCAAAACCATTAAAAGTGTAAAAAGCGGCCCTGAGGGTAAGTTCTATATTCCCAATGTGCGGCCAGGCTATGGATATCAAATAAAGGGACTGAAATATAATTACCGCGATACCATTTATGAAAATATCATTGTCCCCATGGATACCGTACTGATATTTGATTTGAGCATTGAGGAACGGCCAATCAACTGCGTGGTTGACACGGTCACATTTAAGGTGAATCCTGATTATACTTCCGGGGTTATGGTTGGAGGAACTGCCATCAGGTATTATAAGATCATTGACATTAAAACCAAAAATCCGGTTTACGGGGTTGAGGTTTTTATTAATGGATATCCCGGGACTTTTAAATCCAATCCCCAGGGCGTTGTTGCCATTGCCATCCCGGCCACTGCGGTTGGATCTGCCTACAGCTCTAAAAGCTACTATATTTCAAAGATCGGAGCAGAGAGCGCCACTTTGCCCCCGGAACTGCAAATGCCATTCAGGATATCAGTGCTTCCACATGAATACCTGAAACAATGGTCGGGCAATACCTATTTGAAACTGGGTATTTCTGTTATTGAAGTTCAACAGGAATTCGGGGCCTCACTGGGAATTGATATGATTAATAACGGCACAGGTGAATTTGCCAGGAATCTCAGGATATCCCGGTCCAGCAGAACCGGAGCGGGCCTGAACCTGAGTGCGGAGGCCAAGGTGAAATTCGGAAGCATGGAAGCGGGGGCGGAAGCCGGTGTTGGTGTCAATATCAATGCTCTTTTTAAGGACCAGTTCAGTTTTGTATATGCCAATACAACCGGTCGCCTGGCCCTGGCCAAATTCACCGTACTGGCCGATGGGGCCCTGCCATATATGGACTCCCCACTGATGAGGTATTTTATCCGCTGTCTTGAAATGCAAAACGAATATATTAAACAAGCTTCCGTTGGAAGCAGCATAGGCCTGAGCCTGCGTGGCTATGGCAGTGCAGGGGCTGGCCTGGATGCTACCTTAACAGATGATGATGGAGGTGAAACACCTCTTGGATTGGGATTGGAAGGAAGTGTATCGGCTGCCGGTGACATTACTTTTATGTTCAATCATTATACCCATTCCAATAAATTGGATTTTGATCTTTCCTATGTCGGTGAAGTAGAGGGAGAACTCTCTGCCTCCCTGGGATTCGATGTCACCAAATTGTTTGGCGGGGATGACGATAAGAAAAAGGATGATAACAACGGGAAAGACAACGGTAACTGGGAATTGGATCTGCCGGACATAGCCAGCGTTGCGGCTTCGGCAGGGGGACGGTTTGGTTTTAACATAGGAACCACCCGGCTGGTCCCTGATGCATCAACACGACTGGGATTCATGTATGGATATAAGTATTCCCTGGGAGCCAGCGCCCTGATATGGAATGCCGGCCTCTCGCAGGATCGTACCTACCAATATACTTTCAACTTATTTGACGAACAGGTGGTTGATATTTTTAATGAAAAGTGCAGCCTGGCAAAAGACTTGTTTAGCATGGATCCCGGGAATGTAAAATTGAAACTGGGTAGCCTTTCAGGCGGATCGTTGTTTACAAATCCCTTTACAGATTTTGTGAAAGAACAGGTCGGGAATGCTTTTTCATTTCCTCCCATCCCCTATGATGTAACCGTTACCGATGTTGTGGACGACGGGGGCTTTGACATGTCTCTGTCTATCGGCTTTGCTGTAGTTAAGGTGAAATTTGGAGCCGGATTCAAATATGAGACCACCAATGAATATAAAAGGGCGGAAGGCGTATTTTATAATTTCAGATTGTATCCCCTGGCCACATACAACTTCCAGGAAGACAACCAGAATTATGAGGCTAAATCCATACTGCAGGAGATACTTTCTGAATCTGCAAGCTATGTGTGGCAACAAATCAAAGACTACCTGATACCTCCGATCTTTAAACGCATCAAAATCTGGCCTTTTAACCGCTGGTTTAAATCAGGCGATCAGTTTATCATACCGGTAGGACCTGATACCAGAGCCTCTGTATTGATGGTTGACTCCTTACCCACAGCAGACAGTATGTTTGTTTATTATTGGGACTGGTATGGTACCGAAGGAAAATCAGATGCCAGGAAAAACCTTGACAGCAAAAGGCTGATGATCAGTGATTATGTCAGGAACAGGGCGAAAGGGATCCATAAACTGGATTATGGAATAGGTGGATTTTATCAATTTGAACCATATGGAAGATCCCTGGGAAATGCTGATGCCACACTGACCATCCAATATTTTGATGATGAACTTACCGTTCATCTTCCCGACAGCTCCGTTTATAAGATCCCGGAAATGGACCTGTGTATGTATAAGGAAGATAAAGAAAACAATCAATGGGTTTATATCGGAGGGGCTATTGATACGGTCCTGAATACAGTCACTGCCGCCATTGACAGCCTGGGAACCTATACCCTGGCACCCTATGTGCCAGCCGGAACCTTTAGATTCAGTGCAACCCCGGATACAATAGACTTGCAGAGCTCCAATATTGCAAGTTTGGTTAGCGATCTTATCTATTATAATACCGGAGAACTGATTTCAAATGGAGAGTTATACACTGTTGAAATCTCATCCGGATTGGTGCTGAATGCCGATGCTGACAATCAGATAGATGGAATTCAGGTCGGTGCTGTAAATGGTATTGTAACAATAAATTACCAGTCAGAGGATTATTCCGGTATGGCCTATATAAAAGCAAGCAGCATTTTTGGCCGTTCATCGGGCATGCATGAATTATTTGTCAGAGACAACCAGGCTCCCCAGGCTCCTGTTTTAGCAGAAGCAAACCTGAATGATTACGAGGTTCATCTTAACTGGAATCCTGTGAGTGATCCCGATTTGACTGGCTACAAGGTTTTCTTTGATGTTAATAGTGGAGCGCCATATGAAGGGAAAGCATCCATCGTTGGTGAACCCTCACCCATAGATGCAGGATTGGACACCTCTGTGGTCATTTCAGGTCTGGGAAAGGATACAATCTATTACTTTTCAATTACAGCTATTGACCGGTGCGGAAATGAAAGCCCCTATTCAAATGAATTGAGTATCAACACACATTTTAACCACAGTCCGGTAATCTATCACAGGGTCTTTTTCATTGAACCAAACCTGCCAAAAGGTACGGTCATCGACACCCTGTGGGCACATGATAATGACCATGACCAGACATTGAGTTACTACTTTGCTGCAAATAATACTTGTGATGTATTTGCTCTGGACCCTGTCACAGGTATCATTACGGTTGAAGATCCCGACTCATTGACCTATCCAAAAGCCTATGTCGATACTTTCCGGTTGCAGGTAGCAGTGAGGGATGATGACAATCAGCCACAGGCTGACAGCACGGAAGTACTCATCATCATGCAGGTGAATACCGGGATCAGGGATATCAGGGACAGGGAGGAATTACTACTGAATCTATATCCAAATCCTGCAGTCAGCCATGTTTATGTATCCCTGGGTGATTTGACCGGGGTGAGGGAAGGCCGGCTGCAACTTGTAAATGTAAGAGGGCAGATCCTGTTTTCCAGAAATTACAATGGAATATCTCCAGAGGTTCAGATGATCCCGCTTGATGACATGCCGGATGGCGTTTATACGGTTATCTTTACTGCGGATAAGAAACGGTTTACAGGGAAACTGGTCATTATGAGGGAATGACAGGACCAATACAATATTTAATTCTAAACTTTAGTAATTTGCGTTTCAAATTTGTTCAATCTGTATACCTTGCTATCGGTTTTACACTTCTTTTTTCTTCCTGTAAAGACGGGAAACAGAAAACCAGGATCATTGAAGGACTGGATTCAAATGTTGAGGTGATTCGCGACAAGTACGGCATCAACCATATCTACGCTGAAAACCAGAAAGACCTGTTTTTTGCCCAGGGTTATTGTGCGGCCAGTGACAGGCTTTTTCAGTTTGAGATCTGGAGAAGACAGGCTACAGGTACCCTGGCTGAAATATTGGGAAAGAGAGAATTAAAAAGAGATATCGGTACCAGGCTTTTTCAATTCAGGGGTGATATCAGCCAGGAACTTAATCATTATCATCCGGATGGGGAAGAAATTATAAATGCCTATGTGGCTGGAGTGAATGCCTTCATCAGGGAAGTCCTGGATAATCCCGAAATGCTTCCATTCGAATTCCAATTGCTGGGCCTGAAACCGGGATTCTGGTCTCCTGAAATTGTGATTTCAAGACACCAGGGATTGCTCGGAAACATTACCCAGGAACTTGACCTGGGAATTGCAGTTGCAAAAGTGGGACCGGAAAAAGTAAAGGAACTGGTATGGTTCCATCCAAAAAATCCGGAAATTGCACTCGACCCGGCCATTCAGGGAGATCTGCTGAATGATAAAATACTGGAACTGTACAAAGCATACCGAAGGCCTGTCAGGTTTTTAACGGAAGACCTTGTAAATCCCGGAAAAAGAATTGTCATGAATTCTGATCCTGCAAATTTGGGGAATGCCGGTACAAGTGGCAAAACCGACTGGATTGCCATTGGAAGCAACAACTGGGTAATTGCCCCGGAACTTACTGACAATGGAGCGACTATTATGGCGAATGATCCGCACAGGACCCTGGCTGTTCCGTCATTGAGATATATGGCCCACCTGGTAGCCCCCGGATGGAATGTCATAGGGGGAGGAGAACCGGAAATACCCGGTATTTCAATTGGCCATAACGAATATGGAGCATGGGGCTTAACCGTGTTCAGAACAGATGGAGAAGACCTGTATGTATATGACCTGAACCCCATTGATCTGAATCAGTACAACTACAAAGGTGAATGGGAAGAAATGAGAATCATAGAAGATACAATCAGGGTGAAAAATATGGATGATGTTTATGTGGAGTTGAAATATACCAGACACGGCCCGGTGAGCTATATCGATTCTTTGCATTTCAAAGCTTATGCTGTAAAATGTGCCTGGTTAGAACCGGGCGGATCTCCCTACCTGGCATCCCTGAGAATGGACCAGGCAAAATCATGGGAGGAGTTCAGGGAAGCCTGCAGTTACAGCAATATTCCGGGAGAAAATATGATATGGGCAGACAAACATGGAAATATTGGTTGGCAGGCAGTTGGTATTGCTCCTGTACGAACAAACTTCAGCGGTCTGGTTCCTGTGCCCGGAGATGGAAGTTATGAATGGGAGAGATATTTACCAATCCCTGAAAAACCCAATCTTCTGAATCCTGAATCAGGATTTTTTGCAACAGCGAATCAGAATGTGACCCCCGAAAGCTATACCAACTGGAATGCAATAGGTTACATCTGGTCGGATCCCTATCGTGGAGACCGGGTAAATGAAGTGTTAAGTTCAGGTAAAGATTTCACAATGGATGATATGAAAACCCTTCAAACGGACTATTATTCCATACCTGCAAGCCTGTTGGTTCCATACCTTGAGGACCTGGAATTTGATACAGAACTGGAAAAAGAAGCTCAGGATCTTTTACAAAACTGGAATTTTATACTGGACAAAGATCTTTCAGAGACCGGGATTTACGTGGCCTGGGAAAGATATATCAGGAAAGAGGCCAATGCCTTGTTTGTTCCGGAGGAAATTAAAGACCGGGTGTCTCTCCAATTGAAAACGATAATTGACTTCTTGCAGGATCCGGAAATTAATTGGGGCCCGGAAGAAGACGCGTGTAATGAATTTCTGAAAAATTCATTCAGCCAGGCTGTAAAATTTTTAAGTGATACATACGGTCCCGGTCCTGAGGACTGGATCTACGGGCAGGAACAATTCAAGCATGTATTTATTAAACACCCCTTAAGCAATATCCTGAACGAAGAGTGGAGACAAAAGATCAATACAGGTTCATTGCCGCGGGGAGGGAACAACTATACCGTTTGTGCAACCGGAGGAAATAACAATCAATCCCATGGTGCCACCTTTAAACTTATAGTAAATACAGGAGATTGGGATTTGGCTATTGGCACCAACACACCGGGGCAGTCGGGAGATCCGGAAAGTGCGTTTTACAAAAACCTGTTTGAGTTATGGGCCAACGACCAATACTTTCCTGTGTATTACTCAAAGAAAAAAATTGAATCCATTGAAGCAGAGCGCTTTATATTGAGTCCTGAGAAATAAGTTACACTTAAATCCCAAATTTCAAGGACCAAACAGATAAACAGTACTGATTGGAAATCTGCAGTTAGTAAAGCCGTCCCACATCCAACGGATTACCAGGCTGAGGCGAAGGCTTAGGCTAAGGAAAAACAACTGTAGAGCGACTTTCCAAGTCGCTTGCAATCCACAGATCGCTCTGTGATTAACGTAATGAGAATTTCTCCGAAACCCAATCGACCTGGAAAGTCGATCTATAGAAAGTCCGCTGCCCTTTCGAACCGCAGGTCGGCATCTTTGTGTATCAGGGAGACCACTTTACAATTACTTGGGTAAGTAATGCGGAAGGCAGTATCCGGCACAACACCATTTTGATTTTTGTACAATCCGGCGCACTCTATAGTGCCGTCAGGTGCATACCGGGTTACCTTCATTTGTGAATTCTGAACTTCCAAAACAAACCATGAACCGGCGCCTTCCCCACTCAGCCATTGGGCATTTTCCGGTATTTTGTCGGCTCTTGCCGGCGCCTGAAGAGTTGATTTCAGTGTAATATAATCCGGTTTTATCGCGGGTCCCAGAGGGGTGCCATTCAGCATATTAGGCAGCATCAATCTGTGATCCAGCGCATTGACATTATTCAGTGGTGTGGGAGTGAAGGGAACAAGGTACTTCAAACGAAACCTGTATTTCCATCCAGGCTTCCCTGCAATGATGGCGGAATTGACGAAACGTGAACAGTTGCTTCCTTTCATACGGAATGGTCCGTAAGGTATGGGGTCCGACTGTTGCATCCGGTGTGCCTTTCCAATTGCAGCCTTGAAACGGACCTGGCACCAGGAGGCAAAAAGATTTCCTTCCCCGTGACAGGCCTTGTTGTGTTGCAATTCAGATAACAGTTCCCTGAAATTCAAAACAGACTTGCGGTCTTCAGAAATTTCCGCTAAGGTTTTCATTTCCAGATCGTGGTCGGTTCCGGCGCTCCGTACCCTGCCGTGTTGAAAGGGAGCGTGATACCTTCCAAAATCAAAATAATGACATTTCCTGGTTTGATCATCTATCAGCACCAATGCGGCGTGCCCGGCTTTGTAATAGTTATTCCTGTTTATTCCCAGCCAGGCGGTAACCGGATCATACCATGATCCGGGCTGCTTACAATAGGTCTGAGGCCAGGCCAGGGCGATGGCAAATCCGCTGAATTTTGTT
>VAPB010190173.1_pt1 | contig 10264 bp, 10 predicted proteins | sample 3395101 | NCBI WGS metagenome assembly VAPB01 (sample SAMN08290433, study PRJNA428436) | hydrothermal vent metagenome | isolation source: Deep-sea hydrothermal vent chimney | place: Indian Ocean: Southwest Indian Ridge | reverse complement strand
GCCAGTGATTTCGACGGCACTGCGGCGGGCTTTGTCGGTTCGGGATTCGGAGGCTTCGACAACATGTCCGTTTCCTTCCCGACACTGCCCAGCGGTCTCGTGGTAGGTGCCATTGGTGAAACGATAACCTTTGGAGATCTGGAATTTCCCAACCTTGGAGCCCTCATCAGGGCGCTGAAAACAGATACCGAGGTTAACATCCTGTCCACTCCCACTATTGTCACTTCTGACAACAAAGAGGCCGAGATCGTCGTGGGGCAAACTGTCCCCTTCCAGACCAGCCAGAAATTCGATGCCAATAATCAGCCTGTCTATACTTTCGATTACAGGGATGTGGGGCTTACACTGAGGATCACTCCCCAGATAAATTCAAACGGCTTTGTCAAACTCCAGATATTCAGCGAGCTCCAAACACTGGTTGCCGAAACCCTGGGAACACAGGAACTTGCACCCACTACTCTCAAAAGAAAAACCAGTACAACTGTGGTTGTGAAGAACGGATACACTGTTGTGATCGGTGGCATGATCCGGGACGATAAGACCAAGACAGTGAACAGGGTTCCGTTGCTGGGAAGCATTCCTCTAATAGGCGCGCTCTTCAGGTCTGAATCTACACGGTCCGAGAAAACGAACCTCCTGATCTTCCTCACACCCCGCGTTATCACCAATCAACAGCAGATGAAAGAGGCCACACGGGACAGCGCTGAAAAGATCGGAGTATTGGATGAGGACCAGCTTGATGCCATGGGGCTTAATGATGATGTTAAGCCGCCCGTAGAAAAAGAGCAGAACTTACCTTAGGAGATATGAACAGGTGAAACGCCAGCCCTTGTCAGATCATCTGGAGGAGGCCCTCACTCAGAGAGATCTCCTTACAGCACAGCAGATTGAAGATGCGAAGCACCAGATGGTGAGACGGGGAGGAACGCTGGCAGAGGCAATAGTTCAGCTTCGCTTCCTGGATGAACATGTTCTGCTCCAGATAATCGGAGAGATTGAGGATATCCCCTTTTACGACGTACTGCCGGTTAACGGTGAGGAAACAGAGCATGTCCCGGCTCTTCCAATCCAGTTCGCCAGACGCCATAATCTCTATCCCTTCAGAGATCCTGAGTCGGGAGATGTCCTTATTGCGGTGAACAGCAGGGACGATGAGGTCCTGGAGAATGTGAGTACCTTCATCTCTTCACCTGTGAAACCGGTTTTGGCAAGTAAAAAGACTATTTCAGAAGCTATAAACCTCACCTATGAACGATCTTCTGAATCAGCGGAGGAAGCCATCGAAACCCTGGAGAACGGGGAGATATCCATATTTGCTGGAGATCTTGAAGAACCTCAGGATCTCCTCGATGCATCTGATGAAGCCCCGATAATTAATTTCGTTAATACAGTTCTTTATGATGCTGTTAAGGAAAGGGCAAGCGATATACACATCGAGCCCTTCGAGAAGGACCTGTCAATAAGGTACAGGGTCGACGGTGTTCTCTACAATATCCACTCCCTTCAGAAAAGATTCCACTCTCCCATAATCTCCAGGATCAAGGTAATGGCCGACCTCGATATAGCGGAGAAACGCCTGCCCCAGGACGGGAGGATCCGTATCAAGATCGCTGGAAAGGATATCGACATCAGGGTTTCCATCGTGCCCACCAGTTTCGGAGAAAGAGGTGTACTCAGGCTCCTTGACAGGAGTCAGGTCCTCCTCGGTCTGGAGGAAATAGGCATGGCGCCTGATCATCTCCGTGCCACGGAGCGCATGACCAACACCAGCCACGGTATTGTCCTGGTAACCGGGCCCACCGGAAGTGGCAAAACGACAACACTATATGCGGCTTTGTCGAAAATAAACTCTGCCGACAAGAACATCATCACGATAGAAGATCCGGTTGAGTATCAGCTGAAGGGAATAAGTCAGATCCAGGTGAACCCCAAGATCGATCTGACCTTCGCCAATGGTCTCAGATCCATACTCAGACAGGATCCTAATGTGATAATGGTAGGGGAGATCCGCGACCTGGAAACCGCTGAAATAGCCATACAGGCTTCCCTTACAGGACACCTGGTGTTTTCCACTCTCCACACAAACGATGCAGCGGGTGCCGTAACAAGGCTCATCGACATGGGTATCGAACCTTTCCTGGTTGCATCGTCTGTCAGTGCCATACTCGCTCAGCGGCTTGTGAGAAAGGTCTGTCCCCATTGCAGGGAGAACTACGAACCCCTACCCGAAGAGTTGGAAGAGCTGGGTGTGGACAAGGGAGCTATATCGTCTGAGGGGATATGGAAAGGGGCCGGCTGCCCATCCTGTATGAATACCGGATATCTGGGCAGGACAGGTATATATGAGTTCCTCATGGTGTCGGATTCGATAAAAGCCCAAATCCTGAAAAATCCTGACAGCGGCTCCATTAAAAAAGCTGCCCTTGAAGGGGGGATGAGAACCCTGCGAGAGGATGGGGCTATGAAGGTTCTTGAGGGAAAAGTCACCGTTCAGGAGATTCTCAGGGTAACTCAGGAAGTGTCTGAAAATGCCTCTATTTGAATACCATGCCCTTGACGGTAAGGGGAAGAAAATTACGGGTCTGATAGACGCGGGAAACCTCCAGGCCGCCCGGGAGAGATTAAAGAAAGACGGGCTTTTCGTGGTATCGATGGACCAGGCCTCTGCCCGGGAAAAGACATCATCTGTCCGGGATATTTCCCTGCCGGGCAGGGTAACCAGGTCAGACTTGGCATCCGCCACTCGACAGCTGTCGACACTTCTTAAAGCAGGTCTTCCACTGGTGCAGTCACTGGAAGCCCTTATCGAACAGATGGAAAAACCATCCGTCAGGAAGGTTTTGAGCTCAGTCAGAAATCGCGTGAATGAGGGAGCTCCGTTTTTCGAAGCACTATCGGAGCATCCTGCTGTATTTGAGCCCCTGTTCGTTCAGATGGTGAGGGCGGGAGAAACGGGTGGCTTCCTGGATGAGATAATGATTCGTCTCGCCGAGACCCTGGAGCGTGAAACGAGGTTGCGCAATAGAGTCATTGCCGCGATGGCCTATCCTGTAATAATGACCGTTATCGGTTTCATATTTCTGCTCTTCCTGTTTGCCTATGTTGTTCCTCAGGTTGTGTCCATCTTTGCCGATTTCGGCAGGACCCTGCCTGTGCTGACCCGCATACTCCTTGTGTTGAGCGAGATCGCCTCAAGCTACTGGCTACCCTTTCTGGTATTCGCGGTTTTGCTCCTTTTCATCTACAGACGGGCATCCGTAAGCGAGAGATTCGGCCAGCCCCTTGATTCCTTCAGGTTGAAGCTCCCGATCTTCGGACGGATCCTGCTGAAAGTGGCCACCGTCAGATTCTGCCATATTCTGGGGGCCCTCCTTACGAGCGGTGTGCCTATGTTAAAGGCCCTTGAGATAGTAGGAGAGGTCATGGGGAACAGGGTTTTATCTTCTGCGATACAGGATGCCTCCGACTCTATCTCAAGAGGAGGATCCCTTGCGGATTCACTACGCGCAAGCGGTGCATTTCCACCCCTGGTACCACGGGTGATTGGAGTTGGAGAACACAGCGGCGAACTGCCTGCCATGCTTGGCAGTGTGGCTGAATCCTATGAAGAGGAGGTATCCACCTCGATCCAGACCATGACGGCTGTCCTGGAGCCAATATTGATACTGGTTATGGCGGCGGTTGTGCTGTTCGTCGTCCTGGCTGTGCTCCTTCCCATCTTCGAGTTGAATCAGTTGGTCAGGACTGGGTGATTATGATCCAAGATCCAAGGTCCAAAAACCAAGGTCAACATGGAACGTTTAACATCCTTCGATCCCGCCACAGGCGGGACTCAGGACCGGATAAAACAGTAAGTTGATGGTTGTTGGTGGTTAGTTGTTGGTTCATTGGAAATTGGACTACCTATTTTAACCCCTCCCTTGACCACGCTGAGGCGTGGGGGGACAAAGGAGAGGGTGGTAATATATCCCCCTCTCCTCGCCTGCCGTTCAAGGTTTTTCAACAACGACAGGCTTCCTCTCTCCTTCGGTCCCGCCAGCGGCGGGACTCAGGACCTTGAGCTTGTCGAAAGGCCACCAGGGGAGAGGAAGTGTAAGGTTATGCTAATTACTAATCACGCATCACGATTTTGGATCTTGGACATTGGATTTTGGACCGATAGAAACAGGAGACAGATGATGAAAGGCCCCTTTAGTTCCCGAGACAGAGGTTTTACGTTAATAGAGCTGATGGTTGTCATGATCATACTTGCGACTCTCATAACTATCGTCGCCCCACGTTTTTTGGGTGAACCGGAAAAGGCGAGGCGGCTGAAGGGGCAGATAACCATCACAAATTTGGAGACAGCATTGAAGACGTATTACCTTGACAACGGGTTTTACCCCACGACCGAACAGGGACTTGAGGCCCTGGTAACCGAGCCTGCAACAGAGCCGATCCCCGGCAAATACAGGGAAGGCGGCTATCTCGAGAAAAAACTCCCCAGGGATCCCTGGGGTCGGGAATTCGTGTACCTGTCTCCCGGGCTTCACGGGGACTACGATATTGTGTCCTACGGTTCGGACGGCGTCGAGGGGGGCGAGGGCAAGGATGTGGATATTGAATCCTGGAACCTTGAATGAGTCGTGTATTGGTGGGTAAGGGGGTATGGGAGTGTTGGGGTATGGGCGTAAATCCCTCTCCCTTGAGGGGAGAGGTTAGGAGAGGGTGAATCATTATAACCTTGGACTTGGGACTAGAGACTCCACGCCTAAGCGTGGCCGGGTAGGGGGTAATATTGCATCTGTTAAAGGAGACAAGAGCCTTTAACGCAGGGGGCCGCTGGCCGCCCATTTGGGCGGACCGCAGGGGGCCGCAGAGAATAATTTTCTCTTTGGAATTACTAGAAACCAGAAACCCGAAACTAGAAACTCCAGCCGTAGGCTGGCAGGGGTATCGAGGTATCGAAGTAGAACATTAGATATTGGATTGACTAAGTTGATAGTTGTTGGTTGTTAGTTGTTAGTAAGGGCATGATGATTCTGGGAGTAACTATCAACCAATAACTTGTGACTAACAACTAATTACCTGGGGCTTGGGTCCTGGGTCTTGGGACTGAAACCGGACTACAGCCAGCGGCTCAAGAGAGGACCAAATCAGTTGATGAGGGATACATCAAACAGATTAATGAAAGCGGATGGTTTCACCCTCCTGGAGCTTGTTCTGACGATGTTTATAATCGCCCTCACCGTGGGGATAGTTATTCCGAGAATGCCTGATTTTGCCGGTATGCAGATCCAGCGTAGTACACGCAAGGCGGGAATGATGGTTCAGTTGGCAAGAAACAGGGCGGTGACACTCAGGCGATATTACAGGGTTGATGTTGACATCGATGAAGCTGTTCTGAGGGCCTCATACCTGGGTCCGGAGGAGTTGTATATCGAAGACGAGATGGTAAAGCCGGTGAATTTCCCGGATGAAATAACAATAGTGGACTTGCTGACTTCCGGAGAGGGGAAGGTGGTTAAAGGCAGTGGAGGAATACACATCTCGCCAAGGGGTATAATTGAACCCGCGATCATACATCTTGAGGATGAGAAGGGAAGAGTCCGCTCAGTTGTACCTCATATGGTGAACGGGGAGGTTCTTGTAAAGGAAGGTTATGAAGAGTTCAGTATTGGTTATTGATAGGGTCGTAAAAAGTCCATTCGTGGCTTTTTACTCCGCGGGAAGCGAAAAGCGTCGTTTCCGCTTCCCTCACGAATCGATTACTTGCTGCGCAAGCCATCGATTCGGGCGCTCCTAATGAGCGCGTTGATGACTTTTTGCAGAGTCATCATTGATTTGGTCATAAAAAGTTTATTCGTGAACTTTCGTCCAAAAAGGAATTTTCGGGAAATGGCGATGAGTGAAATGGATATTCGTAGAAGCGATCAGGATGGTTTTACTCTCCTTGAGGTTCTTGCGGCCCTTTCTGTCCTCGCTCTGGGAATGGTAATACTTCTTCAGACGGATGCCCTGAACACCAGCAGGACCCTGCATGCTTCCCGGCTCATGGAGGCCACTCTCTTGGCCCAGGAGAAGATGGATGAAGTGTTTTCCAGAGGTGAGGAAGTGACCGGTGCGGGCACGACCCAGGGACAGGAAAAGATCTTTTCGTGGACTAGAACAGTTGCCACATCACAGTATCCGGGAGTTTCAGAAGTAATGTTGTCGATAGACTGGTCTGAAGGAAGCAGAAAAAGGTCCTACAGTGTCATTGCGTTCCTGCCGGAATAGGACTGGTCTGAACCTGCTCAAGGGGAATTGAGATGAATTGGAGGATCCGTCACGAGGAGAGCGGTGTTGCCCTCCTAATGGTTCTCGTTGCAGTGCTGCTAATGACCGTAGTGGTGATGGACACCAGGGCAGGTGTCGATCTCTTCGAGAATATCGCTGTGAGTTCCGCCGACGAACTGCAGACTTCCTACCTCGCACGCTCAGGCCTGTCGTTGGGGATAAAAGCCCTGGAGGAGGATGAAGTCTCATATGATTCCTTCAATGACGATTGGGCGGCGGCGAATAAAATGGGAGCGGTGCCGGTAAGTAACCTGGGATGGGTAACGGCAAAATTGCAGGATGAGGAGGGAAAACTGGAGGTAAACAGGCTAGTCAAGCAGGATGGCACACCGGATGAAGCCGTAGCCGATCGCCTCTGGACACTCCTTTACTCTCTGGGTCTTACAGCTGAGCGATCTGATGAAATAGTAGACAGCCTGATTGACTGGATCGATCCTGACGGAATAAAAAGGCCTGATGGCGGCGAAGACGAATACTACTCATCCCTGGCAAACCCTTACTCGTGCCCCAACAGAAAAATCAATACCATCGGGGAGATAGGTCTGGTGAAGGGGATAGGGAATGCCTTTCTTTTCAGAGGAGAAGGTGAGATCCCCGCTCTGGCGAACTACATTACAATTTTCGGCGATCCCGAAGGCCGTATAAACATTAATACCGCATCCGTTGAAGTGCTAATGTCCCTTACGCCGGAAGGTTCGGAGTACGTCATCGACAGGGATATTGCCGAGGAGATACTCGATGCCAGGTTCGAGGCTCCTTTCGAGAGTACGTCGGGCCTGAAGGAAGCTGTGCCAGGCATCGATCAGTTTTTCTACAACCAGATCCAGCCCCTGATAGATGTAGCAAGCAGTCACTTCTCCATTGATGTGATCGGGGAGACTGAGAGGGCCTCTTCAAGAGCCTACGGGATACTGAAGCGTACAGGCCAGGTGGCAAAACTTGTTTACTACAGGGGCTTTTAACCTCACGGTGGAATATGTTTATTAAGATAGCGACAGGTATTGATCTGGCCGAAGACGGCAGCCTGAGAGTGGTCGAATTGGAGGCAAACCTGAAAGGTGTGGCTCTGGTCAGGGCTGCCGGCTTCCAGGGAAAATCAGATGATCCTGTCAGGAGTTGGAAGGAGGCAATTCATGAGGCTTCTGAGGTTGGCTATTCCTTTGCGAACACAGTCATAGGGATTCCGGCATTTCTTACCTATCAGAAGTCACTTTCCCTACCTTTTTCCAACCGCAGAAAAGTGCTGCAGGTTCTCCTGTCAGAGCTGGAAGGCGAGATCCCCATTTCCATAGATGAGATCATTGCCGATTTCGTTGCCTCCAAATCCGGGAAAGACGGCATGCAAGCTGTGGCAGTCGCTTGCAGGAAGGACACTGTAAGGGAAGTTCTCAACATCCTTCCTGAGGATGCATCTCTTTCGGCCCTGCAGACTGATCTGGTCGGACTCGCATCGGCATCCATATACGGCGGTATAAATAACGGTGCCGTAGTCTATTGCGGTGCGGATGGCATTATGATCGTCGGTATTTCATCCGGCAATCCAATTGCCTTCAGGAAGAAAAGATATTCAGGCAGCAGCATCGATGACGTGATGATGATCACCAATGAGGTTGTAAAAATGGTGCAAGCCGAAGATGAGGTCCTGCTTGCTTGTGGTGATCTGAACGAACCGATAATAGCTGCCCTTTCGAAGGAGAAGATAACCGGGATCAGGACACCTGGAGACTGGGAGATCTTCACGAGCAGCGAGTCGGAGGGGATAGATGATCCGGGTAAATATCTACCGTCCCTGGGGCTTGCCCTCAGGGGTGTCGGCCGAAGGGAGACCCCTCCCTTCGATCTGTGCCAGGGACCCTTCAGGCCTGCAGACCGGATGGGGAAGCTCAGAGGTCCCATTATCAGAACTGCTGCGATCTTCGGTCTGATCGTGCTCCTGGGAATTGGAAATCTTGTCATTGGTTACTCGTCGGCGAAATCCCGCTACGATAAATATTCACAGTCCCTGAGGTCAGAATTCATTGAACTGTTCCCAGGTGCAAAGGTTGTGAGTGAACTCCCACAGCTTCAGGAGAAATTTTCCCAGCTTGAGCGGAGATCTGGTGACCTGATCTCCTACTCAGGGTCAGGAGCCGGAACCCTTGCTGTATTGGGAGAGCTCAGCCGCATCGTTCCTGATGGGCTTGCCTTGAGAATAAACGAACTCTCCATTGATTCGGAGCGTCTCCGAATTGAGGGTACGGTTCCGTCCTTTGATGCAGTGGAGAAGATAAAGGTCGCCTTGGAAGGATCTTCACAGTTCGGGGACGTTAAAGTCCAAAATGCCAGGGTCGGGGCTGATTCCTCCAAGGTTTCGTTCAGGCTTCAGATGGAGGTTGAATAATATGGTTGATCTTTTGCGCAGGCTGACAGGACGAGAGAGAGTAGCATTGATTATAGTCGTTCCCATATTTATTGCCGCTCTCATCTACACCCTGATCATCGTTCCTGCCTGGGAGCAGAAGACAAGGTTCAACAGTATGGCCCAGAGAAAGAAAGTGGAACTGGTCACCTTCAGGGAACTGGCTGCGCGATACCGGGACCTGGAAAGTAGCATGTCCGGTATGGAAACCAATATCAAGAGGCGCACCGGAAGCTTCTCTATTCTGGGGATGCTCGAAAGGGAGGCCAGAGAGCTTGGCATCCAGGATCGTATCGCGTCCATGAAGCCCATGAACAGCCAGGTTGATCAGAAGATAAGGGAATCGTCGGTGGAGATCAGGTTCGAAAAACTGGATCTGAATAGAACCGTTGAGTTTCTGAAAAAAATAGAGGGCTCAAAAGATCTCGTTGTTATCAAGAGGCTGAGAATGAAATCCCGTTTCGATGATCCCAAGCTCCTTGACGTTACACTCCTTGCAAGCACTCTGGAGGTTCAGTGAAAAGGTTCTCCCGTTTCAGGCCAGTCGCTTACGTTCTGCTCTTCCTGGTTTTTGCCGGGATTTTTTTCATTATCACTTTTCCGGGAGAGAGTATCACAAGGGCGGTAAACGCCGGCCTCAAGAGCGCTTCAGGAGATCTGGCAAGCATCGATTCGGCACGGTTCTCACCTCCAAAATCCATCAAGGTCGATGGCATCAGGGTCAGGGTTGACGGTGATGATCTCGTGATCGGCAGGGCAAGTATATCGCCGTCTATCTTGAGCATGCTCTCGAGTATGAAGCGATGGAAGATAAAACTCTCCGGGGCATGGGGGAATATCCCGTTGAAGTTAGGGATAGGCGATGGAAGGTGGGAAATATCTTCCGCGGACGCTGATATAGACATCTCAAAACTCCCGGTTGATGAACTTCCTGTGGAGATGGCCGGCAGGGTCCTCCTTAACAGTGAATTGACCATCGTTGGCAAAGAGTCAATGAACATCTCTGGTAAGGGAAATATGGGTTTCGATAAGGTTGTGCTTACCGGAGGACCAATGGGGATGTTCGGAATCGATCATCTTCAGTTCGTCAGAGGCAAGGCATTCTGGTCAATAAGGGAAAATGTGATCACAATCGGCGAAAACGGGGTTGAAGGGGACATTATCGGAAACATCAGGGGCACTATTGAGCTCGATCCGGGTAACCTGGCCCGGTCACGTCTGAACATGATCCTGAATATAAGACCTTCCCTGGAGGCTGCTGATAAACTGGGCCTGCTGTTTTCGCTGGCGGGAAAAAAAAGGAGCCTCGACGGCTCGGTTATTGTGAAGATTCAGGGTACTTTTGGTAATCCGAAATACTCACTGTAATTCAAGAAACAGAAGTCAGAATGCTTTTTACCACGGAGACACGGAGGACACAGAGAAAGATTAAACCGGGATTTGAGGTCATCTGGAGAGATAAGAGCCTTTAACGCAGGGGGCCGCAGGCCGCCCATGCGGTCGGACCGCAGGGAACCGCAGAGAAAGAAATTGTTGGGTTAGAACATT
>VAPB010065536.1_pt1 | contig 10311 bp, 9 predicted proteins | sample 3395101 | NCBI WGS metagenome assembly VAPB01 (sample SAMN08290433, study PRJNA428436) | hydrothermal vent metagenome | isolation source: Deep-sea hydrothermal vent chimney | place: Indian Ocean: Southwest Indian Ridge | reverse complement strand
TATAGAGTCTGAAGGGAAAAGAAAATCCCCTTACCTTCTCAGATAAGGGGATTGTATAAAGTTGGGGTGTTTTTTTCAACACCCTAAGCTACCGGCTTGGGGAGATATATATACCGCCTTTTTTACAGCCCGGAGTGAAAGTATTGACAAATAAAAGGTAAAATCTGGTAAAATTGTATCTCTAATAGGTGTTTCACTGACCCGGAAGAGTGCTGCCAGATCTATTTGTGCCTGCTATTTAACTGCAGGGAATAGGGAATAGGGGTTAGGGGTTAGAGAAAAAAACTAAACTGCCGTTCTTTAAAAGAGGCCGGTCGAATCGACCCGTGTCTCCCATTATTAAAGACAGTTAATCGTTATTAGTAAAAAAGTAGTTACGAACCTGCCTGCTCTATGAGTCGTTGACTCAACGAGTCTTAGACCGGCAGGCAGGTAACTTATAACATTTTGAAAGGAGGGTTAAGAATTACAGCAGAAAGCAATAGCGAAGCAAGCCTTGAGATTTACCGCCACAGCACCTCCCATATAATGGCTCATGCAATCAAAGAACTCTTTCCTGATACTAAGTTTGCTATTGGCCCAGCTACGTCCGATGGCTTTTATTATGACCTTGACAGTAAGAAAACATTTACAATTGACGACCTTCCTGTTATAGAGAAAAAAATGAAGGAAATTATAAAGGCCAAAAAACCCTTTATAAGAAAAGAGCTCTCCAGAGAAGAGGCCACTAAACTGTTCACTTCTCTTGGAGAAACCTATAAAGTTGAGCTTTTAAGTGAGATGTCTGATGAAATAGTCACTATTTATGAGGAAGATAACTTTACTGACCTGTGCCGCGGGCCTCACCTGGAATCTACAGGGAAAGTAAAGGCTTTTAAGCTCCTGTCTGTTGCAGGTGCTTACTGGCGCGGAGATGAAAAGAACAAAATGCTCCAACGGATATACGGCGTCTCTTTTTTTACAAAAGACGAGCTTAAACAGCATATGAACTTCCTGGAGGAAGTCAAAAAAAGAGACCACAGGCGCCTTGGCAAAGATCTTGACCTTTTCAGTATTAATGACGAGATCGGCCCCGGCCTTGTACTCTGGCATCCCCGGGGTGCAGCAATAAGAAGGGCAATTGAGAACTTCTGGATGGATGAACATTATAAAGCAGGCTATAAGATAATTTATACACCTCATATGGCAAAACTTGATCTGTGGAAAAAAACAGGTCATCTTGATTTCTACGGAGAGAACATGTACTCACCAATGGAAGTCGAAGGGCTTGAATATGAGATAAAACCAATGAACTGCCCTTTTCATGCAGCAATTTATAAAAGTCATCTCAGGAGCTACAGGGATTTGCCTCTGCGCTTTGCCGAGCTCGGTACTGTTTACAGATTTGAACGCTCCGGTGTACTGCATGGTCTTTTAAGGGTAAGGGGTTTTACCCAGGACGACGCGCATATTTATTGTACTGAGGATCAGATAGGAGATGAAATTCAGAGTGTTCTGGATTTTACACTCTTTATTCTAAAGACTTTCGGTTTCCCGGATTATGACATATATCTCTCAACAAGGCCTGTGAAGTTTGTGGGAACAGAAGAGGGTTGGGAAAAATCAACAGATGCCCTTAAATCTGCTCTTGAAAATAAGGGGCTTAGTTACACCATAGACCCGGGAGAGGGTGTATTTTATGGGCCAAAGATCGACATCAAGGTAAAAGACAGTCTGGGCAGGCCCTGGCAATGCAGTACCATACAGGTTGACTTTAACATACCCGAAAGACTTGACGTAACTTACAGAGGGAGCGACAGTAAGGATCACAGACCAATCATGGTCCACAGGGCCCTGATGGGCTCTTTAGAAAGATTTTTTGGTATATTAATAGAGCATTATGCCGGTGCTTTTCCCTTATGGCTTGCTCCGGTTCAGATTGCGATTTTGACCATTTCCGAAAATCAGGTTAAATATGCAAAAGAATTAGCAGGCTCACTGATAAAGGAAAACCTGAGGGTTGAGTTAGATACTGATAATGAAAAGATCGGTTTCAAGATAAGAAAGGCAACCCTACAGAAAACTCCTTATCTATGTATAATAGGCGAGAAAGAGATGACAAATGGAACAGTGAATGTCAGGACAAGAACAGGTGAAAATTTGGGTGAAATGTCCTTGGAAAAAATAAAATCTATCCTCAAAGAGGAAATAAACAAACAGGAGGTAAGAAATAAATAAGGAATTAAGAATAAATAGGAGAATTAGAGCAAGAGAAGTAAGAGTTGTTGGACACGACGGAAAACAGTTAGGTATACTACCTTTGCATGAAGCAGCCAGGATAGCCAAAGAAAACGACCTTGATCTTGTTGAGGTAGCACCGGCTGCAAAGCCCCCTGTATGCAGGGTAATGGATTATGGTAAGTACCGTTACCAGCTGAACAAAAAGCATGCAAAGCACAAAACATTAGGGCTAAAAGAAATCAAGGTAAGACCACAGATAAGCAAACATGATCTGGACTTTAAGACAAAAAATATAAAGAAATTTCTGGAGGGCGGGAACAAGGTTAAGCTAACCCTGATCTTCAGAGGAAGAGAGATTGTACACTCATCGCTTGCAAAAGGCGTTTTTGAAAAGGTCCTTGAAGAGCTTTCGGATAAAGCCAATGTTGAAATAGGGCCTAAATTCGAGGGCCGCCAGATGATAATGATACTTTCTCCTAAATAAATCAGCAGTTAGAAATAAAACAGGAAAGACACATAAAAACTGAGAAGCTGGAAATAAAAGATTTTACCTGCTAATTCCCAGTTCTTACTTCTTGGTTATGTAAAGAGGAATTAATATGCCAAAAATGAAAACACACAGAGGCGCAGCAAAAAGATTTAAAGTCACAGGAACAGGCAAAATTAAAAGAAGCAAAGCCTTTAAAAGCCATCTTCTTACAGGCAAGTCTGCCAAGAGGACCAGGCGTCTGAGACAAAGCACTTTAATTGAAAAAGCCAATTATGGTAAAATATCTGCTTTGCTGCCGTACAAATAAATATAAAATACAGGTTCAAGCCGTTTAATCAGATTGAACAGCTTTTACAGTTTAAACTGTTATTTTCAGGAGGTAGTAGATGCCAAGAGCAAGAGGTGGATTTAAAACAAGAAGAAGAAGAAAAAAAGTCCTTAAAATGGCAAAGGGTTACTATGCAAGCAAAAGCCGTCTTTATAAGACCGCTACAGAAGCTGTTGATAAGGCACTAAGATATGCTTATAGAGACAGGCGTGTTAAGAAAAGAGAGTTCAGATCATTATGGATAGTAAGGATGAACGCAGCACTCAGGGCTATCGGCTTAACATACAGCCAGTTTATGAACGGTCTCTTAAAGGCAAAGATAGAGCTAAACCGGAAGGTATTGGCTGATATTGCTGTCAGTGATCCCAAGGCATTTGGTGAGCTGGCCAAGATAGCCAGTGAAAAAAGTCAAAATTAAAATTTTAATCAACCATTAGTACATCGATACATGAATCATGGTTCCGATTTACATCCTGTATCTTAATGAACTATTTTTTAACTTTTAAATTTCAAAATGTCGGAGCTTAGCAGAATCGACCTAAGAGTTCGGTACGAATTCGTTCGAATCACTCCGCCCTCTAAACCTGCTTCATTATGTTAAATGAAATTCTTTCCACAAAAGACCTCGTCAAAGAAGAACTCAAAAAAGCTGCTGATTTAAAAGCTATAAATAATATCAGGATCAAATATCTTGGTAAAAAAGGAATTCTCACCGGAAAAATAAAAACTCTTGGCACTATCGATAAAAAGAACAGGCCAGAATACGGCCGTGTTCTCAATGAAACAAAAAACTTTATTGAAGACCTCCTGAAAAAACAGGAGGATTTGTTTAAATCATCCGAGCTTGATAAAGCACTCAAAACACAACGTCTTGACGTTACTGTTCCGGGATATGGTATTCCTTCAGGACATTTACATCCTACAACCAGGGTTCTTGAAGAGATTGTAGATGTCTTTTTATCCCTCGGTTTCAGGGTAGAGGAGGGGCCTGAGGTGGAGTCTGATTATTATAATTTCGAAGCACTTAATTTTCCCAAGGACCACCCGGCACGAGATATGCAGGACACCTTTTATATAACCGATGAAATTGTTTTAAGGACACATACATCGCCTGTACAGATACGTGTAATGGAGAAAAACAGGCCTCCTCTAAAAATAGTTGTTCCAGGAAAAGTATACAGGTGTGATGCGGACATAAGCCATACTCCCATGTTTCAACAATTAGAAGGATTTATTGTGGATGAACATATTTCAATGAGCGACCTTAAAGGTATACTTGAAGTTTTTGTTCACTGTATATTTGGACAGGACACGCCTGTAAGGTTCCGCCCAAGTTTCTTCCCGTTTACAGAACCAAGCGCTGAAATTGATATAGGATGTGTCATATGCAAAGGCACCGGCTGTCAATTATGTAAAAACAGTGGATGGGTTGAAGTCCTTGGTGCAGGAATGATAAATCCCCGGGTATTTGAAATGGTCGGATATGAGCCAGGATTATATACGGGCTTTGCATTCGGTATGGGTATTGAGAGGATCACAATGCTTAAATACGGAATCGATGATATAAGACTGTTCTTTGAAAATGATAAAAGATTTCTGGAGCAATTTTGATCAAAACAGGGTTCAAGGCTACGAGCCTGCCAGCTCGCCTCGATTCGGCGAAGCGGGCAGGCAGGGATTCGAGGGTTCTAGTGAAAATAAAACAATTCCGGCACTTGAATCCTAGACCCCCAGGCCCCTTGAATCCTATAGGTTATCTTTGGAGTTATATATGAAAGCATCACTAAACTGGTTAAAAGAATTTATTGATTTATCCCTGACTGCTGCTGAGACAGCTGAAGCACTGACCATGGCCGGGCTGGAAGTTGAGTCTATTGAAGAACATGGAGACGACTCTTTATTTGAGATCAATATTACTCCTAACAGGCCGGACTGTCTTAGTATAAGGGGTATAGCGCGCGATTTATCAGCAATTTTAAATCTGCCTCTAAAGGATATTCCTGTCTCAATACAAAATGAAGACGGTGTCAGGCCGCTCATCGAAATAAATGACCCGGATCTGTGTCCAAGATACTCTTCAAGGATAATTAACGGGATAGATGTAAAACCTTCCGAAACGTCGGGATGGATTTCAAAGCGGCTGGAATTGCACGGTTTCAGGCCCACGAATAACATTGTGGATATTACAAACTATGTGCTTCTGGAAATGGGTCATCCTCTTCATGCTTTTGATCTGGATAAGCTTGATAGTAAAACCATAGTCGTTAAAACTGCAGGCCCTGTCAAGAAGTTTACTACGCTTGATAATTCCGAAAGAACTTTAAACAAAGATATGCTTTTAATCTGGGATGCAAAAAAACCCGTTGCAATAGCCGGTGTTATGGGCGGAATTGACTCTGAGGTAACATTTTCGACAAAAAACATTTTTCTTGAAAGTGCATATTTTGATCCTCTTTCAATAAGAAGGACTTCCAGGGCCCTTAATCTCAGCACAGAGGCTTCTTACAGATTTGAAAGGGAAACCGACTTAAAGAATGTTGTCCAGGCTCTTGACAGAGCAACTCAGCTCATTACTGAAATTGCAGGCGGCCGGACAACCAGGATCACAGACATATATTTAAAACCTCAAAAGTCCAGGAGTATTACAATAAAACTGGAAAAGATTAACAGCATTCTGGGAATCAAGATAAGCCCGTCAATTGTACAAAAAATATTAACAGGACTTGGTATAGATAATAAAATATCTGATGAGATGGTTATTATTACCCCCCCGAGTTTCCGTCAGGACATCCAGACAGATATGGATATTGTTGAGGAAATCGCCAGGATATACGGTTATGACAAGATCCCGGTAACTCTGCCTAAGGTCATAATGCAGCCGGTAGTCAAAAACACAAAACGAAACTTCGTCAATAAATTAAAGAGTTTAATGTGCAGATCCGGCTATTCAGAGGCAATAAACTACAGTTTTCTAAGTCTTTCAGCACTGGATAAACTTAAGCTTTCTCAGGAAGATATAAGGAGAGACTTGATTAAAATAAGAAACCCGCTTAAAACAGAGGAAGAATCTCTTAGGACAACTCTAATCCCTGCATTGCTCGAAAATGTCAGACTCAATACAAACAGAGGAGAAAGATCAGTCAGATTGTTTGAGATATCCAGTATATTTTTGGGCTCCGGACAGAAACTGCCGGATGAAGTGCTTAAACTCTCAGCAGTCCTGTTAAAAGACAGCAACCCTTTACTATGGCAGGATAAACATGAAGGGTTTTACGATTTAAAAGGCTCAGTAGAAAATTTACTTTTAGATATTGGAATAAAAGACTATGCATTTGAGCATGAAACCTCTTTAATTGAACCTTATCTCCATCCTGGCAAATCCTGCACTGTAAAAGTTAATGGGAAAAACATAATCGGAGTGCTTGGAACTTTACACCCGGATGTCGCTCAGAACTTTAGCGTTAACCAGAATATAAACATATTTGAACTTGATATTGTTACTCTTTTTTCATCAATACCTTCAAAAATTACTTATGCGCCAATTCCTAAATACCCTTATGCTGAGAGAGATTTAGCTATAGTTGTCTCAGAAGATACATCAACTGCAGATGTTGAAAACATCATTAGAAAATTAAACTCTGATATGATCGAATCAATAAAACTGTTTGATATATATATTGGTAAACCTGTTCCAAAAAACAAAAAAAGCCTTGCTTTTTCAATACGCTACAGGGCAGGAGACCGTACACTTACAGACAGTGAAGTAAATGAACTGCATTCAAGGATACTTAATGAGCTTGAAAATTCCCTTAATGCAGAACTCCGAAGCTGAAATCAGCCAAATAAAAAATAAAAAATCAAATATCAAAATTATGGAATACTCTTATTTGTAGTAACTCCTTATTTTTGCTTTTTTATTTTTGATTTTTAATCTTTCATTAATGGACATCTCAAAAAAAATACTGTCAGACCCGGTAAACAGATGGGTCTTTTCCCGCAAAAATACAGATACATTTCTTGTTGGTGGTTATTTGCGCGATCTTTTACGAGGACAGGATTCTAATGATAAAGACTTTGTTTTAGGTAAAAATGCTAAGAAAACCGCCAAAGATGCATCAAAGATATTTAAAGGCACATTTATTGAACTGAAGCAGGGAGGCGTGTATCGCGTCGTTCTAAAGGATAAAACAGTACTCGACTTCTCCTGCCTTAACCTTCCGATTGTGAAAGATTTACAGCAACGAGATTTCACAATAAATTCCATGGCATGGTCTCCGGAAAAAGGAATTATTGACCCATTTGGAGGTAAAAAAACACTTAAAAGCAACACAATAAAAGCTGTAAGGTCTAAAAATTTTTTAAACGATCCCCTTAGAATTATAAGAGCCTACAGGTTTGCTGCAGAAATCGGTTGTAAAATCGAAAAAAATACAAAGAAATATTTAAAAAAATACTCAGCTGAACTTTCATCTGTTGCATCTGAAAGAATAACTGAAGAATTTTTTAAGATTTTAAGCAATTATAATTCTGTCAAAAATATAAAAGATATGCATAATGACAAAATTCTTTCTAAAATCCTCAATATTTATAGCATTAAGGAAAATAAAATATTATCACAAAATATAAAGCTGCTTATGAGATTCGATAAAATAATAAAACCATTACATAACAGAAATAAACTTAAAAAAACAAAGGGTATTAGAAAGAATGTTGTGACCGGCACGCACATGGAAGAAATCAGATTAGAATTATTCCTTTCTGATGAACTTAATCAGGGTATAAACAGACTAGGCGCAATAAGGCTTTCTTTACTTTTATTAAACAGCTCAATTTCAAAAAGCAAATTAAAAGTTAGTAACAATATAAACAAAGCCATAAAAGATATCCACAATGGTTACAGAGAATTAACATCTAATGTTCGTAACAAAGAGAGTAACATTTCATCAGTTGACCTTTACAAAATTTTTAAAGCATCAGGTATCAGAGTTATGGAAGTAGCTCTGATTATAATTTTTTTGAAAGAAAAAAACTTAAAAACTATTTTAAAAAAAGTAGATAAATTTTTAATGTTAAAAAACAAAATTCTTTTAAACGGCAAAGATGTACAGGATATTTTGAACATAAAAAAAGGGACCATTATAGGCAGAATTCTTGCAGATCTTGAAGAGAAGCGATACCATGGAATCATTAAAACTAAAGCCCAGGCAAGGAAATGGTTATTGCTTAATTATACATAATATATCTTATCGGACATTAGCCATATTCAATCAATGTTAGAACAATGTGATTATCATACTGTCTACCCCCTCTGGAAAGGCTTACATATAGGGAATATCATGGATTGCACAAAATTTAGGCAGATTAAAAACAGTTATAATTCAAATAGTTAGAAGGTTTAAACATGCACAGCAAAAACCTTCAAAGAGGTCTGCTGATCAATTGTCCATCACTTAATGAAACAACCTCTACCATCAGTCTCTGGCCTAAAGTAAGGTTATCAGCCTTAACCAGAGATCTTATATAATTTCCTGAAATTGTACTGTAATAAACATCAGTTACAGGCTTTTTCTCAACTATTACATCTAACCTTTGGCCCAACTGGCTTAATAAATAAGCTTTTTTCTTTATTTTACCAATTTCTATTATTTTGCTGACCCTCCCCTTCTTTTCCTGATTATTCATATGTCCGGGAAAGGCCTCAGCCTTTGTATTTGGCCTGCTTGAATACGGAAACACATGTATATAGCTTAAAGGCAGATCTTCCAGAAATTTCAAAGTCTCATCAAAGTCTTTTCTGCTTTCACCGGGAAAACCTGCAATTATATCAGTACCAATGGATATGCCGGGACATTCCTTTATTATTTCACTGATAAGGTTCTTAAAAAATTTCGTGTTATACCCCCTGTTCATAGCTCTTAAAATTCTGTCAGAACCGCTTTGTAGCGGTATATGAATATGCGGGCAAACTTTTCCCTGCTTTATAAGCTGTAGAAATTCTTTTTTGAACTCATGAGGTTCAATTGAACTTAATCTGATTCTTACATCAGGATATTTCCCGGTTATTTCTTCCACAACCTCTAACAAGGAACTTTCAGGCTCAAGGTCTAAGCCATAGCATCCAATATGAATTCCTGTTATAACTATCTCCTTATACCCGTCAGCACAAAGTTTTTCCACAGATTTAAATACATCATCTGGACAAAGGCTCCTGCTTTTACCCCTTGCCAGCGGTACAGTACAGTATGAACAGGAAAAGTTACATCCATCCTGAATTTTAAGAAATGCCCTGGCCCTGTTTGAATAATATGAGCCAGCCACTGCGGTCATGCCTGCCTGTTCGGCACGCTTCACTGTCCGCCTCGGCAAGCCGAAAGCGAGACTGGAATCAAGACCCGCTGCTTTGCCCTGTGGCAAGCGATCAGGCAGGCCCAGTCTAAGGGGAGTTTCCGGAGAATCAACAAATATTTCAGGAGGTTTCGTTTCCGTATTTACACCGGCATTATCAGAAAGTTTATTTAAGTACTCATAAATACTATTTTTTTGAGAATTTCCAAGAACAGCTTCTATCCCGTTGATCTTTGACAGTTCTTCGGGTTTGAGCTGTGCATAACAGCCCATTGCAAATACCTTTGCTCCGGTTCTTATAGCTTTCCTTATAATCTGTCTTGACTGATAATCACTTTTTGCTGTTACTGTGCAGGTATTGATTATGTATGCATCGGGTCGGTCACGACTCGTACCGAGATTGTCATTATAGCTGACTGTCTCATGTCCGTTTTCTCTGAGTGTGCCTTCAATTGAAGCACTTTCTGACTGGTTTACCTTGCAGCCCAGTGTCTTAATTGCTATTCGCATAAAATTTCAAAATTATCATTGTAAAGTTAGCATTTAAAAATGTTTTTAAGTAAATTTGAACTGCTAATTGTTAATTTTGTCCGTCTCGCCGAGATCCGTAAAGGCGGACATTTTGCAATGTTCTAATCCCTTTCACCTGATAATGAATGAAGTTTGGCGTCAATTATCTTTATCCGAAGAATTTCCCCTATCAGATCGATATCTCCATTAAAGTTCACTATTTTATTCGTTCGTGTCCTTCCGGTCAGTTTATCTCCATCAGAATCGCTCAATCCTTCAACCAGAACTTTAAGTATTTGACCCTCAAGCGCCTTATTTTTCTTATAGGTTATGGAATCCTGAAGTTTCAGGAGCTGAGAAAACCGTTTGGATATGATCTCCTCCTTAACATGGTCCGGAAGATCAAGTGCTTTGGTAT
>VAPB010157597.1_pt1 | contig 10320 bp, 11 predicted proteins | sample 3395101 | NCBI WGS metagenome assembly VAPB01 (sample SAMN08290433, study PRJNA428436) | hydrothermal vent metagenome | isolation source: Deep-sea hydrothermal vent chimney | place: Indian Ocean: Southwest Indian Ridge | reverse complement strand
GATGTGTATTATTCATGTGAGATAGGCAAATTGTTTAATATCATCATTTCTAACTAAATGGAATTAAAGGGAATTTTAGGATTAATCGCAATTTAAGGGCTTTTTTTGAAATTATATTGAGGGTGCATTTTTTTTTAGTCGGAAAGTTCTTCAATAGCTTTTTCCATATCATCAGGCACCGGCGCTGTCAACTCCATGAGTTTACCGGTTGCGGGATGAAGGAAATTCAGGCTGTAAGCGTGCAGCATCTGCCTTCTGAACATTATTGTTTTGGAACCTGTTTTGAGAGTGATCTTTTTGCCGTATGTCCTGTCTCCAAGCACGGGATGGCCGAATGCCGTGAAATGAACACGTATCTGGTGTGTCCTGCCGGTTACGATCCTAACCTTTGCCAGAACAGCATGCTTGAATTCTTTAATAACTTCATAATATGTTATGGCTTCTTTCCCTTTTTTTGTTTTTGTTGACATTTTTTTTCTATCTGACGCAGATCTGCCAATAGCAATTTTTATTTCACCTTTGTTCTTTTTTAACCGGCCGGATAAAAGCGCCAGATAGTGTTTTTCAACCTGACGTTCGCTGAACTGTTTGATCAAATTCAGGTACGAAGGGTCGTTTTTGGCAAAAATGATAAGTCCGGATGTGTCTTTGTCCAGTCTGTGCACAACGCCCGGCCTTAACGGAGCGCCGGCTGATGCGAGGCTGCTGCATTTAGAGACCAGGGCATTTAAAAGAGTACCGCTTTTGTTTCCCGCTGCGGGGTACATAACCATGCCCGGAGGTTTATTGATGACTATTATATTCTCGTCTTCCCAAACGATCTCGAGAGGTATTTTTTCAGGGGTGAGAATTAATTCAGGGTTTTCCGGAACAGTAAATTCAATTTTGTCCCCTCTTTTTATCCTGTAGCTGATCTTTTCGGCGCGGGAATTAACAGTTACCATACCCTGCCTTGCAAGCCTCTGGATATGAGCACGCGACAGCCCGCTTTTGGAGGAAAGATATGTATCAAGTCTTTCTGATTTGACGCCGGTTCTGACGGAATATATGTATTTATTCATATATTTATATGTATATTAACATCTTTGATCACACTTGACATAGAACAACATTGTATTATTTAATAACAAGAGAAGCAACCTGTTAAAGAAGTTGCAGTTTCTTCTACGCTAACTTTAATTTGTGATTTAAACAACATCAAGGAGGTATGTTCAATGTTCGTATCAGACAGACGCGGAAGTGGGTATCATCACAGGAGAATACTAATAAGTATTATCTTGCTGGCTTTTTCTTTATGCCTTTTTGCAGGGAATCAACATGCTGCAGCCAATGGAATACCCTCAATTCTTGTAGAGACCAAGTGGCTCGAGGATAATCTGGACAATCAGGCAATAAGGATCATACACGTTGGAGGTTTTTCTCCTCAGGCAAGACCGGGTTATAACGCCAAACATATTCCCGGAGCTGTTTTTATGGGCGCTGGAGATGTAATGGGTATTATGGGCAACGGCAGTGCAGCCCCTAATAAGGCGATGTTTGAGGCACTTATGAGCCGGTTAGGTGTCGGCAATAACACGCAAGTTGTGATATATGGAGGAAGCGGTGGAAATCCGGTAATTACAACAGCAGTCTGGCTGATGAGATATTTCGGCCATGAAAAAGTCAGTAATCTAAATGGCGGAATAGCAAAGTGGATGAGAGAAGGCAGAAAAACGCATGCTGCCGGAGGGAAGGCCGCTGTTATAAAAGCTGTCAAATACACAGCTACTGCCAAAGACTCTATCAGAGCTGATGCGGCATATGTTCTGAAAAACATTAATAATCCAAAAGTCGTTTTGCTGGATGTGCGCAGTGTGGAAGAACATAACGGTACGAGACCTATGGGCAAGAACAGACAGGGTCATATCCCGGGTGCTGTTAATATGGTCTTTTCCGCTGAGAATATAAATCCTGACGGGACGTTTAAATCAGCGGCGGCACTGAAATCAGCATATGAGGCAAAAGGAATAACAAAGGACAAAGAGATAATAATATATTGTCTTGGCGGTGTCCGGGCGTCACATACCTTTCTGGTCCTTAAGGAAATCCTTGGTTATCCGAATGTGAAAAACTATGTGGGTTCATGGGGTGAATGGGCAAACCTTGATCCTGCAAAATATCCCGTAGAAAAATAGTATTTAAACAATAAAAGAAAGGAGTGATCATTATGAAGCTTGGTATTTTAGTAAACACTGACAAACACGCTGATGATATCATCGGCATTACAAAAGCTGCAGCTTCCAGGAACCACGAGGTCTCAGTATTCATGATGGATACAGGGGTTAAGCTGCTGGGTAATGCCTCTATAAGAGACCTTTGCAATATTCCCAATGTCAAGATTAGTTACTGTGACCATAGTGCGGGTAAACTTGATGTTTCCAAAGAAGGCATGCCTGACTCGATAGTATGCGGCAGTCAGTTTGACAATGCTAACATGAACAATGAAGTAGACAGGGTCATCGTGCTGTAGCACGCAGATGGCGTAAAGCCACGTTGTGGCCGCGCCACTTTACGTGGGCATAGATATTTTAAGGGGGAGATATAATGAAAATACTGCATATATTAAATGATGGCCCTGCTGATTTATCGAGCAAGGTAATAGACACTCAGTCAAAAGACCATGAAGTGAAGGTTATTGATCTCTCGAAAAAAGAGACCTCGCATGAGACGCTTGTAGATGAGATATTCTCTCACGACAAGGCGATTTCCTGGTAGAATACTCCGGGCGGCGTCAGAAAGTTTTTTTATATGGCAGGCAGCTGACAGCAGATAGCCGCTCGAAATGTTTATTCTCTCTGTTCACAGTAGGATTGCCGACCCATGTAAAAGCCGGCCTTATGGCGGGTCACTATACAGTTGATGTTTCTGAACCATATAACCCGCTTCACATCTTTGGTCCTTTCTTGAGAGGTTTTTAGTGATGTTCAATTCCTCGCTGTTGAAAAGAGGCGACTATATAGTGTTAACGTCGCTGTTCTCCGCGCTGGCTTTTATAATTCTATTCGTATATAGGGCAGTTGACGACAACAGGCTTACAAGCTGGAAGTGGTCATTTGCCGGGATCGACGTATCGGGTATTTTTTTTATTCTCATTTCCGGATTAATTATTGCCTATCTGCTGTCACGGGTGTCTCTTAAGAAATTCAATTCATCATTATTCCTTTTTACAGCCTCTTTTGCGTCGGGGATGCTGTTCTGGGCGGAGCCTGAGGTCATTATCGATGCCTCGAGGTATTTTACTCAGGCAAAGCATCTTGAGGTTTACGGAATAAGATATTTTATTGTGGAATGGGGAATGAATATAAGTGCGTGGACCGATCTTCCTCTTATCCCTTTTCTGTACGGCCTGATCTTCAAGTTTTTTGGAGAGTCAAGGGTGTATATACAGATATTTACAACAGCACTTTTCTCCTTGACAGTATTGACTACCAGTAAGGTAGGTGAAAAACTCTGGGATAAAGATACCGGATTTTTTGCCGGATGCCTGATGTTGGGAATGCCATATGTGTATACTCAGATCCCTTTAATGCTTGTTGATGTTCCAACTATGTTCTTCCTGATGTTCGCAGTCTACACGTATTTAAAGGCCCTGGAAAAAGGGAGGTCCTGGATAGTTATTTCGTCTTGCGCGATATTTCTTGCTTTTTACTCTAAATACTCCGCCTGGCTGATGCTCTCGGTTCTTGTTATTACAACTCTTGTCAGACTTAAAGACCCGCCTGCCGCTATCAGCCGCCGGACGGTTTTACAGAGAACATCTGCAATTGTCTTTGTCTCCGGGTATTTGATCTCAACTCTGATCCTGCTGAAATTCGATCTTATCTCAGAGCAGGTCGATCTTCTATTGAGCTATCAAAGGCCGGGTTTAAAAAGATGGAGCGAGAGTTTTGTCTCCTCATTTTTTTATCAGGTACACCCTTTTATTACTATTGCTGCCGTATATTCCATATATTCCGCCGTCAGGAAAAGGGACCTGAAATATGCGGCAATAAGCTGGCTGATCGTCCTTGTAATTATATTACAGATCAAGAGGATGCGATATATTATGATAACCCTGCCGATGTTTGCTCTTATGGCTTCTTATGGACTTCAGTCGATCAGGGACATACAGGCAAGGAAGTTTATTGTGTTATGCGTTGTCATCTCTTCTCTTGTAATTTCTTTTTTTGTGTACCTGCCTTTTCTTCAGAGGATGAGCCCGGCAAATCTGAAACATGCCGGCCGGCTGCTGAATTCAATTCATGAAGAGAATATTGAGGTGTTTACTCTTCCTTCAAATGATAATATCATCAATCCGGCCGTAGCGGTTCCCATCCTTGACCTGTTCACAGAGAAAAAGCTTTTCTACGGTTACAATAACAGTTTTTCGCCTTCAAATGAGAGTATCAAAGAGTCACCTCTGAGATTCACATGGGAATATGCAAACCCTGCTTATTATTCTGACAAAGATAGTGCCGCCGCCGATAAGGCAATAGTAGTAATCTCGGGTGAATCAGGACAGCCGCTTCCAGATTATGTTAAGCGCAGGACCAATGGTTTTCATATTTCTGACAGGTTTGAGATTTCTACAGGGTTTTTTAAATATGTTACTATTGCAGAGATATATAGACAGGATACTGTAGTGCCGTAGACATTGCATAAATCTGTTCATCCCATATTAAGGGAGCATAAGCATATCCAGGAGTTTACGGTACTACGGTACAATATACTCCGATTCTTATATATCCGTAATTATTTATTAATTTTTTTAATTTGACTATATTTATGTTGTATATTAAACTGATATTTTGCAAATTAAACAAGTTGCCTGAAAATGCTGGACTCATTGATTTATCCTCATGGGCAGCTAAATATAATAATTTAAGGAGGGTATAAATTCTGTGGAAAATATGGATAAAAGAAACTCGGCTTGGGCGTTTATAATTACCGGCATTCTCGTGCTCATCAGTCTTATATACGTCAAGACTGATATCTACTACATATACCTTGTTGTGTACATATGGTTCGGCTTTGCTTATGGTTTAATGCTTCAGTATGGAAGGTTTTGTTTTGCATCGGCATCGAGAGACCTGTTTGCCGCGGGTGTTCCCCGAATGGCAGTGGGTATTCTGATCGCTCTGGTCTTTTTCAGCGTTATCCAGGCAATTCTTGCATCAGCGAATATGAGTACATTCCATCCCGCTCCATTCGGTATTCACATGCTGATCTCAGGCTCGATTTTCGGAGTGGGAATGGTACTTGCCGGCGGTTGCGCGTCAGGCTCGCTGTATAAAGTCGGCGAAGGCAATATGACTTCTCTTTTAGCTGTTATTTTCGGTCTCTGTCTGGGACAGGCTATATTTGTGGATGTCGGCGGTGTGTTTAATAAGTTATTGCCCCAGGCCTGGATCGATTCAGCACAAAAGTCGGCAGCTTCCATAAAAGCTTATTCCGGCATAGACATTCCGTTAAATTCATGGTTTGACCATTATCTTGTCGGTTACGTATGGAACAAACCCCAGTTTACGATTGCGAAACTAATTTCCGGCGGAAACCCTGAGCCTATACATTATTTCATTGGGAATTCATTTATAAACGCCATAATCCCTGCTGTGATCATCCTGTGCGTAATATACTACTTGTATACCAGGAAGGTGTTTATAAAGAAAAGAAAGAAAACATTAAAGAAGGCTGGTTTACCCGAAGCAACAGGTGTAAAGGATGAACTTAACGGAATGTGGTCTATGATCACGGCTTCGAAAAAAACCAGTATTATGGGTATTCTCGTTGGAATTACAGCCGGCCTTCATATTCTGACAATGGCCGGAATGCAGAAAAAGTTCGGGGTGACCAACTTCGGAACCCTCCTTCAAAGAATGGGACATTATAAGGATGTATCACTCAAAGGTACGGTATTTGATCCGGGCTACTGGTACATTACGAGTCAGGAGGGTCAAGTCGGCGCGTGGATCCTTGAGAAGTTCGGATGGAACATGCATGACAATATGTTCTTCGGATATGTAAACGGTCTGCCTGAACTCTGGAGAAATCCTGCGTTGTGGATGTCACTCGGTATCATTTTCGGAGCTATGGTTATGGCACGCCTGCAGGGTGAGTTTAAAGTTAAATTTCCCTCGATAGAATTGATGGTATGGGGCATTAGCGGCGGCCTGCTGATGGGTATGGGATCACGCCCCTCACTTGGATGCAATATCGGCGCGTTTTTTATCCGAGCTGCGGGCGGTGACCCGAACGGCTGGGTTTATGGAACTGGAATGGTCTTAGGCGCTTTTTTAGGTGTGAAACTCCTCAGCTGGTGGACTGAACGAAAAATGGCTCAAGAAATGGGAGACTTTTAAAGTAATCCTGTAAAACTATTAATTTAAGGAGGAAGTTTACAATGGCAATGAAATTTGAAAAAACAGGTGAAGGCACATATATGCTGGATGTATGTGGTTTTGTTTGCCCGCATCCGCAGTTGTATACCAAAAAATCACTTGAAAAAATTGCAGAAGGTGACGTAATCGAGGTTATTTTTGACAACCCCTCATCCAAGGAAACCATTATCCAGATGTGTGAACAGGCTGGCAATGAGATTCTTGAGGACAAGTCAGAGGCCGGCAAACTAATCTTAAAAATAGAAAAGGGATAATAAAATACAGTAAGGAGGAAATATGAAAAGCAGTCTTTGGGTCATATTGCTTGTTCTGGTAGCTATTATAAGCTTCTTGATTGGTTATAGTCTTGCACCTACAGATGTTGCTGAAGTAAGACACAGTGTTCAGCAAACTACTCCTGCTGCTGGAAGCGGCAGTTCAGGCGGTTACGGTACGGCTTCAGGCGGTTACGGTACGGCTTCAGGCGGTTACGGTACGGCTTCAGGCGGATACGGAGCACCGACAGGTGGATACGGAGCACCGACAGGTGGATACGGAGCACCGACAGGCGGATACGGAGCACCGACAGGCGGATACGGAGCACCGACAGGCGGATACGGAGCACCGACAGGCGGATATGGCCATTGATATTTAATCAGCTTATTTAACGCGAATAATATCTAGAGGTGAAAATGAAAAAGGTACTAATTGCAGTCGATGATACAAAAGGTTCTCGGACAGCTGCAGCTGTGTTCGAAAGACTTTTCTCCTGTTCGCGTCCGGAAAGTGTTGTCTTGCTGTATGTCGAGAGATTTTCAGGTGCATCATTTCTGGATGACATGATAACTGATGCTGAAATTACTACGCTTAAGGAAGTTCTGTCTGGAACGGAATATAAAGCAGCAATGGACAACAGGGCAGCCAAGATAACAGAATCTTACAGGAAGACCCTGGAAGAGAAGGGTGTGACAGGCATAAAGACAGTTATTAAGGCAGGACACCCTGCAGAAGAGATCCTGAAGGCGGCTAAGGAAGAGAATGCAGACATGATAGTTTTGGGCTCAAAAGGAAAGAGAGCTCATTCAATCCTTCTTGGAAGCGTCAGTAGGGAGGTAGTTAACAACGCAGAGGTGCCTGTTCTGGTTGCTAAATAACGGCATTTTCAAAATACTTAAGGCAAATAATACCCTGCAGTAAGACTGCGGGGTATATTTTTTATAGTTATGACTATCCGCAGCAAATCAACCCGCTCCGTCCCGGCTCTTAGTCGGAAAGACGGCACAGTAATATTGGGAGGCGGTCTTGCGGGACTCTCTACGGGTTGTGTCCTGGCCAGGGCCGGCCGGCCGGTAGTGGTATTTGAAAGCGACTCTATTGTTGGAGGTCTTTCAAAAACTATTGTCCAGGGTGAATTCAGGTTTGACCTGGGCGGTCACAGGTTTATTACAAAAAACCGGAAAGTCAGGTATTTTGTAAGCGATCTGTTAAATGGGGAATTCCTGACTGTAACCCGCAAAAGCAAAATATATATGCGGCAGAAATTTGTCGATTACCCTCTGAAACCTTCAAATGCTGTTTTCGGACTGGGCATGCACACAACTCTTAAAGCTATATACGATTACGGCAGAGAAAAGATCAGGAATCTCTTTGGCGACCGTGATATTGTTTCGCTTGAAGACTGGGTTGTGAGCAATTTCGGGCGCACGATGTTTAATCTCTATTTTAAAGAATACAGCGAGAAAGTATGGGGTATAGAATGCAGGAGGATAAGCAAGGAATGGGTAGCGCAGAGGATCAGGGGACTTTCCATGTGGACGACAATGAAAAATGCTATTTTTAAATTCAGCGGCAGGGACATTGAAACACTTGCGGACGAGTTTATTTATCCCAGAACCGGTATTGGCCGGATTTCTGACCGGCTTAAAGAGGAGATCGAAAAAGAGAACACGGTTTTTACAGACACAAGGATTTCAAAGATAACCCATGAGGGATTTACCATAAAAAGTGTAACTGCCGGGAATATCCAGAATAAAAACATATCTACGCCCGGTTCTTCTAATGGTGCTTATGATATCGAAGGCAGAGAGTTTGTTTCCAGCATTCCCCTGACGAATTTCGTACAAATGCTGGCGCCGGGCCCGCCTGAGGATATTCTTGAGGCAGCCTCAAATTTGAAATACAGGGACCTGGTGGTGGTAGTTACAATGCTTGACTGTGAAAAAGTCACTGACCTTACGTGGCTGTACCTCCCTGAAAAGAATATGCCTATTGGTAGAATACATGAACCAAAAAACTGGAGCCCTGATATGGCGCCTGAAGGCAAGACGCATATTGTATCTGAATATTTCTGTTTTGAGGGCGATAATATCTGGAAATCGAGTGATAAGGAACTTGCTTCCTTAACGGTTGCTCAACTTGAAGATATTGGTTTTATTTCCGGAAAGGATGTAATAAACAGCTATGTCGTGAGAGTGCCAAAGGCATATCCCCTTTTTGAAGTGGGCTATGAGAAATATTACATAAAGATCACAGACTACCTGAAGAAATTCAGCAATCTGAATATTACCGGCAGAAGCGGTATGTTCAGGTATTACAATATGGACATTGCGATGGAGTCCGGCATCACAGTAGCTGAGGACATACTTGATAAATTACACAATTAGCTATAGGTAGTTGTGAATTGACCCTCACAATTTTGCTTCAACCCCAGTTCCTGTCTTCGTGCAGGAAGACACGGGGGCAAGCAAAATTAGCCGCAAGGGCTGGCGGAAGTTGAGAAGATAAGAGCCTGCGGGCCGGCAGGCAGTGATAGAAAGTTGAATAACAAGAGCAGGAGTGTGTGAAACAATCAGCATATAGTATTGTCGCTCATTCTCGTCGAATCGACTCCGAGGCTTTTTTTACAATTAAAATGTTATATAAATTGTTCAAAAAATTAAACCGCTCAAATACTATATCCTGCTTGCAGCTCTATATTTTGTAGGTGGTAATATAACAAGGCATGGAATGCTGGTGAAACAATTCTATCCGACACCTTTGAAAGAAGACTCTGAGGAATTGACCATAAAACGCTGGATTTGAAAAGCTAAAACAAAATATTAATAATTTGTCGATTATAGCAAATGACGCAGTGAGTTTAAGCGAATGAATATAATAAATATCAACTCATTGCATTGATGCTCTTTCTTAGGAGCAACTATTAGTAAGGCAGCGTCCTATGTCTTGTATAATGGAAGACACAAGAGACACTGTCTATGTATTGTAGGTACACAAGGCAGTTTGAGCAGTTTTAACAGACGGTTGAGTGTTACAATTAACGATTACCCTCCAAACAAACTGGCGGGCAAGCTGATAACTGAAATATGAAATGCGCGCTTATCATTCCTTCCTGGGTTCCTGAAGATATTTTTTCCTCTAAAACCGCAGGTTCACAGATCAATTACTGGCAGCCTTTGGGAACTCTTTACGTTGCCGCGGCACTCATAAAAGCGGGCCATGAAGTGAGGTTCCTTAATGGCGCGTTTATGAGCCATTCTCATATCCTGAATGAAATGTCAGAATATAAGCCGGAGTTTATCGGTATTTACTCAACCACTTTCGGCTGGGACAGGGCTGTTCGAACGGCAGCTGATATCAAAGACAAGCATGCTGAAGTATTTATAACGGTCGGCGGGCCCTATCCGGTCGCTGTACAGGAGTTATGCCTGAAGGAGGCTGACAGCATTGATGCTGTTGTTACCGGAGAAGGTGAGATAACAACGGTTGAGATACTTGACAGACTGGCGCAGGGCGGGGATCTTCAGGGAGTAGCCGGTACGGTATACCGAAGTAACGGGGAGATCATCAAAAACCAGCCCAGGGCCCTTATAACTGATCTCGATTCCATTCCTTTCCCGGCAAGAGAACTGCTGGGTGACGCGGGCAG
>VAPB010364723.1_pt1 | contig 10339 bp, 7 predicted proteins | sample 3395101 | NCBI WGS metagenome assembly VAPB01 (sample SAMN08290433, study PRJNA428436) | hydrothermal vent metagenome | isolation source: Deep-sea hydrothermal vent chimney | place: Indian Ocean: Southwest Indian Ridge | reverse complement strand
TACGAAGAATTCGCTGACGAAATCTCCGATCATATTGAAGCCTACCAGGACGAACTCGACCCACTTAGTGGCAATAGCGTTAGCGAAGAACCACCACTGGTTTAAGGAACCTCCGATCTATTCGTGAACTCGCATCTTGAAGTCAAAACCCAACGCTTCTTCGTTATTAATCTTCGTAATAGCTAGCTAAAGCTGGCCCCATGAGCGCAGCGATTGCTTTGGGTCTTACGCGCGATTAACGCCTTGAATCGACGAATTTTGATTTTCAATCTGCTTCCCCCAGAATAAATCAGAGGTTCCTTAATTTCTTTTCAGGCGTTTTCGGTGGACAGGATCGATGGTACACGCTCGACGGCCTCTTCTCTGATAGGCCAATGAACCACGGCAGCAAAAATACCGAGCACGACGCCTAACCACCAGACGATGTCATAGCTTCCTGTTTGGTCATACAGGACACCACCCATCCATACGCCGAGAAATGAGCCCAGTTGATGCGATAAGAAAACAATGCCACTGAGCATACCGAGGTATCGAGTTCCAAACATGACCGCTACCAGGCCATTTGTTGGCGCTACGGTAGAAAGCCAGAGGATACCGATCACTACCGAAAAAAGAACAACCGTAGTTGGCGTAGCCGGGATGAGCAAGAAAACAGTAATGGCTATCGATCGCGCGATATAGATGAAAGACAGGAGTATCGGCTTGGAATAGCGTTGACCGATAATGCCCGAGGCCAACGATCCAATGATATTGAAAAACCCAATCAGGCTAATAGCAACCACCGCCCAACGAGCCTCAATTCCAAGATCACTGATATAGGCAGGGAAATGCGCGGTAATAAAAGCGACCTGGAAACCACAGACAAAAAACCCTGAAGTCAATAGTAGATAACCCTTATGCGCAAACGCCTCCTTCAATGCCTCGGCAAACGATTGCTCGAATTCGGCACTGGCGAATTTTGACGTGGACGAATTTCCGCGTAACGGAATCGCTAGCACCGGTATAATCAACATAATCAAACTGAGCACGAGAAGGCTATCTGACCAACCCATGGAATCAATCAAGCCTTTAGATATTGGGGCGTATAAAAACATGCCTGCCGACCCGGCCGCGGTACCCAGGCCAAATACAATCGAACGATTCTCAGAACTCACCAGGCGGGCCAGCGCTGCCAAAATGACACCAAACGAACAGGCGGCAACACCCAGTCCCACCAGGATACCACCCCCAATATACAACCACACAGGGGCGAAGGCGAAGGCCATAGTCACCAGGCCGGCAATATACAAAGTAGCGCCAACCGTGAGCACACGCCAGGTGCCATAGCGGTCTGCAATAGCACCAAAAAAAGGTTGCCCGAGACCCCAGCTTAGATTTTGAAGGGCCATCGCAAGCGCGAATGTCGTCCTGTCCCACCCCGTGTCCAGTAACATCGGTAATTGAAAAAACCCCATCGCCGAGCGCGGCCCAAATGCGATCAACGAAATAATAGAGGCACACGTAATGGCAATTATCGGAATTCTGTTAACCCTGGGTGCTTTAGTACTCAATACATTGCTCGGCTGTGTTTTAAATTGGCAGGGGTTTCTTTCGACAATTGCTCCTTGCACTGTTCTAATAAGTGACATCCATGTAACGATCGACCATCTTAGCAAAGCAATGAAATGATGAAAATTAAAATACTCTCGACCGGCGGCACCTTTGACAAAATCTACTACGATGCGAAGAGTGATTTCCATATTGGCGACCCGATGGCGATACCAATTCTTGAAGAGGCCAACGTCACTTTCGACTACGAGGTGGAATCGATTCTACAAAAAGACAGTCTCGAGATAAACGACGATGATCGCGATATTATTCGCCAGAAAGTGCAGAGTGATGACTGCGCTAAAATCATCATAATCCATGGTACCGATACCCTCTTAAATACCGCGATGTGCCTGCTCAATATCCAGGGCAAAACTATAGTCATTACGGGTGCTATGCAACCAGCCCGAATGCGCTACAGCGATGCTGCTTTTAATCTGGGGGTTGCGACCAGTGCCGTTCAGGTATTGAATCCCGGTATTTACGTGGCAATGAACGGAAAGATATTCGACCCGCGAAGCACCAGAAAAAATGTCGCACTAAGTCGCTTTGAATCGACACCATAAAAAAGACTCCACTCGCAATCGAATGGGTAGATTATCTTCGTAGGATCGAATACATTCGACCGATCGTGTTTCCTGGTCGAATTCATTCGACCGATCGTGTTTCCTCGTCGAATTCATTCGACCGATCGTGTTTTCTCGTAGGGCAGAGAATGACGCCCTGTGCGTAATGTGTCGTAGGACAGGGTGACCTCATTGCCTCCAACTATTTTTGGTCGAATAAATTTAACCCCGCATAATTAGAGGAAGAGCCAAAAATAAATTTTTACAAAGTCAATATTTCCGAGTCAAACTTGACGCCTTGGCGATAAAACATTACAACATCAGTTCGCTTACCTGGAATAGCAATAGCCCCTTAACATGACCACCCGATCGATCGTCAAAATTATTTTACCTATCCTGATTATTGCAATTGCGGTCGGCGTATTTCAGCGCTTAAAAGCCAGCAAACCAGAAAGAGAGAAGCCTGAACTGAAGGAAAAAGTCTGGCAGGTCGAGGTCATACCAGCGTTAATACAAAGCCTCAAACCGAGCCTGACGCTTTATGGTCAGGTCGAATCGCCTGAACTGCTACAGGCTGCCGCCCCCGGCGCAGGCATTATTAGCGAGGTGCTGGTACAAAACGGATCCCGGGTAAAAAATGGCCAGTTTCTGATTAAGATGGATCGGCGTGATTTTGAGTACGAACTGGTACAGGCCGAATCCGACCTGCGAGATATAAAAAACCAGATTAGCGAGTTGCAGATACGTCACCGCTCCAACCAGATAGCACTGGAAACCGAACGTGAGCTACTACAACTGGCCGAACAGGAAGTGCAACGCATGCAAAAGCTGCAAAAGCAACAACTCGGATCCGATTCGGCTCTCAATGAAGCGCGAAGTACGCTAGGTCGAGAACGATTATCGGTGATATCTCGCGAACTCGAAATCGACAGTTTTCCGGTGCAAATGGGGAAGCTGGAGGCTATGCGAGATCGTAACCGCTCGAAGCTCAGGGACGCCAATCTTATGATCGAGCGTAGCGAAGTAATCGCGCCATTCGATGGCATAATTAACGCCACAGCGGTTTCAGTCGGCGACCGCGTGGACACGGGGCAGACTCTGATATCCTTGTATCCAACCGGTAGTCTCGAAGTTCGTGCCCACATACCAGCGCGTTATATCTTCCAGGTTCAACAGGCACTTGCCAGTGGGGAAACTCAACTGGCCAGGCTGGCGACCCCTGGAGGAAATCTGTGGTTACCGCTAAAGCGCCTGGCTGGAGAAGCTGCGCCGTCTGGAATCGACGCCTACTTTGACGCTGGCGAAACAAACCAGGATCTTCGCCCTGGCGCCTTGCTGACGCTAGATTTAACCCTGTCCAGGCAAGATGACGTAATCGCAGTGCCTTATCAGGCTATCTATGGTAACTCCAGGCTTTATCTGCTTAGGGATAATCGCCTGCAAGGAATAAACGTGAAAACCGAAGGCCAATTTCGCGATAAAACCGGCGATGCCTTCATACTGGTACGAAGCGACCAGATTAACCAGGACGACATTATCGTTGTCACTCATTTGCCTAACGCAGTTAGTGGTCTGAAGGTCAGGAGTTCAGGTGATGAAGCATCGCAATGACCTTCTAGGACTGTTAGCCAACCATCGCGTCGCACCCAATTTGCTCATGGCCATGATGCTTTTGGCTGGCGTGATTGCACTAAAAAACCTCAACATTCAGTTCTTTCCCAATTTCAAGCTGGGTTCGATCTCGGTCTCGACAATCTGGAGTGGCGCGAGTTCCGAGGATATCGAAACTGGCATCACCATCCCGCTGGAGCAACGTCTCCGTAACGTCGATGAGCTCAAGGAAATGTCATCATCTTCTGCCTCGGGGGCATCCGGCATTGCGCTCGAATTTAACGAGGGCGCAAATATGATCCTTGCGCTGGACAACGTTAAAAAACAGGTCGATGATTTCACCAACCTGCCCGACGATGCTGAAATACCCAAGGTTACCCTGGCCGTGCGATACGAATCCGTCGCCAGGTTACTCATCAGCGGCCCTGACAAGCTCGACGAATTACGAACTATCGCTCGCCGGTTCGAACGCGAATTGCTTGCACGAGGAATAGACAAGATAGAAATCCAGGGATTACCCCAGGACACGATACAGATTTCAGTTTCGGCGGAGCAAATGCAGCAACTGGGCCTCGGATTGAAAGACCTGGCGCAACGTATCAATAACGCGAGCCAGGATTTGCCAGCGGGCCTGATTGGCGAAAATGACGGAACCAGGGAAATTCGCAGCAGAAATCAACGAAGAACGCCGCTGGAGTTCGAGAGTTTAAATGTAGTAAGTGAGCAGGATAAAAGTATCAAGCTGGGCGATATCGCGGATATCAAACGCCAGATAAAATCCGCATCCCCATTTATTACAGTCGGAGATAAAACCGCCGTGGTCATGGTGTTACGTCGAAACGAGGACGGTGACTCACTCGAATCGGCACAAATACTTCGTGAGTGGCTCGACGAGACCAGGCCAACCCTGCCGCCAACAATTCAGATACAACTATTCAACGAACGCTGGGAATTAATCAAGGACCGGATCTTGCTGTTGCTTAAAAATGGTGGGGGCGGGCTGGTGTTGGTGCTACTCATACTATATTTGTTTCTCTCGACGCGCGTGGCATTTTGGGTGGCGGTCGGCATCCCGGTATCTTTTATGGCGACACTGGCGGTGTTGTACCTGGTGGGAGGAAGTATCAACATGATTAGCCTGTTCGCGTTGATCATGGCCCTGGGTATCATTGTCGACGATGCGATCGTGGTGGGAGAAGATGCCCAGGCACACTACGACATGGGCGAAGATCCTTTGAAAGCGTCCGAGGGCGGTGCGCGACGAATGCTACCACCGGTACTGGCTTCCTCGTTGACTACGATTGCAGCTTTTCTCCCGCTGATGTTCATCGGGGGGCACATGGGTAATATCATGCTGGCGATTCCGGTGGTTATCGTATGCGTCATTATTGCTTCGTTAATCGAAAGCTTCCTGATACTACCCGGCCATTTACGCCACGCTTTTGTTCACGCACACAATAAACCGCCATCGCGCATCAGGAACCATCTCAATCAGGGATTCGAAACCTTTCGGGATCGCCTGTTTAGACCCTTAGTCCGTATTGCCATCGAGTTTCGCTGGACCACGATCGCGAGTGCAATTGGTTTTCTGCTTTTTGCCGCCGGCCTGTTTTTGGGCGGTAAAACCGGCTGGCAATTTTTTCCATCACCGGAATCGACAACGGTATACGCTAATGTACGATTTGTGGCGGGAACCTCACGAGAAACAGTCGACAAATTTTTGCTACAGATCGAGACAGAATTGCAAAATACGATAAAGTCTTACGATGAAAAAATCGTATCCACCTACTATACGATGCACTCTTCCTCGTCGGGTCGGGGGCGTGCGATTTCCGGCGAGCGTACAGGATCTATCTATGTAGAACTGGTTAGCTCGGAAACACGCAATACCCTGAACCGGGATTTCATCCAGAACTGGCGTGCCCGTATCGAACAGCCTGCGGGTATCGACAGCTTCAAGATAACTTCTCGTCGCGTGGGCCCTTCGAGGCGAGACCTGAATATTCGGCTCACGGGTTCTTCCGCGCGCTTGCTCAAAAACGCTGCTCTCGATCTGGCAGAAGCGCTGAGTAGCGTGCCGGGGGTTAGCGCGATCGACGATGATCTACCCTATGGACGCGAACAATTAATTTACTCGTTAACACCCGCCGGGGAAGCGCTAGGACTGTCTATTAGCGATGTCGGTCGCCAACTTCGGGCCGCCTACGATGGCATCGTACTGCAACGCTTTCAACAGGGCGCCGATGAAGTAGAAGTGCGTCTACAACTACCCGAGCGCGAGCAACGCAGCTTAACTAGTCTTTTCCAACTACCAGTCAGACTGCCGAATGGAAAATTCGTACCGCTTGAAAGCATCGTCAACTGGGAATCGAATCAGGGCTTCGAAGCGCTACGTCACTTTAATGGCGAACTGTCGGTCGACGTAACCGCCGATGTCAATCCCGCACTCAATAATACCGCTGAAATTGTAACCGACCTCCAAACATCCACCTTACCGCAATTGTCGAGCCGCTATGGTATCCAGTACAGCGTCGAGGGTCGTTCAGCGAGCCAGCGCGAAACTTTCTCCGACATGATAACGGGTGCTCTGATCGCATTGCTGCTGATGTACCTGGTACTGGCCTGGGTATTTTCCTCTTATGGCTGGCCCTTCCTGGTGATGTTAAGTATTCCTTTGGGGCTTACCGGCGCGGTGCTTGGCCACTGGTTGATGGATATGAATATGACCATCCTGTCGCTGTTCGGCTTTTTTGGCCTTTCCGGCATCGTGGTCAACGACTCGATCATCCTGGTGATTTTTTATCAGCGTATTCGTGCCACGGGCATGCCGATTTATCAGGCCCTGGAAGAGGCCGCGAGCCAGCGTTTGCGCGCCGTTTTGTTAACCTCGCTCACCACTATCGCAGGCCTGACACCTTTACTATTCGAAACCTCGCGCCAGGCGCAGTTTTTGATTCCGATGGCAGTGTCTATCGCCTTTGGACTCGCGTTTGCGACCGTACTGATACTGCTCGTATTACCAGCCATGTTGTCGATTTACGAGGATGTGAGTGAGTGGCTTGGAGGTGATATTAGTGAGTCGGTGGTAGATTCCTGATGTCTGATTTGTTACCAGACTGTCTCGGGTGAAAGCGCTCAAAACACGCTATGAATACCTCCCTGTACGCTCTGATTTTTCATCCCTGAAAAATAAGGTTTAGAGCCCTTCCCCCCGAGACAGCGTCACTATTGAGGCGTAACCATCGGTATACTTTTACAGGACCTTGCGCGACACGGACGTCGCGTGAGAGCGCCCACGGACGGTTTACAGCGTTCCTGTAAAAATATACCGGTGGTTACGCTAGCTCGGATTTACAGTTCCTCGAACAATATTCAGAGTAATGACGATTAATTTAACTATCGGTACCGCCAACCGTAATCTGATCAATTTTGAGCGTTGGCTGGCCGACGCCGACGGGAACCGACTGACCTTCCTTGCCGCATACCCCTACCCCCTGATCTAGCTCTAAATCGGTACCAACCATCGATATTTGACCCATTATCTCCGGTCCGGAGCCAATCAGAGTGGCCCCCTTGACCGGTGCACCGATTTTACCCTTGTCGATCAGGTAAGCCTCGGAGAGGGAGAATACAAATCTTCCCGAAGTAATATCCACCTGGCCGCCACCGAAGTTGACCGCGTACAGACCCTTATCGACCGAGCGAATGATTTCTTCAGGATCGCTTTTGCCAGCGAGCATATAGGTATTGGTCATGCGCGGCATTGGTAAGTGGGCGAATGATTCGCGTCGACCGTTCGAAGTTGAGCGAGTACCCATCAACCGAGCATTCATCTTGTCCTGCATGTAACCCATGAGTATGCCATTTTCGATCAATGTGGTGCATTCGGCTGGCACCCCTTCATCATCGATGCTGAGCGACCCTCTCCGATTCTCGATTGTGCCATCATCCACTATGGTGCATACCGAAGAGGCGACCTTCTGGCCTATCTTGTTACTGAATGCCGAGGTCCCCTTGCGATTAAAATCGCCTTCGAGACCATGCCCGACTGCTTCGTGTAGGAGCACTCCCGGCCAGCCGGGGCCGAGTACTACCGCCATACTACCGGCTGGTGTCGCGACAGATTCGAGATTAGTAGCTGCCTGACGCACTGCCTCGCGCGCCAACTCGTAGGACCGGTCGGTATCAAAAAATACATCGTAAGCGTGGCGTCCACCAGCACCAGCGGAGCCTTGCTCGCGGCGGCCTTTGTGGTGCATTAAAACGGTAACATTGAGTCGTACCAGCGGTCGAATATCGCTTGCCAGAGTGTTGTCGGTGGCAGCGATCAGGATGTGATCGATACCACCGGAGAGCGAGATAATCACCTGTTCGATTCGTTCATCGAGCGAACGTGTATAGGTATCCAGTTTTTTCAACAATTCAACCTTGTCGTCGGCACTGCGTCCGTCGACAGGATTCCTGTGCGTATACAGTGCATTGAAGGTCTGCGCGTTAAGTGCAATCTGGGCCGACGCCTGTTGCCCCTGATTTGCGATCACACGAGCATTTTTCACCGCCTGAGTAATTGCATTTTGCTGCAAATCATCGCAATAGGCGAATCCGGTTTTTTCACCCGCTACGGCACGAATACCGACGCCTTTCTCCATATTGAAAGATCCTTCCCGAATGATACCATCGTCCATCACCCAGGACTCCTGTTGACTGGTTTGAAAGTATAAATCCCCTGCATCGATATGCTTTCCCTGCAACAGATCCAGAAAATTACTCAAATGATCGAGACTCAGGCCTGTTGGCTCCAGTATCTGGTTGTTAACCTGTTCCTGCGTTGACAACATCGGCACAGCTTGATTCATTGTTTGATATCCTCGCGATTACCAACGATCAGTTTAATTTCGTCAGGGGCCTGACTACCAGACACCAGCATTATGTAATCCGAAGGTACGCCTAGCGAAATTATCCAGTCGCGTAATTCAGAAGCCCATATTTCGCCGCTGTCTTCGCCTGGATAGCGTATTAAAATTAGCTTATCCGAACCCTTTTCCCAATAAGACAGGGCCGCGCGAAGCGCTCCAAATTCCGCGATCACCTCTCCGCTACGCGGCCGAGCCCAGTCATCGGCATTCAGGGTAAATATACGCAAGCTGTTGGCTATTGCCGGTTGCACAATAACCAATAGTATCGCAAACAGAAACGACTTATTTAATCCCACCCTCTGTATTCCCATCTTCTATATTTTCCGTTGGTTTATCTTCTTTAAATTTCCTGACCAAATCTAGTACAGGTTCTTCCCAGGTACCGGTTACCCGATATTCAATCTCGACACTCCTGTCGATTTGTTTCTTAAATAATTTTTGCAATAACAGCAACGCCCATCCCACAGTATTGCCTGCAGCAAGACCGCCAATCACAGGGAGTGTCTGCCTGATCTTGGGGACCACAATCATCGTTTGATCGTAATCACGATCGAGCAACCCTGTTCTACCGGAAATCTTGATTCTGGCCGAAGGCCCATCCATGAGGGTATCTTCTGTATATAGGTTTCCCTGATCAATTTTAAAGGTGCCGGTTAATTTATCGAATTGCAGGCCGTCTACAAATACATCTTCGAAATCGAGCATCAGGCGTCTTGGCAGCGCATTTAAACTAAGTAGTCCTACGAGTCGGCCTGACCCGGGATCAACGTCCTTTAGTACACCATTAAGCACCTTAAACCTGGCTTCACCAATCAGGCTACCCCAATCCAGGTTTAACAATTCTCCCGCCCAACCTACGCGGCCTTCTATATCGGCCTCCCCATCGAGCATGATATCACCGAAATCCAGGCTCGAAATAGCTTGTCCAAACTCCTTTCCGCTGATCGATATTCTGGCGGTAGTAAAATGTTCATTGATACCCGGGGTGTACTGCCAGTTGGCATCCAAATTCAATGCGAGATTGTTATGCCGCAGCGTCATCGAGTCAATAACCAGGGTATCCGTTTCCAAATGGGCATCGAGTATCAGATCGGAAAACAATACGTCGTTGTATTTAAATACTTTACTGCGTAACTCGATATCAAAAAGATCGCTGGGCAACACCCCGGTTGATTTTGATTGTGAGCCCTGTGATCGAAGTTTGATATATTCGAGGTCGACTGTAATCGGATTTTCTGCCGAGTAAGACAATGGAATATCGAAATTGCCTGTTATAAGTGACGACTCAACGGTGCCAGAAAAACCCAGGGGGGTCCGATTCAGGTAAAAATCTGTATTAAGGTTATCGTTCCCAAAGAATAAGGTAGATTGAATTTTTAGATCTACCATTTCGAGCAAATCTGTCAGACGCGGCGCATCATCTGATTGCGAGGCGATTATCGACTTTCGCCAGACTATCCATTCGTCGAGCGGCAATTTCGGTAAAGAACCATAAATTCTAAACCCTCTGGCCACAGGGTCTTTGAGCGGGGTGGAAAAACCTATATCCATCGCTACCAGCTTATACCCCCCTCGGTTGTCGGTATGAAGCCGTCCCCGCATTTTGATATCCGGTCCATACCTGGCATTAATATCAATTTCGTCGATCCCGAAAATTAT
>VAPB010271454.1_pt1 | contig 10341 bp, 8 predicted proteins | sample 3395101 | NCBI WGS metagenome assembly VAPB01 (sample SAMN08290433, study PRJNA428436) | hydrothermal vent metagenome | isolation source: Deep-sea hydrothermal vent chimney | place: Indian Ocean: Southwest Indian Ridge | reverse complement strand
CTCAAGGATTTCGCCAATACGCGCGGACGGGCCGTTGGTGAGCATGACAATTCGGTCGGAAAGCAGCACGGCTTCGTCCACATCATGGGTAATCATGATGACTGTATTACCAAGCTCGTCTTGAATGCGCATGACCTCTTCTTGCAGGTGGGCGCGGGTTAGAGCATCCAATGCGCCAAATGGCTCATCCAATAGCAGCACCTTGGGTTCCATGGCAAGCGCACGGGCAATGCCGACGCGCTGCTTCATACCGCCGGAAATCTCCGAGGGGCGCTTATTGAGGGCGTGAGACATGCCCACCATCTCTAGGTTTTTAAGAATCCAGGCGTGGCGCTCGGCCTTGGTTTTACTGCGGGCAAAGGTTTTATTCACCGCCAGCGCGACGTTTTCGTAGACGGTGAGCCAGGGCAGTAACGAGTGGTTTTGAAACACCACGCTGCGGTCTGGCCCCGGCGCATTGACTTCCTTGCCATCCAGAATGACCGCCCCTGATGTTGAGGAGGTGAGCCCCGCGATAATATTGAGCAACGTCGACTTTCCGCAGCCCGAATGGCCAATAATCGAAATGTACTCACCCTTGGCAACGCCCAGGTCGATCTCTTTGAGTACGTTGGTGGTCGCACCTTTGGTAACAAAGGTCATATCCACCTGCTCAACGCTTAAGTAGTGTGATGCCATGATCAAACCTCCCGGTTAGCTTTGCGTGGTGCCGCGCGTTACGCGGTTGCCGATAAAGGCCACGATGCGGTCAAGAATAAAGCCCACAATGCCGACGTAGATCAGGGCTAACACGATGTCGCTGAGCATGGAGGCGTTCCAGGCGTCCCAAATGAAGAAGCCAATGCCGACACCGCCAATCAACATTTCTGCGGCCACGATGGCCAGCCACGAGAGCCCCACGCCGATACGCAGGCCGGAGAAAATATACGGGGCGGCAGCGGGCAGCATGATGCGGGTAAAGTACTCCATGCCGTTAAGACGAATCACCCGCGAGACGTTGCGGTAATCTTCTGGAATGTTGCGCACGCCCACCGAGGTATTAATGATGATGGGCCAGATCGCTGTGATGAAAATTACGAAAATGGCGGAGGGGTTGCTGTCCTGAAAACCGGCCAGTGAAATCGGCAGCCAGGCCAGCGGTGGCACGGTACGCAGTACCTGAAACACCGGGTCGAGCCCTCGTAGTGCCCAGGTAGACTGCCCCACCAATACGCCGAGGCTGATACCGGCCACCACGGCTAGCAGGTAGCCGTACGCGACGCGCTCTAAGCTTGCCAATACTTGCCAGCCCATGCCTTTGTCATTGCCGCCATAGTCATAGAACGGGTTAACGATCAGCTCCCATGTGTCGCTCAGCACTTGTGAGGGGGCGGGAAGGGCGGCACCAGGGCTTGAGCATAACGCCTCCCAAATGCCGATGAGAATTGCCAATATCACTACCGGTGGCAGCACGTTTTTCACCAGCGTGTCCCGTAGACGGGTAACCAGGGGGTGGGTGCCAAGGACCGGCTTAGCCAGCGTGTCTGTGCGCGTTGATGTCGTCATGGTCAGTCTCCCAGGCAGCGTGGCTTAGGCCAGTGCCTTTATCTCCAGGCTATCGAGGTAGGCTTGCGGGTTTTCCGGGTCGAAGACTTTGCCGTCGAACAGCGTCTCAACGCCACGAGAGGTGGAGTCAGGAATATCCGCAGAGGCCACACCCAGGGCTTGAGCGGCTTCGCGCCATAGGTCTTCGCGGTTGACTTGATCAATCAAAGCCGCGCTATCGAAGTCTTGTGGTAAGTAGCCCCAGCGCTTGTTCTCGGTCAAAAACCACAGGTCATGGCTCTTGAACGGGTAGGAGGCGTGCTTATCCCAGTAGCGCATCATGTGCGGATGATTCTCCACCACGCGCCCGGTGCCGTAATCAAAGTTGCCCTGAATGCGGTCAATCAAGTCGGCGTAGGGGGCGTGAATCCAGCGGCGGCGTGAGCAAATCTGCGCCATTTCTTCATGGTTTGCGGGGTCTTCACACCACATCTGCGCTTCCATAATGGCCATCAGCAGCGCTTTGGTGGCGTTGGGGTTGGCTTCGACATAGTCGCTGCGCATGGCGAAGGCTTTTTCTGGGTGGTCGTTCCACAGCTCGCCTGTGGTGTTGGCGGTGTAGCCGATGCCTTGGTTAATCAACTGCTGATTCCAGGGCTCGCAGACACAGAAGGTGTCCATGCTGCCCACGCGCATATTGGCGACCATTTGGGCGGGGGGAATGGTAATGGTGGAGATATCGCGGTTAGGGTCGATACCGCCTGCGGCCATCCAGTAGCGAATCCACATATCGTGGGTGCCGCCGGGGAAGGTCATGGCCGCGCTCACCTCACTGCCGCCACTGCGTTTTGCCGCCAGTGCCTGGGCAAATTCGCGGGTATCGAGCCCGACTTTAAGGTCAGCGTACTCATCGCCCACCGAGATGCACTGCCCGTTGAGGTTAAGGCGCGCCAGAATGCTCATCGGTACGGGAATGTTATTGGGCGTCATCGCACCGCTGGCGATCAGGTAAGGCATGGGGGTCAAAATGTGCGCCCCATCAATACCATTGCGTTGAGAACCGAGTACCAAGTTGTCTCGGGTGGTGCCCCAGGAAGATTGCTTGAGGACTTCCACATCGGTCATACCGTGCTTGGCAAAAAATCCTTTTTCATCCGCGACAAACAGCGGCGCTGCATCCGTTAGCGCAATAAAGCCGAGTTTGGCCGAGGTAGTCTCCGGCGTTCCGCTGGCAAAGGCCCAGCTCACGGGTAGACTGCTTAACAGCGCGGAGCCGCCCACCACCGCCGCAGAGCTTTTAAGAAAGTGACGTCGTTCAGGTGAGTGAGATGAAGAAGTTTTTTTGCTCATGACACAGTTCCTGCCCTTTGGAGACGAAAACGGCGTCTGCAATTAAGCCCTTCTGAGAAGGACCATTGCAGACGCCGTTGTCTGTTAATCATCGTTTTTATGGCTGAACCCACGTTGGCTCAGGCAATAAGCAATTTGCAGCTTGTATGCCAATACGCCTTGCCCAGGGCCGGAAAGGTCTACCTTTCAATGGGTTGATAGAAATGGGAGGAAAGGGGCAGGGATATGCCAGCGATGGCTTATTGTGCGACGCAGCGTAGAAATGGTGCGGTTTTGGTCAACATGCACCAAAACAGCCACGCCCCAGGCCTTTGCGAAAGAGTCCCTGGGGCGAGCACGTTCTAGGGGGGAGTTAAGGCTGTGTGGCCAGGGCGCTGGTCACTTCGTCCATTTGCAGGGCCAAGCTTTGTAGGCCGCCGCCAGATAGGTACCACAGGGCCGGTGTCAGCAGCACCAGCTGTGATTCAGCGCCTGCTTCCGCTAGGGTGGCACGCAGCTGATCGGCGTCTGCGGGCTCATCGCCAATGGCGGCGCTGCGGTCGATCACGAGCACTATTTCGGGGTTGATCTCGGCAATAGCGTCAGCGGAAAGCGGCGTAAAAGTGCGTTCACCGCGTACTTCGGGAGTAACGCTCTCGGGCATCTCCAGCGCAGTAATGCCCAGCACCTGATGCACCACCGGGTGCTGGTTCAGCATCAGGTTGCCGCCATTGTGCGTGACGACCAGCGTCGTCGGGGCATCCTGAAGCGCTTCCCGTTGGTGCTCGATCTCGCTGTTCAGCGTTGTGAGCGCCTCTTCGGCTTCGCTTTCCACGTCTAGCTGGCTGGCCAGTTCGCGCACGTTGCGCTCAACGGCAGCAAGATACGCCTCACCGGGCACACTGGCATCAAATAGTGGGGCAATCTCGCCTAGCGCTTCGGCCCACTCGGCCTGGCGGCCCGTGTGCACAATCAGCGTGGGGTTGGCGTCTGCTAGCGCTGCCATATCCGGCGAGCGCAGGCCGCCAATATCGGTGTAGGTGTCGGCGTCATACTGCTCCAGGTAGCTCGGCAAGCTGGCTTTGGGCACGCCCACCACGTGCTCACTCACCCCTAGTGCGTCCAGCGTATCCAGGCTGCCTAAATCAAACGTGGCAATGCGCTGCTCGGCGCTTGCGGCGGCGCTGGCGCTGGCGCTGGCCAGCAGTAGCGCAGTGGCGAAGGTCGTTACTTTCATGGCAGTCCCTTTTTTGAGAAACCTAGCTGTCTTTTGAGAAGTATAGCTATATGCAATAGTTTCTCATCATCGCAGCAAGCTGAGGCATTGTCTCGTTTTGCAAAGGGAACGCCATGTTGCAGAAAATGCGACCGCCTGTGTAGAGGCGGTCGTGGTGGCGCGTAATAGCTACGCGCTAATCATTAAGCACTAAGCGACTAAGAGGCGACGCGGAAGGGGTTACGCGGGTCGTCATCCCAGGCGAGGAAGGGCTTGCCGGTTTCCTGAGGCACCATGGTGATGCAGTTTTCCACCGGGCAGGTGATCTGGCACAGGTTGCAGCCCACGCACTCGTCTTCGATGACTTCGTAGCGGCGCGCGCCGTCCTGCTCGGTGAGCTTGGCAATCGACTGGTGAGAGGTGTCCTCGCAGGCGATATAGCAGCGGCCACACTCGATGCACAGGTCCTGGTCGATATGGGCGATGGTCTTGAAGTTGATGTCCAGGTGCTTCCAGTCGGTGGTTTGCGGCACCGCCCTGCGGGAAAACGCTTCGATGGAGTCGTAGCCTTTTTCCGCCATCCAGCGGGAGAGGCCATCTTTCATCTCTTCAACAATGCGAAAACCGTTGAGCATGGCCGCGGTGCACACCTGCACGCTACCCGCGCCCAGGGCGATGAATTCCGCCGCATCTCGCCAGGTGGAAATCCCGCCAATACCGGAAATGGGCAGCGTGGGCGTGGCTGGGTCACGGGCAATTTCCGCCACCATGTTCAGGGCGATGGGTTTCACCGCGCTGCCGCAGTAGCCGCCGTGGGTGCTCTGATGGCCCACGGTGGGTTTGGCGACCATGTTGTCCAGATCGATGCTGGTAATGGAGTTGATGGTGTTGATCAACGAGACTGCATCCGCGCCGCCTCGCAGTGCCGCCTGGGCGCCCACGCGGATATCGGTGATGTTGGGGGTGAGCTTGACGATGACCGGCTTGGAGTAGTGCTTTTTACACCAGTAGGTGACTTTTTCGATCAAATCCGGGTTTTGGCCCACCGCCGCGCCCATGCCGCGTTCCGGCATGCCGTGGGGGCAGCCCAGGTTGAGCTCGATGCCGTCTGCGCCGGTGGCTTCCACCCGCGGCAGGATATACGCCCAAGCCTCCTCGTTGCAGGGCACCATGATGGAGACGATCAGCGCCCGGTCCGGCCAATCCTTCTTCACCTGGGTGATCTCTTGAAGGTTGATCTCCAGCGAACGGTCGGTAATCAGCTCGATATTGTTGAAACCGATCACCTCGCGGTTTTTGCCGTAGTGGGCCGAGTAGCGGGAGGAGACGTTCACGGCTGGCGGCTCTTCGCCAAGGGTTTTCCATACCACGCCGCCCCAGCCCGCCTCATAGGCGCGCACCACATTGTAGGCTTTGTCGGTGGGTGGGGCCGAGGCCAGCCAGAAAGGATTGGGGGCTTTGATACCGGCAAAGTTCACCGATAGATCGACGCCGTTCACCACGCTGTCGCCGCTGTGTTTCTTGCCTGGAAAAGAGAGGGTGTTGAAAGGTGTGGTGTTCATGCGGCCTCCTGCTGGGCGGCGAGCGCTTGATGGATGGCGTGGGCGGCCAGCTTGCCGTGCTGCACTGCTTGCACGGTGAGGTCCTGGCCGGGTTTGACGCAGTCGCCGCCGGCATACACATTGGGCAGTGAGGTCTGGAACAGCTCATTGACGTGGATGCGCTCGCCATCCCGGGCCAGTTCGGCGGCGGTGGCATCGCGTAGGCTGTCGCCCTCGAAGCCCTGGCCGATGGCGGTGAAAACGGCATCCGCTGCAATCTCGAAGGTCTCGCCTGTGGTGGAGAGGCGACCCTGCTGCTCTGCGGTGTTGGCAAAACGCATGCCTGCCACTCGCCCTTGAGTATCCAGCAGAATCTCGTCGGGCTGTGCCCAGATCACCATGCGCACGCCGTTGGCCTTGGCGATCTCCTGTTCGTGGTCGGTGGCGGGCATTGCCTCAACGCCGCGGCGATACACCAGAGTGACCTCTTTGGCCCCCAAGCGCGCCATTTGCGTGGCCATGTCGATGGCGGTATTGCCTGCGCCAATCACGATGCAGCGCTTGGCCACGGCCAGGGTGCCCAGGTCATCGGTTTGGCGCAGGGTCTTGATGTAGTCCACGGCGGGCATCAGGCCCGGTGCATCTTCGCCGGTCAGCCCTAGCGTGCGGCTGGCCCCCAGCCCTAAACCCAGAAACACGCTGTCGTACTGCTGGCGCAGGGTATCGAGAGTGAGGTTGTCGCCCAGACGTTGGCCGTACTGGAGGTCGATGCCGCCAATGTCCAGCAGGAATTCGACTTCCTTGCGGGCAAAATCGTCGGTCATCTTGTAGCGGGCAATGCCGTACTCGTTGAGCCCGCCAGGCTTTTGCTCGGCCTCGAAGATGGTGACCTGGTGGCCCAGCATGGCCAAGCGATGAGCGCAGGAGAGGCCCGCAGGCCCCGCGCCCACCACGGCAACATGGCGGCCAGTGCTGGCGGCCCGCTTGAAGGGGTGGCTATCGAACTGCATGTGATCGGTAGCGTGACGCTGGAGCAATCCAATCAGTACCGGCTGGCACTCGGCGTCGTGGTTACGCACGCAGCTGCGTTCGCAAAGGATTTCCGTGGGGCACACCCGGGCGCAGCTGCCGCCGAGGATATTGGCTTCCAGAATGGTTTCTGCTGCGCCATTAATGTTGTTGTCACTGATTTGGCGGATGAAGCTGGGAATGTCGATGTCCGACGGGCAGGCCTCGACGCAGGGCGCGTCATAGCAGTACAGGCAGCGTTGGCTTTCGATGATGGCCTGGCGCGGCGTCAGCGGCGGATGCAGGTCGCTGAAGTTGCTTGCCAGCGTCGCTGGGTCGTAGGTGCCGACCTCTTTTGCGCTGGGCAGATGATCAAGTGAATGGGTCACGGTCGTTTCTCCCTGGTCCTTCTGGATCGTTCTGTTCTTAGTGGGGCGTCTGTTCTTTGTGGGGCTAGGCTCAGCGAGTGACCGCCACGGGGGCATTCAGCTCGGCGCGTTTTGCGAGCAGCTCGAACACGCCGGGGTAGGCGGGGCGTTCCAAGTAGCGCCCTGCGCCGCGCTCGGCGTGCAGCTCGCCATCCCGCCAGGTCCATTTGCCCTGGCTGATGGTATGGCGGGCAATGCCGCGCACCGTCTTGCCCTCGAAAATATTGAAATCGACGTTCTGATGATGGGTCTTGGCGGAAATCGTGCGGGTGCCGTTGGGGTCCCAGACCACGAGGTCGGCATCGGCACCCACCTGAATCGCCCCTTTGCGCGGGTAGAGGTTGAAGATCTTGGCGGTGTTGGTGGAGGTGACCGCCACGAACTCCTGGGGCGAGAGCTTGCCGGTATTGACCCCTTCGTCCCACAGCACGGCCAGGCGGTCTTCCACGCCTGCGGTGCCGTTGGGGATTTTGGTGAAGTCATCTTTCCCGGCGGCCTTCTGCTCTTCGCAGAAACAGCAGTGGTCGGTGGCGGTGGTTTGCAGATTGCCAGATTGCAGGCCGTGCCAGAGCGCTTCCTGGTGGCCTTTGGGCCGGAAAGGCGGGCTCATCACATGGCCGGCGGCGGTAGCCCAGTCCGGGTGCTGGTAAACGCTGTCATCGATCACCAGGTGGCCCGCCAGGCACTCGCCAAACACCGGGTGGCCCTGCTGGCGGGCGTAGGCGATTTCATCCACCGCGTCTTTGGTGGAGACGTGCACCAGGTAGACTGGCGCGCCCAGGGTGGAGGCAATGCGAATGGCGCGGCTGGCGGCTTCGCCTTCCACCTGCGGTGGGCGGGAAAGCGGGTGGGCTTCCGGCCCGGTGATGCCCTGGGCCAGCAGCTTCTGCTGCATGTGGTAGACCAGCTCGCCGTTTTCCGCATGCACGGTGGGCACCGCGCCCAGCTCCAGGCAGCGGGAAAAGCTCTCCACCAGAATGTCATCGGTGGCCATGATGGCGCCCTTGTAGGCCATGAAGTGCTTGAAGCTGTTGACCCCGTGGTCGCGTACCAGGGTGCCCATTTCCTCTTTAACGCTCTCATCCCACCAGGTGATCGCTACGTGGAAGGCGAAGTCAGTGGCGGCTTTTTCCGCCCAGCCCTGCCAGGTTTCGAAGGCTTCCAGCAGCGACTGACCGGGGCTGGGAATCACGAAGTCGATGATCGTGGTGGTGCCGCCCGCCATGGCGGCGGCGGTGCCGGTGTAGAAGTCTTCGCTGGCCACCGCGCCCATGAAGGGCATCTGCATGTGGGTATGGGGGTCGATGCCGCCAGGCATCACCAGTTGGTTGCTGGCATCGACGATCTCGCAGCCTTCCGGCACGTCCAGGTCGGTGCCAATGGCGTGGATTTTGCCATCGACACACAGCACATCGGCGCGGTAAGTGTCGGCGTGGGTGACCACCGTGCCGCCCTTGATCAATAAGCTCATGGTTCGCTCCTGTCGTTGTGTTTAGCCAGCAGAATCATTCACCGTCGGTGAGGCGGGTGTAGGTCTCGGGGCGGCGGTCGCGGAAGAACTGCCAGTTGTTGCGCACTTCGCGCACCATGTCTAAATCGATCTCATGCACCAGCAGCTCGTCTTCCGTGGCGCTGGCCTGGGCTTCGATCTTGCCGCGCGGGTTGACGATGTAGCTGGAGCCGTAAAAATCGCCGATATTCCAGGGCGCCTCGGTGCCAACCCGGTTGATAGCGGCGATGAAGCAGCCGTTGGCAGCCGCAGAGGCGGGTTGCTCAAGCTCCCAGAGGTATTGGGAAAGACCGGCCACCGTGGCCGAAGGGTTGAAAATCACGTCGGCGCCGTTGAGCGCCAATGCCCGCCAGCCTTCCGGGAAGTGGCGGTCATAGCAGATGTACACGCCGATCTTGCCGTAGGCGGTATCGAAAACCGGCCAGTTGGATTTGCCTGGTTTGAAGAAGAATTTCTCCCAAAAGCCAGCCACTTGGGGAATGTGTGTCTTGTGGTATTTGCCCAGGTAGCTGCCGTCGGCATCGAACACGGCGGCGGTGTTGTAGTAAACGCCGGTCTCGGTCTCTTCATAGATAGGGACGATGATCACCATGCGGTGCTCTGCCGCGAGCTTTTGCATCATCTGGCAGGAGGGGCCTTCCGGCACTCGCTCGGCGGCGGCGTACCATTTGCTATCCTGGCTGGGGCAAAAATAGGGCTGATTGAACACTTCCTGAAAGCACAGCACCTGCACGCCTTGCTCGGCGGCTTGCTGAATCATGGGCAGGTGCGCTTCGTTCATCGCGTCACGAATGACGCCGGGTTCCTGATCTGTGCTGGTATTCAGGGCCATCTGGATCAGGCCAATCTTCATTTTCTGCATGGACTACCCCTCTTTTGTCATAACGCGACGACCTCCGAATGGATGGGAGGCCAGCTATGGGTGGCTTTTCTGCCGGTATCGATGAGTGGCAGAAAAGATCGCTAGGCGTGTCATGACATCGACTCATGGTCGAAACTTATAATTGTTAGCAAAGCTGTCAAGATAGACAGCTTTTTGAACATAGCGCTGGTTGAAGACGTTTTGCAAGAAGTTTTTATGAAAAGCCTGGCTGTCTTTCAAGTAACTGTTTTTGCTGTTTTTTAAGTTTTTTATTGGCCGTTTTTATCAATTTGGTGAGGTGTTGCACTATTATGGCGTTTCATTTTTATTTTTTTAAATCAATGATTTGTGTTTTATTTTTTGGTTTTTATATTGGTGTTTTGCATTCTTATGGTGCGTTTTATGAATGTGTCGCTACCCTGTTTAGGAGGTTTTAATTCCCGTGACTATAACAACAATGATACAGAGGGCTTCGTCTTTATATATGTCTGTTTAGTCAGCTTTGTGTTCAATGAGTTAGCGGTGAGCGCGTGGTTTTGGGCACGCTTATTGCTGCGCAACCTGTTGAACCTTTGAAGATAAAAAGGCAATGGCGAGGCTGAGGAGACAACGATGACGGCAGCTAAATCTCGAATGATCGATCAGCAGGGGTTGGTCGAACTGGCAGTGGAAGACGATGTGCGTGAAAGCCCACGCTTCAACGACGATATTGCGCCTACCGAAGCAAAAGAGCGTACCTGGAGTAAATGGAACATTGCGGCGCTGTGGGTCGGTATGTCGATCTGCGTGCCTACCTACACCCTGGGCGGCGTGCTCACGGCCTACTTTGGGCTGAGCGTTGGCGAGGCGCTACTGGCCATTCTGCTGGCCAATGTGATCGTGCTGATTCCGCTAACGCTGAACGCTTTTCCCGGCACCAAATT
>VAPB010115467.1_pt1 | contig 10346 bp, 8 predicted proteins | sample 3395101 | NCBI WGS metagenome assembly VAPB01 (sample SAMN08290433, study PRJNA428436) | hydrothermal vent metagenome | isolation source: Deep-sea hydrothermal vent chimney | place: Indian Ocean: Southwest Indian Ridge | reverse complement strand
GGTTTTCATGCCGTCGACCGACGAATCCCGCCACAGCAGATTGTTGCGATTGGGCTGCTTGATGTCGTTGAATGTGAATTCTTTCACTGAGTACCACCTGTAGTACTCCGGAAACTCTTCGATGATTGCGCGTGCCAGCGTCGCCAGGTCCCGCGCCGTGGAGTAGTGATCGTCGTGCGGCAGTCCGGTCGAATTCATGAAGTGGCTCGACGCCATGCCGATCGTCTGCGCGTATTGATTCATCAGATCCGCAAACACGGACTCCGTGCCGGCCACTTTTTCTGCCAGGGCAACGCTCGCGTCATTGCCGGATTGCACGATCATGCCGAGGAGCAGGTTCTGGATCGACACTTGCTTGCCAACCTCGATGAACATTCGTGAGCCGGGCGTTCGCCAGGCCTTTTCGCTGACCGTGACGTTGTCGCTAAGTTGGATTTGCTGCTGCTCGAGGGCATGAAAGACCACATACGCCGTCATCAGTTTGGTCAGGCTCGCGGGCGCAAGCCGGTCATTAGCCTGATGCGATGCCAGGACATGCCCGGTCTGGCTGTCGATCATCAGGTAGCTCTTCGCGCCGATGATGGGCGGCGCCGGAATTGGGCGTAACTGGGCCGTAGAAACACCCGCCGCCAGCAGACTTAGAAGCAAAAACGAAAACAGAAATGAGTTACGAGCGCGCATGGGTACCCGGCAAGCAAAGAAAGAGGACGCGTATTGTAAACGGATTAAGCTATTTCTGCCGTTTAGAACAGGCCCCAGAGATGGAATATCGCGGTGCCGATAAAAGTGCCCAACGCGTAGCCGAGGACACCGACCAGGACGCCGGGAGTGACGAGGTCGTGCCAGCCGCGTGCCGCCGCCAATGCCGGCGCGGTCGTCGCGCCCAGCACTGCCGCGTTCGATGCAATGATGAGTTCGGGCAGGGTCAGCCGCAACAGGCGACCGAGACTCAGCAGCACCAGCAAGTGAACGCCAAGCAGGATCACAACCAGCACAATCAGGAGCGGAGCAATATTTACCATCGCGACAATGTTGGCGCCGGCCGCGATCGCGACGAAGAACACGAATGCGAGCCCGACCCCGAGCTCGAAAGCGCCGCGCAAGCGCTCCATCCAGCGCGGAAAAGCCGTTGCCGCGACGAGCACGAGTACCGTAATGATCGCGTAGCGAAGGCTTGGCATTTCGATAGCGCCGGTAATCGCATCGCCAATTGCGACGAAGCTGATAGCGGCCGCCGTCGCCAACGTCAAACTCGCAGCAGTGATTGGTTCGGTCGTGATTTCCTCGACTTGTTTTTCGCCGTGCTCGTGTTGAGTGAAACGACTTGCCAGCCAGTTCAGGCCCGGAAGCAAAGCGAGCACGCTAAGGAACAAAGCGCTGAACAGGTTGTCCGTCGCCGTGGCCGCCGAAAAGAACGAAGCATCGCCGCGCAGGCCCGTGATCTCACCAAGCGCCGCATAGTTAACGGAGCCGCCGATATAGGTCGACGCAAACAGGCCCGCGATACTTGCCTCTCGCATTGCAGGGTCGATGTTGGCCGCGGGCGCAAGAGAACCAAGGTCTAACAGGCCCACCGCGACGATCACTCCGGCGATTGTGCCAAGACTCGCGACCAGGAATGCGATCGTCATGCGCGTCGTCTCGAACAGCATCTTCCTCAGGTCGGCCTTGAAGAGGAACAGCGGAATGAGCACCGGCACGAAATAGCTGAAGACGAAATCGTAGGCCGGCGCGGAGTGCGGGATCAGGCGCAGGTTCGCTGCCGCGATCGCCACCAATATCGCGATCGGTGCGCCTGTCAAATGCGAGCCAATGCGGGTCTTCTCCGCCAGGAATGCCGCGCCAGCGATGGCGAACAGCATGGCCATAAGCGCAAAATCGTTGTCTGGACTTATCAGGCTCACAATGCTCCCTTTATCGCCTCAGCGGCGAACTTGGATTGTTACTGCAACGCTCTCGAAGATCGCGCGTACTTTAGCCCCCAGCTCCGGGCCGGCCTAGTCGCGTCCAGTTGAGTGACGACAGGGTAAATCAGAAAGCCGATGTGAATAACGCGGCTTTCGGTCATTCGCCCGGGAACCGATTAGCGCAGTTAAGCAGTTCGTAGCTGGTACCCGCCGCTTCGTCAATTAGCGTACTAATCTCCAGAAAACCCAACTGCTCAGCGTCAGGTAGATTAACGCTGCGAATTTCATGCACCAAAATGTCGGCAGTTCCGCCGCCGCACACCGCTGGATATTCAACGCCAGTTCGAATGCCGCAAGTGGATTGAAGTACGTCTATTCCCGCGTTAATGAGTATTTGTGCGCTTGCTTCGGGTGACATCCCATCTGACTCACACTGACGTACTTCTCGATCAGCGTACACCAGTGTTTCTTCTGGAGTGACTGATTCTTGTATCGTATTTGAGTCTTTCGTCTGGACAGAGTCGTCCAGACAAGCAACGAGAAAAAGAGCAACGACGTAAAATGCGTATCTGATATTCATCATGTGTAACCTTACGGTGAGCATCACTTTCTCATTGGGTCATCCAGTTCAATTCTTGAAGGGATGTCGGATTTGAGAATGATCACACATCGCGAAGTATACGCCCCAATATCGGTTTGGGGTTATTCGTTGCACATAAGTCGCGGCCTCGGGATCGCCCGCATGGCGGGCTCCTACGGGAGTTCGGTGATCAGGTACGGGTCCGGGATTCCGATGTTCTCGAGTTCCTCGACGATGACATCGTACTGAATGACGTCGTGGATCGGTCCGATGCGCACCCGGTAGAGTGTCGGGCTGACGCGGGTGTCGGCATGGATGTACACATTGCCAATGTGCGCCGCGGTCAGAGCTTCGCTGCGGCGCTCGGCATTTTCGCGGCTGCCGAATGCGCCGACTTGTACGTAGATCTTGTTCTGGATCGCGGGTCGGGGATCGTCCGCACGGCGGGCTCCTGCGGGAGCGGGGGCGCCCGTACCGTGGCTCGCGGGCGGATCGTCAAAGGTGATGGCTGTGACTTCGACGAGGCTCGTGCCAGTGCGCACCATGTCCAGTTTGAGTGCCGCCACGTAGGACAAGTCAATGATTCGATTGTGTACGAATGGACCGCGGTCATTGACGCGAACGATGATGCTCTTGTTGTTGCCTAAATTGCGTACCCGAACATAGGTCGGCAGTGGCAGTGTTTTGTGCGCCGCTGTCATCGCGTACATATCGTAGGGTTCTCGATTGGACGTCAGCCGGCCATGAAATTTCTTGCCGTACCAGCTTGCGACGCCGTGCTCGGAGTACCCGGAGCCCGACGCCATAACTGTGTAGTGCTTCCCGAGAACTTCGTAATGCGGGCCATTGCCATATCGGCTGCGGGCTTCGAGTCTCGGTATCGCGTCTCCGGGCAAGTCTGGAATGGATACGCTGCCGCTCGGCGCACTGTCTCTTACACCGCTGCTGCCACAGGCGGCAAGCAGCGCGAGTACGACGACGCTTGCAAGCGCGCGTTGCGTCTCAACCCGTATTGTCATTGAATTCCAATGCAACTTCCTGACCCAGCTGATGCACGGCCAGTGCATACATCACGCTTCGGTTGTAGCGAGTAATAACAAAAAAATTGTGAAAGCCCACCCAATACTCGGTGCCGCCGTTGCCTTCGTAAGTCAGGAGCTGGCCCTTGCTGTCGTCAGGCAGGTCCGTTGCAAACATGACGCCTTTGTGGCTCAGCGACATCACGGTATCAGCTGGCTTCAGCGTATTTTCGGGTTTCGGAACGGGTCCCGTCCACGATCCGCCCAGCGTCGCCTGCGTCGTGACTTCCTCACCTGTTCGCCAACCATGCACATTGAAATAGTTTGCGATACTGCCCGCCACATCAGCCCAGTTGTTCCAGATGTCGCGCTTGCCATCACCCGTCGAATCGACGGCATAGGCGCGATAACTTGAGGGCATGAATTGCGGCCTGCCCATGGCGCCCGCGTAAGATCCGGTGGCGTCGGTTGCCTGCATGCCTTCGTCCCGAACGAGCAACAGGTATTGTTTGAGTTCTTTACGAAAAAATTTCGATCGCGGTGGATAATTGAATGCGAGCGTCGCCAGGGCATCCAGGACCCGGTAGCCGCCCGTGATACGGCCGAAGTAGGTCTCGACACCGATGATGCCGATGAGGATTTCTTCAGGTACGCCGGACGATGCACTAATCCTTGCCAAAGTCTCGCAATTTTCGCGCCAGAATTCCGCGCCCGCCTGTATGCGCTCAGGCGTGATGAAAATCTTGCGGTACTCGGCCCAGGTCAGCGTTTTCTCGGCGGGTCTGGCGATCGCATCGAGAATGGATTGCCTGACCACGGCAGCGCGAAGTACCGATTGCAGCTGCTCGCGATCAAAATCGTGCTGGCTGACCATCTCGTCGATGAATGAGGCAACTTCAGCCTGTTTGACATCGACGTTGACGAGAGGCTGCTTTTCGGCGGCAATGGCGGCAGCACTGAAAAATAGAAGAACGAGGACGCCGGCGAGATTGCGTGGTTTCATCAGTGAGGCAGGAGTTTCCGGTGCGAGTGAATCGACATCAGAATACCGAATCCCGCCATGAGCGTCACCATTGACGTTCCGCCGAAGCTGACGAGCGGCAGCGGGATACCGACGACGGGCACGAGTCCCGTGACCATCGCGGTGTTGACGAACACGTAAACAAAAAAAGTCAGGCTGATCGAGCCGGCCAGCAGGCGCGAAAAGGTGTCGCGTGCTTGCGTCGCAATATACAGGCCGCGTCCGATCACAAACATATACAGGCCGAGCAAGGCCAGAACCCCCAACAGGCCAAATTCCTCGCCAATAACAGCGAAGATAAAATCAGTATCGCGCTCGGGCAAAAACTCCAGTTGTGCCTGCGAGCCGTTGGTCCAGCCCTTGCCGAACATCCCGCCGGAACCGATCGCGATCTTCGACTGAATTATGTTGTAGCCGGCGCCGAGCGGGTCGCTGTCCGGGTTGAGGAGCGTTATCACGCGCTGCTTCTGGTAGTCCTGCATGAAGGTCCACAGCAGCAGTGCGCCCGGCACAGCCATGACGCCCAGCGCGATCATCAGTCGAAACGACAGCCCGGCGAGTACGATCACGATGATGCCGGATGCGGCGATCAGCAGCGCGGTGCCAAGATCCGGCTGACGCGCAATCAGAATCGTCGGTATGGCAATAATCGTCGCGATTATCAGGAGGTGCCCCGGTCTTGGCGGTATTGAGCGGTCATGCAGGTACCAGGCCGCCATCATTGGCACCGCGAGCTTCATTATTTCAGAAGGCTGAAAGCGAATTCCGAGGTCAAGCCAGCGTCGTGCGCCCTGGCCCACATCGCCTGTGGTCAACACGAGAATCAGAAGAATGAGGCCGGCCAGGTAGCCCAACGGCGCCCAGCGGCGCAAGAGATCCGGCGGCATTTGTGCGATAGCCAGCATGCCGATGAGCGCCACGCCGAGGCGTATTAATTGATTGAGGGCAAGGCTCATATTTTCGCCGACTGCGCTGTAAAGAACGGCCATTCCGAACGCGCTGATCAGCAGCAGACCACCGAGCAACGGCCCGTCGATATGGAACTCACGCATATGTCGCGTGAAATCGGACAGGGGCTCTGCCTTGCGAGTGACGAGCCGATGCGTGTCAGTGAGTCGCATCGTTGTACCCGAGGTACTGGTCCATGAGGGCGCGTGCAATCGGGGCTGCCGTACGACTTCCGCTGCTGCCATTCTCGACGATGACGGCTACCGCTATCTGCGGACTGTCGAGCGGCGCGAATGCGATGAACAGAGCATGGTCGCGCAGGCGTTCGTCGATTTCCTCCTCGTCGTACTCCTCATCTTGCGCGATCGAGATTACCTGTGACGTGCCGCTCTTGCCGGCCATCTTGTACTGGGCACGGGCACCAGCCGCCCGTGCTGTGCCGCGCGGTCCCTGCATGACCTGGTTCATCGCGCCTAAAACGCTGTCCCAGTAAAACTCGTTTTCTATTTCGACCTTCTCAATACGCTCAGGTTTCACCAGCGTTCGCTCGCCAGTGAGCGGATCCTCCCACGCGGCCACGAGGTGCGGCCGGTAGCGCACGCCGCGTGTGGCAAGCGTCGCCGCGGCACTGGCCAATTGCAGCGGCGAGGCTAGCATATAGCCCTGGCCTATCGATGCGATGACGGTTTCGCCGTTATACCAGCGTTGGTCCGAAGGATTAGAAAACGCCTTTTGTTTCCACTCACGCGAGGGGTTAATGCCGGCTCTCTCACCTGCGACATCCACGCCGGTTCGCTGGCCGAGGCCAAACTGGTCCAGATAGTGATGCATGTTGTCGATGCCAACCTTGACGCTGAGATCGTAAAAGTACACGTCGCATGACTGCGTGATTGCGTCAATCAGGTCGACCTCGCCATGTCCCTGTGGCTTCCAGTCGCGGTATCGATGCGTCGAGTTAGGCAACATGAAGTAACCGATGCAGACGTTCTTGCGCGTCAGGTTTGTCGCGCCCGTTTCGAGCGCGGCGAGCGCCAGCATGGGTTTGATCGTCGACCCTGGCGGGTACGTGCCGCGCACGGCGCGATTGAAGAGTGGTTTGTCGGGATTCCCCTGCAGCTCCGCGTACTGCGCAATCGTCATCCCGACCGCGAACGAGTTCGGATCAAATGACGGCGCGCTGACCAACGCCAGCACTTCTCCGCTCCATGGGTCGATCGCGACAACGGCGCCGCGGCGTCCCTCGAGGGCCTGGCTGGCAATCTTCTGCAGGTCGAGGTCGATGCTAAGGTACACGTTGGAACCCGGCGCGGGCGACGCGTCGGCAGGCAGGGAATCGAGGATGTTTAGCGAGTCCGCGGGCAAGACCCGACCGCGCGCATTGGTGACGACATGACGGTAGCCGGAGTCACCGTGGAGACTGGATTCGAAACTCTGTTCGATACCGGTTTTTCCCGTAATGCCGGTGCCTGCGTAGCGAGCCGGGTCGAGGTTTTTGAGGTCGTTCTCGGACATCGCTCCTACGTATCCGACCGCGTGTGCGGCCGCGATACCAAATGGGTAATGCCGGACCAGGCGCGGCCTGAAATCAACGCCGGGGAACCGTGGGCGTTGAATCGCGAAGCTCGCTATCTCCTCATCGCTGAGCCGTAGTCGCAATGTCACCGGCTTGAAACGCAGGCTGTTCGCGATCAGTTTCTTCAACCGCGACACATCGGCTGCCTCCACAAGATTCAGTGTTACCAGCCGCGACAGAGTTTCATCGATGTCCTCTACCTGCTCGGGGATCAATTCCAGTTGGTAGGCAGGCAGGTTCTCTGCAAGAACGCGTCCCTGGCGATCGAATACGAGTCCGCGTATGGGAGGTACCGCCTCGATGCGCACGCGATTGCCCTGCGACCGCTTCGCGAAATGTTCATAGTCCACAACCTGAAGCTGGAACAGGCGTGCAACAACAACGCCCAGGAGCAACACGGATACACTCGTTGAAAAAACGACGCGCGAAAAAAACAATTGGCGTTCGAAGTGGTGATCCCGAATGGGCGACAGGAGACTCATGTCAGCTACCCAGTTGTACGCGGTATCGTACGCCCGACATGAACGTGTAAAGGAATGGCCAGATCAGGGCGCCGGTCAGGACAGGACCCCAGTAGCTTACGGCCGGCGCGTTTACGCCAGAGACGCCGTTAATCCAGAACAACAGGAACTGGTATAGCGCGAGCAATGCGAAGATTGTTGCCGTGAGTTGAAGTAACGGAAATACGCGCATAAGCAGATGAAATTTCACGGCGATATAGGCGATCGCACACAGTGCCAATGCGTGTTGTCCGAGTAACGTGCCCTGGGTGACGTCAACAAATAACCCGACGATCCAGGCGACGCCAACGCTGTAGCTGCGTGGCATGCTCATCGTCCAGAAAATCAATATCAACGCGACCCAGTCGGGTCGAAATGCCGAAACCGAGTCCGGCAGGGGCATCATCGTCAACATAAGCGCGATAACAATGCTGACGATAACGGGCAGGTGGCGCGCGCCGCGATTCCTATTCATTGTCGACGGCCTTTGCCGACGCGTCGTCCGTGCGTCGCGGTGACCAGATCAGCATGACTTCACGCACCTTGTCGAGTGCAGCGGTTGGTGTAGCGCTTACATCTGCGAACGCTTCTTGCGGAATGCGATTCACGTTGTCGACAACGGCCACCGGATAGCCGGCCGGGAACGAGCCGCTCAATCCCGAAGTCACAAGCAGGTCGCCAGCTCGAATATCGGCGTTATTCGGCAGTCCCGGGAGATCCAGGCGACCGAATTCACCGGTGCCATAGGCAACGGTTCTAAGGCCGTTGCGGTTGACCTCGACAAGCAAGGCGTGGCCCGGGTCGCTGATCAAAATTGCGTTGGCCGTCATCGGGCCCACCAGCATGACCTGGCCAATGACGCCATCGGCATCGATGATGGCCTGACCGTCATAGACGCCTTCGCTGCTGCCGATGTCGAGAACGATATTGTGTTTGAACGGGTTTGCATCCACCGACATGATTTCGACGACCCGGACTTCGTCCGGTACCTGCCGGCGGGCATCGAGCAATGCACGCAACCTCATGTTTTCCGCTTCCAGCGCCGAAAATCGCTGCAGACGAGCGGCAGTTAGCAACCTCTCCGCCTGTAGCCTCGAATTCTCAAGCCGCATTTTCTCGCGCGACTGGCTGCGCTCCCGGGCCCACTCCCAGAATCGTGATGGCGCAGCAACAACCGCACGCATCGGATAGACCGCGGCGCTGATAGTATTGCGAACTGCGTATAAATGGTTGTCCCGGTGATCCAGAAACATGAGCAACAGGCTCAGCGACAACAGCGCGAGAGCCCGAACGCCAAGTGCCGGAATTCTTGCGGGGTTGGTTTTGGGGCTTAGGGAAGCGACCATGGCGGACGTGTCAAATCAGCAGCGTGTCCTAAATCCAGGCGCCGCTGATCGATCACCCCAGGCCGAAAACTGCCGGACCGTGTTCGTCGATTAATTCGATCACGCGGCCACCGCCTCGTGCGACACAGGTCAGCGGGTCGTCAGCTATAACTACGGGCAAGCCGGTTTCTTCCATTAGCAGTTTGTCGATATCGCGAAGCATCGCGCCGCCGCCGGTCAGTACGATGCCGCGTTCGGCGACGTCGGCGCCGAGTTCGGGCGGTGTTTGCTCGAGTGCCTCCTTGGTCACGCCGACGATGCCCTGCAGCGGTTCCTGCAGCGCCTCGAGAATCTCGTTGCTGTTCAATGTGAAGCTGCGCGGCACGCCCTCGGAAAGATTGCGGCCTTTGACCGAAATCTCGAGGACTTCCTGCCCCGGGAACGCCGAGCCGATTTCATGCTTGATGCGTTCGGCCGTCGCCTCACCGATCAGGATGCCGTAGTTACGGCGAACGTAGTTGGTAATGGCCTCGTCGAAGCGGTCGCCGCCAATACGAACCGATGCGGCATAGACGATGCCATTCAAGGAGATGACTGCGACCTCGGACGTGCCGCCGCCGATGTCGAGTACCATCGAGCCGCGCGCTTCGTGTACGGGCAGGCCGGCGCCGATTGCTGCCGCCATCGGTTCATCAATAAGATGGACCTTACGGGCCCCGGCCCCTTCGGCGGATTCGCGAATAGCACGGCGCTCGACCTGGGTTGAGCCGTAAGGTACGCAAATCAGAACCCTTGGGCTCGGTCGGAAATAACGCGTACCGTGCGCTTTGCGGATGAAATGCTGCAGCATCTTCTCGGTGACCGTGAAGTCGGCGATGACGCCGTCTTTCAAAGGACGAATAGCCGTGATATTGCCCGGCGTGCGGCCGAGCATGTTCTTGGCTTCCATGCCGACGGCCTCAACCACTCGGCCGCCCCGGCCGCTGTCTTCCCGAATCGCAACAACCGATGGTTCGTCGAGTACGATGCCGTGGCCTCGCGAGTAAATCAGGGTATTTGCGGTGCCAAGGTCGATCGACAGGTCATTCGAGAAATAACCCAGGAAATTTTTGAACATGCGGGGAGGGGTCCGGAGCGAGTTAACGGTGTAATCTAACAATGCCCACGACTTTGCACAAGGTGGCGTGTATCATTGCGTGCGCGCCCCCAGCGGGCGCTTGGTCAAGGCTCAAACCCCGGAATTCCTGCCGTGTCACTCGATAAAGATCAGGTACAGCACATTGCGATGCTGGCGAGGCTTAGGCTTGCCGACGATGAATTCGCCGAGGCCGTCGATAAGCTGTCCCGAATCGTCGATTTCGTGGATCAATTGTCTGCTGCGCCAACCGACGAGGTCGTGCCAATGGCGCACCCGTTGAACCTGGCACAACGGCTGCGTCCGGATCAGGTCACGGAGTCCAACAAGCGCGATCT
>VAPB011142179.1_pt1 | contig 10350 bp, 5 predicted proteins | sample 3395101 | NCBI WGS metagenome assembly VAPB01 (sample SAMN08290433, study PRJNA428436) | hydrothermal vent metagenome | isolation source: Deep-sea hydrothermal vent chimney | place: Indian Ocean: Southwest Indian Ridge | reverse complement strand
GTTTCCAGAACCAGTTGATATATTTTCTGTACGATATCATCCGTATCAGATTTCAGGAAGTCCGGTTCATCCATGGGTGGTTCCACAGAAAAGGTTCTGAGCAGTTCAAAGCTGAAGCCCTCAAAGTCTCCTGCGGAATGATGCACATCGGTCAGGTTTTCCGACACATCAAAGATCATATTAGCAATGTCCACACTCAACCGTTCACCAAACAAGGCATGGCGGCGTTTTTTGTAAATGACCTCCCTTTGTGAGTTCATAACATCATCGTATTCCAGCAAGCGTTTCCGGATGCCAAAGTTGTTTTCTTCAACCTTTTTCTGGGCCCGTTCGATTGATTTTGTGATGAGTGCATGCTGTATGACCTCTCCTTCCTTAAGGCCCATCCGGTCCATCAGACCGGCAATGCGTTCGGTTCCGAACAACCGCATCAGGTCGTCTTCAAGTGAGACAAAAAACTGCGAAGAGCCGGGATCTCCCTGTCTGCCGGCACGTCCCCGGAGCTGCCGGTCCACCCGCCTCGACTCGTGTCTTTCTGTACCAATAATGGCCAGGCCTCCTGCATTTACGACTTCTTCACTGAGTTTAATATCAGTACCCCTGCCGGCCATATTGGTAGCTATGGTCACTTGTCCGGCCTTACCTGCCTGAGCGACAATTTCGGCTTCACGCTGGTGGAGTTTAGCGTTCAGAACATTGTGCTTAATACCTTTCATTTTCAGCATGCGGCTGAGCAGCTCCGAAATCTCCACTGAAGTTGTGCCCACGAGTGAGGGCCTTCCCTCTTTGCTCAATTTCACAATTTCATCGATTGCAGATGCGTACTTCTCACGTTTGGTTTTATATACCAGGTCCTCACGATCATCCCTGATTATGGATACATTTGTGGGGATCACCACCACATCCAACTTGTATATATCCCAAAACTCACCGGCTTCAGTTTCTGCAGTACCGGTCATTCCGGACAGTTTATGATACATCCTGAAATAATTCTGCAGGGTAATTGTGGCAAAAGTTTGTGTAGCTGCTTCAACTTTTACATTTTCCTTTGCTTCAATAGCCTGGTGCAGCCCATCCGAATACCGGCGGCCCTCCATGATGCGGCCTGTTTGTTCATCGACAATTTTCACTTTATTGTCAATCAATACATATTCCACATCATTTTCAAATAAGGTATAAGCTTTAAACAACTGGTTCATGGTATGCACACGCTCAGATTTTACAGCATAGTCCTGCAGGATCTTATCTTTTTCAATAAGCAAGCTATTGGGGTCAGTGTCACCTTTCTCAAGTTCAGCAATTTGTTCGCCAACATCAGGCAGAACAAAAAAACTGGCATCTTCTGAGGAAGTGGTGATCATATCCAGTCCCTTATCTGTAAGTTCTATGGTATTTTGCTTTTCATCAATTATAAAATACAGTTCATCCGTAACTTTGTGCATATCCTTGCTGTTATTCTGCATATAAAAGTTCTCGGTCTTTTGCAGCAGGGTTTTATTCCCCTCTTCACTCAGGAATTTTATAAGAGCATTATTTTTAGGCAACCCTTTATGCGCACGCAAAAGGAGCAAGCCGCCCTGCTCAGTATTTCCTGAAGTGATTTCCTTCTTTGATTCGGCCAGTATCTGTGTAACCAGTTTCTTTTGGGCATTCACCAATGTCACCACTTTTGGTTTGAGAGTGTCGAAATGGTGGGTGTCCTGCCGGGCCGTGGGACCGGAAATAATCAATGGTGTACGGGCATCATCAACCAATACAGAATCTACTTCATCCACAATGGCAAAATGGTGTTTACGCTGGACCAGGTCATCAGGGTTGATGGCCATATTGTCCCTGAGGTAATCAAAACCGAATTCATTATTAGTCCCAAAAGTAATGTCTGCATTATAGGCCTCTCTTCTTTCATTAGAATTAGGCTGGTGCTTATCGATACAGTCAACCGACAGGCCATGAAACTCATATATGGGTCCCATCCACTCCGAATCCCTTTTGGCCAGGTAGTCATTCACGGTTACGAGGTGCACCCCCCTTCCACCGAGGGCATTCAGAAATACCGGCAGGGTAGCAACAAGCGTTTTACCTTCTCCGGTTGCCATCTCAGCGATCCTTCCCTGGTGGAGCACAACCCCGCCTATCAACTGCACATCATAGTGAACCATATCCCAGGTGATCATGTTGCCTCCGGCCATCCATTCGTTCTTATAAATGGCCTTATTGCCTTTTATAATTACATGGTCCTTTTTTGCAGCAAGATTCTTATCAAAGTCATTTGTAGTGACTTCTATTTTCTGATTTTCCTTAAATCTCCGTGCCGTATCCTTAACAATAGCAAAGGCCCGTGGCAGGGCTTCCAACAGGACTTCCTCCAGTTTTTCATCGAGATCCTTCTCAAGTGTATCAATAGACTGATATATCTTCTCTTTTTCATTTACATGGACTTCATCCGATTCTGACCGCAGCTTCAATTCAGCGAGTTTATCCTGATCCTCCTTCAACTGTTTACGGATTTGCTGTTTAAGATCGATGGAAGCTTGCCGGAGCTCATCATTCGTGAGGTTTTTAATCAGCTCATATTCCTGCCTGGTCTGCTCCACAAGAGGTGTCACCTCCTTAATATCCCTGTCAGATTTATTTCCAAATACTTTTTTTACTATACCGCTGATCATGTTCATTATGCGACGTTTTTATTTCAGTCCACAAAGGTACATTTTTTAATACAATTTCATTATTCCAGATTTCACAAGTTCCTTATATTTGTATAATGTAAACGGTATCACATCTTCCAAATTCAACTGTTGAAAGAACGCTAAAAGTATGAGGGTAAAAATATTCCGTTGGATCATTCCAGTATCTTTTTTATATCTGTTTTTCTGGAGTACTGAATTGCACTCCCAATCGTGGTTGAGAAACATTGAAAATCCCGGTAAGGGAGTTCAGAATCGTGAGGATTATCTGGAATTAAAAGATGCTTTTGAGAACTATTGGAGCACAAAAACCGATCAGAGGGGACAGGGTTATAAACCATTTAAAAGGTGGGAATGGATGATGGATTCACGATTACTTTCCGGCAAGGACCGGAATACGGCCCTTTGGGAGGCCTATATTGAAAAGCTTACATCAAAAAACAGCCAGGATGGAAATTGGGTATCAAGACCGATTGGCACTCCCCCTCTGGATATCCGTTCAGGGTATCCTGTGGGTAACGGCAGGATTGATTGTATTGAGTTTCATCCCACCAATCCACTCATCTTTTTTGTTGGATCACCCACCGGTGGATTATGGAAAACCATTGATGGAGGAGCAACATGGGCCACCCTGACTGATAATCTTCCGGTAATTGGCATTTCAGACATTGCGATCCACCCCCAACATCCGGACACCATTTTTATCGCAACCGGTGACCGGGATGCGGGAGAAGTTTATTCCATCGGAGTGATGAAATCTACCGATGGAGGGATCACCTGGAATACCACCGGTTTATCATTCAACCTGACTGCCAAGAATATCGTTAACAGACTGCTTATCCGTCCGGATCAGCCCGATACCCTCATTGCAGCCACTCGCAATGGGATCTACCTTCTCTCAGAAGGGGGCGCCACAATCCGGCAGGTTTATCCAGGGCACTTTAAGGATCTGGAGTTTAGGCCCGGTTTCCCCCGGGAAATTTATGCGGCCAGTTATAGCTATGGATACTCATCGGTTTACAAATCCACAGACGGAGGCTTGACTTTCCAGGAATCGTTTGGCACTATTGATAATCAACAAATCAGGAGGATAGAACTTGCGGTCACAGAAGCCGCTCCGGATAATGTCTATGCTTTGTGTGCCAATAAGGAAGACAGCGGTTTTGAAGGCCTGTACATATCAAGGGATTCTGGTGTTGTATGGCAGGCGTTTACCAATACCAGCCTGAATCTGTTAGGCACTAATCCCGATGGCAGCAGTACAGGGGGGCAGGGTTGGTATGATCTTTCCCTGGCCGTTGCCCCGGATGATGAGAACAAAGTATTTGTAGGAGGCATAAACATCTGGAAAACCATTGGTGGAACAGTCTGGAATATCGTCAGTTACGGGTATCCGGAATTTGTCGGTTCATCCATCCCATACGTGCATGTCGATCAACATATTTTAGAACATTCTCCACTGACCGGTGAATTGTATTCAGGCAATGACGGTGGTCTTTCCAAAACTGTTAATAATGGTGCAAGCTGGACCGATTTAAGTGAAGGACTGGAAATCACTCAGATCTACCGCATAGGGCTGTCGGCAACACAACCGAACCTCTACCTTATGGGGACCCAGGACAATTCCACAATCCGTTACAAACAAAACGAACACCTGGTTGTAAAAGGAGCAGACGGGATGGAATGCATCATTGATTATTCAGATACTAACATCATGTATGCATCTTCCCAGAGAGGCAATCTGGAGCGGTCATTCAGCGGAGGCTTTTCTTTTGATCCCATCAAGCCAAATTCAAATGATGCCGGTGCCTGGGTTACGCCCTATGTTATGCATCCCTATAATCCCAATATAATTCTGGCCGGATATTCCAGCCTCTACAGGACGGATAATCAGGGCAATGACTGGACAAATCTCACGAGTAATCTAACCGGTGATATAAAACTGACTTCCATTGCGATGGCCCCTTCTGATCCAAAATACATGTATATATCTACGAATAAAAATATCTGGAAAACAGTTGATAACGGAAGTTCCTGGACACAGATAACAACCGGTATTCCGCTAGCCAGTTCTGTGATAACTTCAATAGCTGTCTCAGAATATGATCCAATGAAAATATGGGTGGCTCTTTCAAATTATAATTACAGCAATAAAGTCTTTACTTCCGATGATGGTGGGATGAATTGGAATAATTATTCCGACGGCCTTCCAAATGTACCTGCCAATTGCATAATAATTGAAAAAGACCGGAATGGTGCCTTATATGTCGGTACAGATCTGGGAGTGTATTTTCGAAACAGGGATCTTGACACCTGGATCAACTTTAACAACGGCTTGCCGAACGTGATTGTAAATGAACTTGAAATATACTATCCTCAAAGTAAGATCCGTGCAGCAACCTATGGAAGAGGCCTGTGGGAAAGCGATCTTTACACCCCGGTCATCCCACCATTATATGCAGAGTTCTCCAAAACAAGAAGTGAAATTTGTGATGAAGGAACCATCACACTGGTGAGTCATTCATCTGCATCAGACAGCCTTGAGTGGATTCTTTCAGGATCTTCAAATGTGGTATATTCTGCAACCAGGGATACTGCTTTTGCCACCTATACCCAAACAGGACTCAAAGACATAGGACTGATTGCTTTCAGGAACGGAACCAGTGACACATTGATCAGAAACGGCTATATCCTGGTTGATTCAAGTATTGAATTATATCTTGAATCCATCTCGGCCTATTTCTGGCGTGGCGATACAACCCTGCTCATTGCCTCAGGAGGCGATAATTACCAGTGGTCGCCCTCAGAGGGATTACAACAAACCACAAATGGTGTTATAAAGGTATCTCCTGACACAACCACCCGGTATTATGTCACTGCAACCGATGGTTTGTGTACCGTTACAGACTCCATCGACCTGATCGTGCATCAAAATAATCTGATTAGATTTGCCACACCTCTTTCGTTGGGTGAAAACGGACCTTTTCTTAATAATCAGGCTACCATAGCATCAAATGAACCGCATCCGCCGGCAGGTGAATGTGTTTCACAAACTGAATGGTGCGATGAATGGGGTACCGGAACCGATATTCTTGCCAACAGTGTATGGTTCACTCTTGAAGGTCCGCCTCTGGGAGTGGCTTCATTTGAAACCACAGGATTTGATGCGCAAATAGCCGTATATGATGCAGTTAATGCGGACAGCATTCTGAACGGAAAATACACCATTCTGGCAGCCAATGATGATAAATCCACCCAGGATTTTAATGCCGGAATTCAACGTATTGAAAATCTCATCCCTGGAAAAACATACTGGGTTCAGGTTGACGGAAGCGGAGGAAATAAACAAGGAAGTTTCAGCCTTTTTTATTATAATACTGCCCTGGGAATTGACCCCGGTCCTGAAGAAGTTTCCGGTCCGGAAATGCTCATTTATCCAAATCCGAGTCCCGGAAGTTTTCATCTCAGAATACAGTCCGGTTCATTTAGTGATGGCACATTAACGATTTACAACCTTCAGGGCAAAATAGTGTATTCTGACAAGTTTCCGCTTAACATCGGCAGCTTTGAAACAGAAATACAGCTGCCCCAGCCCGTTCCGGGGATCTATCTTGTGAAAGTTGTCACACAAAACTGGACCAGGGTTGAAAAAGTTCAGATACAGTAAGACGGCCCCAAACACTGGTTTCCGGCACTGTTACGGACTGCCGGTCCTTACCCCGTACTTATGAAAATTCCTCTTTCAAAAGAGAATTCCATATTTTTATGCCAACAAAGCAGCATCGATGTTTTCTTTCCGTCATTCAAATGAACAATGAACAGCCAGGATGAAACCTTCAGGAACCTGAACCAGGATGTTATAGATGGGTGCATTGCGGGCGATCCAAAGTCTCAGTTCGAATTGTACAGACTGTATTACAGGAATATGTACAACACCTGCCTGAGGATTCTTAAGGATCCGACAGAAGCAGAAGATACAATGCAGGAAGCTTTTCTATCAGCCTTTGAAAAAATTGGAAGCTACCAGGGAAAAGTCAGTTTCGGATCCTGGTTGAAAAAAATTGTGATCAACAGGTCGCTGGATATACTGAGAAAAAAGAAAATGGAACTGGTGGAGATCTCTGATCAAACCGGACCTGTGGCTAAAGAAAATGCAAATAATGAAGAGGTTTTACACTATAAAGTGGAAAAGGTGAAAGAAGCAATGAATCGATTACCCGACGGATACAGATTGGTGCTTTCATTGTACCTGTTTGAAGGTTACGATCACGATGAAATCTCAGGCATCCTGGGTATCAGCAACTCAACCTCAAGATCTCAGTACACGAGGGCCAGACAGAAATTATTAACATTAATGAAGTAGAAATTTCAGGCCATGAAAAAGCTGGAAAAATTTATACATGCCAACAGAAATGCTTTTGAACAGGAACCTGATGTGGGGCATTTTGAAAGATTTCTTGCCAGAATGGAAAAACGGAAAGGAACCACCAAACCCATGTCATACCTGACCGGGATCCTGAAAGTTGCTGCCATTGTTGTTTTGGTTGTTATTTCATCCATCTGGGGCTTTGATAAAATATTCCTTCAACATGAAGAGGGCATTTCTCTTGGAGAATTATCGCCTGAATACAACGAAGTGGAGCAGTATTTTGTGTTTGAAGTGAATCAAAAATACAGGGAAATTGATGATTCGGACTTTTTTGCCGACAGCCTTCAAAAAATCGTGATGATGAAAGAGTTAAAAGAAATGGATTCCATTTATAACTCCATGAAGGTTGACCTGAAAACAAACCCGGACAACGAACGGGTTATCAATGCCATGATTGAACATTACCAGTTGAAGCTTGACATTATGAATCATATATTGAATCAATTACATGATATTAAAGCAAACAATAAACAGACAGACCATGAAAACACCGACATCTAAATCCATTCTTTCTTTAGTTCTGATCTCCTGTATTACAGTTGGTTTGTATGCAACTGAAGTTAACAAAACCCTGAAAAAGGAGTTTGATGTAAAAGATAATTCCGTACTGGTTTTGATGAACAAGTACGGAAAAGTTGACATTGAGAATTGGGACCAGAATAAGGTTAGTATCGAAGTTCTGATTAAAGTTGAACATTCCGATAAGGAAAGAGCCATTAAACTTCTGGATTACCTGAATGTTGAATTTTCATCAAGTGGCAATGAACTGAAAGCCATCACAAATATTGATCAGCGATTCAGCAAAATCAGAGACAAAAGATTCGGTAATAACTATTACAGTATCAACTATACTGTAAAAATGCCCGCGGATCTTGACATTGATTTGACCAACAAGTACGGAGATACCCATATCGATGAATTGTCCGGACATGCCCGGATTGATATTAAATATGGAAATCTTCAGGCCAATAAAATTGTCCGGGATAACACAAAACCATTATCCTCCCTGATCCTGGGTTATGGGAAAGCCACAATTGGAGAGGTGAACTGGTTCAAAGTTGAAACCAAATATTCAAAGCTCAGGATTGAGAAAAGCCGTGCATTGATCCTGTTGAGTAAATATTCCTCGAAGATCTTTATAGGAGAAGCCAGTTCCATAGTTGCTGAGTCAAAATACGATAACTACGAGGTCGGGAAATGTGACAATTTTGTGCTTGAAGGGGCGTATTCCAACTATTCATGTGACTATGTTGGTAAAAAACTGAATGTAACGACAAAGTATTCCGGCATATTGGTAAAAAGAATTCCTGCCGGCTTCAAAGAGATATCTATCACCATTGCTTACGGAGGTGTGAAACTGGGAATTGATCCGGATGCCAGCTACTATTTAAAAGGCGAGTCAAAATATGCTAAAATCTCCTTCCCGTCGGATGGCAGGATGAACAAGATCGTCAGCAATACGGAATCATCATATGAGGGTACGGTGGGCACCGATCCAAATCCAAAAGCCAGAATAAATGTAAGCACCAGGTATGGCAGTGTCTATTTAGATTATTAATCCAAATCAGGAATGTTTTTCAGAACTTCAATAAGCAGGTCCCAGAATTTATAAGTACCTGGGATATTCAAACGTTCGTCAGGAGAATGGGCTCCGCGGATCGTGGGTCCAAATGATATCATGTCCAGACCGGGATATTTTTTCAGGAAGAGGCCACATTCCAGTCCGGCATGAATGGCTTTGACAACCGGTTGTTTACCAAAAAGTTTCTGATAGGAAGATCGCGTTAACTTTAATATCTTTGATTCAGTATCCGGAGTCCAGCCGGGATAACCGCCACTGTGAGATACGTCTGCGCCTGAGGATTCGAAAGCCTCGCGTACTTTTTTTGCAGCAGCGTTTTTGGCGCTTTCTGTTGAGCTTCTCTGGCTTGTGGTAATTTTAATTTTCTCTCCTTCAAACTTTATGGCAGCCAGATTTGTGGAGGTTTCAACAAGACCCTCAATTTCTTTGCTCATGGCCAGTTCCCCATGGGGGCAGATATCAATGGAATTCAACAATCCGGAAGCAAAGCCTGCATCTAATACTTTTTCCGGGACGGCCATCCGGATTACAGTAATTTTAAAATCAGGATCCACAGCTTTGATCTCATTTTTTACAGTTTCCGAAAAGGATTTTACTAATGAAGTTAAGCCAGTTTCTTCAGACGGATCAATGCTTAGAACTGCAAACGATTCTCTGGGGATGGCATTCCTCAGGTTTCCACCTTCAAAATGCGAGATGCCAACCCCAAACTCTTTTGATGCTGCAGTTAAAAACCTGTTTAAGATTTTTACTGAATTCCCCAGGCCTTTATGAATTTCATCACCGGAATGGCCGCCCCTTAATCCATCAACAACGACCTTAAATGCAGAATGTCCATCAGGTACAGGTATCCACTCGGGGCGGTATAATGCCGTTGTATCCATGCCTCCTGCGCAGCCAATAAACAGTTCCCCTTCATCCTCTGAGTCCAGATTTATCAGGATGCCTCCCTTAAGAATACCAGGTTCTAACCCTTTGGCCCCGGTCATGCCGCTTTCTTCATCCACAGTAAACAAACATTCAATGGGTCCATGCCGGATCTCCGGATCTGCCAGTATGGCAAGTTGTGTAGCGATTCCAATACCGTCATCCGCTCCCAGGGTGGTTCCTTCCGCCCTGATCCAATCACCATCAACATATGCCTTAATAGCATCCTTATCAAAATCAAAAGCAGTTTCCAGGTTTTTCTCACATACCATGTCAACATGACTTTGCAGAATTACAGGTTGCCTGGTTTCCATTCCGGATGAGGCCTTTTTTGAAATGATCAGATTATCAACGGCATCACTCTGGTATCGGAGGCGGTGCTTTTCAGCAAAACCGGTCAGATAAAACAGAATTTTTTGTTCTTTTTCAGAAGGTCTTGGGATTTGGGTGATCTCATAAAAATATTTCCAGATGGGATGGCCTGATATACGATCGATCATGTTCATGTTTTCAAGTAATCAAAGGTTGTAAAAATAGAAAAAAATATGTTCATTTTATTAGAAAAAAAAAGCTGTAAAACATGACAAATAACAAATTATCCGGTGAGGAATTTTCATAAATTTACTTTTTTTATAGTGTCCACTTAAATCATGAATCATTATGCATAAGAGAACTATTGTTGTCATACCGGGGGATGGAATTGGCCGTGTTGTGTTGGACGAGACCCT
>VAPB010060192.1_pt1 | contig 10355 bp, 8 predicted proteins | sample 3395101 | NCBI WGS metagenome assembly VAPB01 (sample SAMN08290433, study PRJNA428436) | hydrothermal vent metagenome | isolation source: Deep-sea hydrothermal vent chimney | place: Indian Ocean: Southwest Indian Ridge | reverse complement strand
GTGCGCGAATCCACCACCGGATTCCTGTAACGAAACTCACTGGCGTACTCCACCTCGGTCGGCACCTTTGCCATCCCCTCGAACAGGTACTCCCCGACCAAGGCGGCGTGCCAAGCCGTGCCGCACCCGGCGAGTATCACCCGTCTTGTGCGACCGAAACGGCTGACGAAGTCGCGGACGCCGCCCAGACGCACTTCGGATCTGCCGAGGTCGATGCGCCCGCGCATTGAGTCCCGCAGGGATGCTGGCTGCTCGAAGATTTCCTTGGACATGAAATGCTCGTGGCCACCCAGCTCTATTTGATCCAAGGTCCAGCCGATCTCCTGAACCTCTTTCGTGACCGGCGACGCGTCGAGGGTGGTCGTCGTGAACCCCGATGCTGTCACGCGAGCCACCTCTCCGTCGTCCAAATACACCACACGCTTGGTGTGTTCAAGCACTGCGGACGCGTCCGAGGCGATGATGTGTTCGCCGTCCCCAACGCCTATTAGCAGCGGACTCCCCTTCTTGGCCGCCACCACCACGCCAGGTTCGGCGGCGCAGACGACGACCAGGCCGTATGTACCCTCCACCTCGTGCAGCGCGGATCGGACAGCGTCCTCCAGATTTCCTCGGTACAGCCGTCCGATGAGATGGGCGAGTACCTCGGTGTCGGTCTCGCTCGCGAACTTGATTCCCTCCCGGCCCAACCAGTCGCGGATCGAGTCGTGGTTCTCGATTATCCCGTTGTGGGCGACCGCGACGCTCACCGAGGCATCCGTGTGCGGATGGGCGTTGGCGACTGTCGGTGTCCCATGCGTGGCCCACCGAGTGTGTCCGATTCCGGTGGTGTTCGCCGCGTCGCCAATGGTTTTGCGGAGGTCGGTGACTCGCCCGGTGGATTTCTGAATACCTATCCCGAGGTCGCCGACGATCGCCACGCCGCAGGAGTCGTATCCGCGGTACTCCAGCCGCTCCAACCCGTCCAGCAGTACCGGCAGGGCCTGCTGGCCTCCGACATATCCGACGATTCCGCACATGCGCCATTCCTAACTGCCCCACCTGAGTGTGTCTAGTTATAGGACACCCAAGGGGTTCCTGCTTCAACGAGGCGTGGTTTCACCGCTGATGCTGGACTTGTCACAGCGTTTTCACGCTGTGGCATTTCCTGCATCACAAAAGTCGCGGCCAGAGCCTTCCTCTTCACAGGCGTTCTGACCAGAGCTTGGCCCGGGTCAAGTTCCCCGTAGTTCACGGGTACTTTCAAGAGATTCAGCAGGTTCCTCGCAGCGTTCAAGTCCCGGTCCAGCTTCAGGTCACACTCTGGGCAATGAAACATCCGCTCGGAGAGCGGAAGCTCTGCGCGCACATGCCCACAGCGGCTGCACATCTTGCTGGACGGGAAGAACCTGTCGGCGACCGTGAGCCTGGTTCCGTAGATCAGACACTTGTACTCAAGCTGCCTCCTGAACTCGTACCAGCCCATGTCGGCGATGTGTCTGGCCATGCGCCTGTTGCGCATCATCCCGCGGACGGACAGGTCTTCGATCACCACCGCTTGGTTCTCGCGGCATAGCTTGGTGGTCAACCTGTGGATGGCGTCCTTGCGGATGTTCCTGACGCGACGGTGCAGCCTGGCTAGGCGGAGCCTGGACTTCCCCCTGTTGTTCGATCCCTTCCTCTTCCTCGAATGCCGCCGCGAGTAGCGGCGCAACTTGCCGAGAGCCTTTTTCAGCGGTTTCGGCCCCTCGATCCTCTCACTGGTCGAGATGGTCGCCAGCGTCGTGATGCCGAGATCGACGCCGACGACGCCGTCGGCTGTCCGATCCTTGTGGTGGTCACCGACATCCACCTGGACAGAGATGAACCACCTGTCCACATCCCTACGGATGGTCGCGCCCATGACTTTGCCCACAAACCTCAGCTCCTCGCGCATCCCGATCGGGCCGAGTTTGAACCTCTTCGGGACGAGATGCAGCCTTTTGCCCCCAAAGTGCAGCTCTGAGTTGTGGACATAGAAGCTCTCCGGACTCCTGTGCCTGGCGCGGAACTTGGGATGCCTTGCCTTTTTGCGGAAAAAGGCGGAGAACGCCTGCCTGAGTTGGATCCACGGATAAGCGTAAGCGTAAGACGAGACATCGTTCATCCATGGAAACCTCTCCCGCCTCGTGGCGTTGAAGTCCCTCTGGAGCTTCATTGAATCGACTTTGCCATCAGTCTGTGGGTCTGATTCCATGTCGCCAGCGCGTTGTTGTAGCTGAACCTCGCCGTCCCGACGGCCTGTGCGAAGTACGCGGCCTGCCTTTTGTTTGGGTCAAGCGCAATGGAATGAGCTAGAATCACACTTCATTCTAGCTAGAGACCCATAACTGGACACACTCATGTCAGGCAGTTGGGCGCCATTCTATTGGGTCAGGAGAAGTCCGCGATCCAGCGAGCTAGACTGAGCGAGACGAGTATGGCGCCCTCCAGCCGCGACAACCGCCATCCGGTGCGCATCATCACCACGACCGTGATCGACAGGCAAAGCATCATGGCGAGGCTACCAAACCCCCCGGCGTCGATGGACATCGGTCGAAGGACCGCCGCCAGCCCGAGGACGCCGAGCAGGTTGAACAGGTCGCTCCCTATCAGGCTTCCGACTGAGATGCCGCACCGGCCGCGCAGCACGCCTGCCAGGGCCGTCGCCATCTCTGGGGCCGATGTCCCGACCGCGACGACCGTCACGCCGATCACCCACTCCGATAGCCCGGCGGCGAGCGCGAGGCGGCATGCGGAACCCACCATGAAATGCCCGCACGCGAGTACCAGCCCGAGCCCGGCGAGCAGGCGGACGGCGTCCCACGGTCGCGACTCGGCGGGCGACTCGTCCAGCGGCGTCCGGCTGCGGAAAAGCAGGCCGACATACGCGATAAGCGCGAGCATCAGGCACAGCCCCTCCCAACGCTCCATCCTCAAGTCACGCATGAAGACGAGCAGGAGCGTCGCTGCGCCGACGAGTATGAGACCGTCCCTGTACACCAGCGCCCTTGGCACTGCCACGGCCTGCACGAGGGCCACCCCGCCGAGTATGAAGCCGAGGTTGAATATGTTGGATCCGACGATGTTGCTGACCGACAGGTCGGCGTGTCCCCGCAGCGCGGCCGTGATGGTCACGGCGAACTCAGGCGCGGATGTGCCGAGCGCCACCACGGTTAGTCCGATCACGAGCTCCGATATGCCCAGCCGCTTGGCGATCCCGCTGGCGCCGTCCACAAGTAGCACGGCGCCGCACCACAGTCCGAGAATGCACGCGAGTACGATAGCGATGTCTGCGGACATGTCCATCAGCAATTCTACACGCAGTGATCCGGCAAGTTGTGTGGAGGGGGAGGGCCCCGCCGCCAGGAGGGGGAGGGACCCCTTGACAACGGAGGTATAATTTGGTATGATTGGGTGATCGCGGGCGGCGGCTTCCGTAGGCCAACAATCCGGACACGCAAATGTGAGAGGGTCAGCGCGACCCCCCGATAAGGTAGGGGTCTTGGAAAGGAAACGAAATGTCCAAAGCATGCGACGGACTCGCGGCTTTCGAGAACACTCTGCCAAACCTCGGCACACTCAGCATGGATGTCGGCGAGATCGTGCCGATCTGGTCCGAGAGGATCGAGAACAACGGCATTGTAAACAGGCGCCTGACGTGGATCACGGTCCCGGACGGCAGTGGGGGTACCAAGAAGCTCGAGGTGACACCCCGGTTCCTCAAGTCGCTCGCGGCGAGGTTCCATGTCGGCGAGGCGTTCTTCAAGTACTTCCAGCCCGACGAGGTGTTCGAGCGCCTCCAGAAGGTCCACCCTCGCACCCGCGTGCGGCTCACCGTGGACAAGAACCGGGCGCTGGCCATGTCCAGCCCGACGAAGGGGATCGTGCATCCCGAGGACCTCGTCCGCCTGCTCCGCGAGCAGGAGGGCGTGACCAATGTCGAGTACCACTGCGGCGTCGTGACCAGCACGCACGAGATGGACGACGCCCCGTGGACCGTCGGCGGCGACTCCTTCAAGCAGACCTTCACGATGGAGACGCCGATCGACGGACTCGGCCTCCCGTCGGTGTACCTGTCCCTGATCCGCCAGACCTGCACGAACGGCATGGTCGGCTACGCCCCAGCGTTCCGCACGACCATCTCGATCGGCAAGGACGACGGAGACAACCCCATCCTCCCGCTCAGCCGGGCGATGGAGTGCTTCTCCAACGACGAGGGCTTCGACGCCCTCCGGCAGCGACTGGAGACCTCCCTCAACTCCGAGGCGAGCGTCTACGAGGTCCGCATGCTGGCCAAGGCCATCCACGCGGATCTCCGCGAGCAGCGTGACGGTTTCGCCACCCATTGCTCCGCCGATGTGTTCACCGCCCTCACCGAACTGACGGGCGACGTCGCGCTCAAGTACGCGGTCGCGACCGAGGAAGCCATCAGCCGCAAGAAGCAGTCCCAGCTCGCGATGGACTGCACGATATATGACCTCATCAACTTCGCGACCGAGGTTACCAGCCACCACGGCGACCTGCTCGCGACCGGTGCGACTAAGACGATCGCGTGGGTCGGCCAGTGTCTCGCCGAAGTGGGCGGATACGACCTGGAGAACAGTCTCGACACGGCCACCGAGGAGTGGGCCGACATCGAGAGCGAGTGCGAGCGGCTGCGGCAGGAGCGGCGCTGGCGACTCAAGGAACGCCAAGCGCCTGCCTTGCATCTGAACGGCAAGCTGCGGGACGCGCAGATGCTCCATGCCATCTCCGGACAGCCGCCGCCGGACGCCAGCGCCGCAGACGCCGCCGCGCGGCTTGCGGAGAGATGGGGTCCGGATGACGCTGACATCGACGATTGAGGGTGATATCGGAAGGGGCCGCCCGGAAGGGCGGCCACTATTCCGCAGAACCACGACACCCAAGCCATAGACATGGACAGCGACGACTCAAGGGAGACCGCGATGGCCGGTGTCATCGAAAAACCGCAGAAACGAGATTATCAGACGCGGGTCATAGAAAAAACCCTCGACTTCTTTGTGGCGGGCGACAAATCTGTCCTGATCGAATCGCCCGCGGGCTCCGGAAAAACCATAATGGGTCTGGCCATCTGCAAGCGCCTTGAGGAGCAGCACGGCTTCCGCACCAATTGGGTGGCCATGCGGCGAAACCTCCTGCATCAGGTCATCGGTGCCAACGAGAGGTTCTTCGGAATGAAGAAGCTGACGGCCGTCAGCATGTTTGACAAGAGCCCGCCGCAGGCGGAGATAACGGTGGTAGACGAGGCACAGCACGACGCGACCGCATCCGCATCGAACATCCACGAGCAGAGCGTCAGCCAGTTCATCCTAGGACTATCGGCCACCCCGCAGCGAACGGACAACCTCAAACTGGCCTTCCGGCGCACCGTGAGGGACGCGGGCATCCACCGACTGATCCGAGACGGCTGGCTGGCCCCGTACGACCACTGGTGCATTGACGAGTGGACCCCCGCCCGCGTCGCGGAGACCTACCTGCGAGACATGGACACTTGGGGCAAGAGCGCCGTGTTCTTCCGCCGCATAGAGCAGTGCGTGGAGTTCGCGGCCACTCTAGCCGCCCGCGGGCAGCACGCCGAGGTTGTCACCGCCGACACGGACCGCGACACACAGTTAGACGCGTTCGACGCCGGGGAATTCAAGGTGGTCGTGAATGTGGCCATCCTGAACGAGGGGTTCGACTGCCCCGGCCTACAGACGGTGTTCGTCCGAGACTCCGCTAGGTTGCCGTCGGTCCAGATGGCCGGACGCGGCTTTCGCCTAAGCCCGGAGACGGGAAAGACGCACTGCAACATCGTGCAGAGCGGGAACGCAAGCTGGCAGTTCACCCGCACGGCGACGCCGCGACAGGCGTACGCATGTCGAGGTGACAATTGGTTGGCGCTTGGGAACTCGATGGTACTCGACTCGATCGCGCAGCGGACCATACAGGACATCGCGTCGGTCGATGTGGCGTTGCCTGAGTACCTTGGCTAACAGGCGCAGAAGAAGCGTCGCAACGCTGACCGGCTCCGCCGGCTGCGGAACGACAGGGAGTAGCGAGGTCGAGCTGGCCGCAACGAACCGACCCTGTCTGGACTGCCTCGCACCGTACGGGGGGTGGATTTGGGCTGGCATGGACGGCCTCGACGCCGTGGAATACCTAACGACCCAAGTCTACAAATTTTGACTTGTTTTGTAGGCCGCCAGCGGCTTGCAATGCAAAAGCGAAGGCGGTCACATACCGTGCCAGCGCCACGATGCTCTTCTATTCCCATGAGAGGGCGTGAGGCAGGGTCAAGTGGGGCGGCAAGGACTAGACCTCTTTGAGTTCGCCCAGCATGGCACTTATCTCGTCACGGCACCTAGCGGCAAGCTCGTAGTCCTCGCGGAACACCGCGCCCTTCAGCCTGCGCTGGAGTCCATCGACCCTAGCCTGCAAAACGGCACGGCGGGTCTCCGCCGATGCGCCGTTCGGCACCTTGCCGACATGCTGCATGTTGCCTGCCTGCGCCGCCGCTATCATCTGCGACAGCATGTCGCCGAACACCGAGTAGTCTCGCGGACAACCTAACTGACCCGTCTTCTGTATGTCTCGGAGAGTGATTCCGCAATGCGGGCATGCCATGCCGAGGATTCCGTCGCCCACCGGCCGCGAAGGCGGGCTGGGCGTGTTCGGAACACTGAACAGAGGCGCGAGTCCGGGGAACGGGGCGAGCATGCTCTGGACGAGTCCTTGGATGTCCGCCGGAGTCCCTGAGCAGTTGGCGCAGAGATGATTCTCCGTCACCGCTCCGTTCACGATCGTGGTGCTATGCACGGTCGCCTCGGTCGATTTGCATTTCTGGCAGATCACTGCTACCTCTTGTCGGGACGCGTGCGGAAGACGGTCATTCTCGCGAGCATGAACGGCCATGCGACGAATAGCATGATGATCTCGGTCGGTATGCACGCGGCCCACACGATGACCCCGAACAGCGTGACCCTGTCTGCGGAGTTGCTCCTCAACGCCACGCCCCATTTCAGCTTCCCTGAGATGGCGGACGCCAGCAGCCCTATCGCGGCAACAAGGCCATACGCAGCCAGTGCCCACCATGGCAACAGGCCGGACGCCTGCACTACGGCGTTCACGATTCCGTCCCACAGTCCGCCTGTCATGTCCGCCGATCTGACGGCGTATCCAGCGACCAGCATTGTGCAGGCCAGCGACACGGTCTTGCTTGCTTTTTTCGCCGTGGATGTTCTGATTTCCATCATCGTCCTTTCCTTTTGCGCTCGGCCCGTCGGGCCTTCACTCTGAGCGACCGCATCGCCGCCCTGTTCCCGACCTTGTCGGACGCCGACATGCGCTGCACCAGCGTCACGCCGTCGAGGTGGTCGCACTCGTGCTGCCACACCCGAGCAAGTAGCCCCCGTGCGCGTCGGTGGGGCAGGGGGTCCCCGCTAACAGACATGCTCGACATCGAGATGCCAACATGGCGGCGCACATCGATGCACACGCCTGGAAGCGACAGGCAACCTTCGATGAGAGTGTCCTCGCCAGTCGGGTCTGAGAGGATCGGGTTCACTGCAACGCCGTCGTCCCCATCAACGCTCCAGACGAACATCCGTATCGGTAACCCGACCTGCGGTGCTGCGAGACCCAATCCGCCCGCCTGACGCATGAGTTCCAGCATCTTGGATGCTACCTTATCGACGAACCACCCTTCACCGAGAGGATTCTGGGGATCGATGCCTTCGCACCTCCGCGCCAGGACTGGTTCCGGCCACCGCAATATCCGCAGGCCGTCGATGTTTTCCAAGCTCACCGCCATGTATGATTATAGCCCAAAGAAAAAGGTCTGTCCCTAGCTGCCCGACCTGAGTGTCCAGCTATCGGATCCATCCTAACTGCCCCACCTGAAGTTCCGCAAGTGGATGAGCGACTTTACCTAACCGTTCGCGACTGGTCTGATGTCCCACTCGCATACCTCAAATGTCGGCCCGCTCGCGCCAATGTCGAGCTCCTCCGCCAGAACTTCGTACGGATGCCGCTGGTCGAGGAAATAGGATTCCTCGGGTCTGGTGAGCCGGACAATCTTAGCCGGAATCCACCTTGGTTCGGGGGCGCGGCGCACCTGACAAAGGGAATACACGCTTGCAGCCCTAACCTTAACTTCCTCCCGGCGCCTCACCATGACCATCTCGCCGTCGTCGAAATTTCTGAACGGGGCCAGGTCGCTTTCAAGCGCGCTCTCCTCCTTGCATCCATAGACTTTGACCTGGTAGCGCCGACTGCCAGGATAACTGTCGCTGACATTCCATTTCACAATGATCCCAACCTTGACATGGGGCCAGGGACCAAAATTCCAGCGGCGGAGCATCACCTGCTCGCCGACGGCATACATCCGCTCACTCTCACTGATTTCCATGGCCCGGGCGTAACCATTGCGGATCATAGCAGCCGTCGGGCCGTACCGAGGTTCGTTGAAAAACCACATTCCATGGCGATTTGAGTTCATGTAGTGGTGGTTCCCGTCCGGGTCGCAACTGGGACACTTGTGATCATAGCTCCCGCCCAAGACATTCATCTCGCAGCCACAGCCACGGACACGGCAATGCACACCTTGGAATCCCGGCCATATATGCCAAGTCAGGATACCACCAGCTATGGTATCCGGCGACCACAGGTCGTCGTCCGGTATATCGCTCACAGGTCTCTTGTTTTTCATCGTCCTCTCCTGTGTCATCGGGGCATCAACTGCGCCAGTTCAGTATTCGCCGCCAGTTTGCCTACGGAGTGGTCTGGTTGGTTTTTGTTTATCGGGCTTATTAGCCAGAAATACGATGTCGGTAGCGGCTGAAACACACTCGGGCGGGGCAGCCAGGGCCTGCCCGCAAGCGGGCAGGCCCTGAAAAGAGGCATCAGGCGCCGACTACCAGCGGCGCTTGCGTCGCCACACAAACAGCGGCAGAAGCATGCCGACAACCGTAACACCGCCGAATGAGCCGCACAGGCCAGAAGGTCCGGACGGTTCCGGCTCGGGTTCCGGCTCGGGTTCCGGCTCGGGTTCCGGCTCGACCGCGCCGTCGCCACAGTTGTAGACGACCACCGACGAGTTCGTACACTCGATTGTGCAGGTCCCGCCGCCGTTGTCAACCACATCGCACGGCTCACCGTCAGCGCCGTCCGACCCGTCAGCGCCGTCCGAGCCGTCGGCACCGTCAGCGCCGGCCGAGCCATCGGCACCGTCCGACCCGTCAGCGCCGTCGTTGCCGTCCGCCCCGGCGTTGCCGTCCGCCCCGGCGTTGCCGTCCGCCCCGGCGTTGCCGTCCGCCCCGGCGTCACCGTCCTCGCCGTCGCTCCCGCGGCAGTCGAGCGCGTCGATGTCGCCATCGCCGTTTGTGTCCTCGGTGAAGCCGCAGATGATCGCGATAGTCTCCTCGTCAAGCTCGGTAGTAGACGCGAGATACTCCTCGCAGCTCACATACGCCCGGCACGAGCCATCGTAAGCCTTCGCAGCCCGCATGGCTTTGCTCGCGGGGTTGTACGGCGGCTCGTCGCACTCGTAGTCGAGGTAGAAGTCTTCGGCACTGGGGCATTCGCCGTTGAGTTCCAAAAGCCAACCCAGACGCGGGTGGCAAAGATTCTCGGCACCGTCCCCGTTGAGGTCCCAGCAGTTCAGGCCGTTGGGTACGAACGCCTCGGATCGTCCGCATGTGATGATGACGCCAGTGTCCGTCTGCTCAGTATAACACGAGGTTCCGTCCGTGCCGTCCTTGCCGTCGCAGATGACCGCTGATGTCTCGTCTCCGCAGTAGATGTACGCGCATCCGCTCTCGCCCTCGCGGACATAGCATGACTCGCCGTCCTGGCCGTTACAGATTTGAACATGAGCCTCACCACAAGTGATGACAACACAACTAGGGGAATCCCCGCGGGACATGACACAGGATGTACCAGGAATACCCTGCTCGCCGTCATCGCCGACAGCACCGCCCTCACCGTCGAAAATCGTGACACATTCGTCGCCGCAGCATATTTCAGCTCCGCCGCGAACCTGTTCGACTGTGCAGTCTTGGCCGTCAGCACCGTCCGCGCCATCGGCACCGTCCGCTCCGTCAGCACCGCCCGCGCCATCGGCACCTTGGCAGTCGAGGGCGTCGCAGACTTGGTCGTCGTTGATATCCTCGTCCCCGTCGCACTCGTAGTTGCCGTTCAGGTCCCAGCAGCTCAAGCCGTCCGCGGGGGCGCAGTCGATCACGGTCAAGCGCCCGTGCTCGGTGTCCTCGAGCGAACTGCAACTGTCGCTCTTGAAAATCTTGACCTGCACCTGGCCGATCCCTTGGAGGCTCGGCGCGGTGATTATGAAGACC
>VAPB010771611.1_pt1 | contig 10369 bp, 14 predicted proteins | sample 3395101 | NCBI WGS metagenome assembly VAPB01 (sample SAMN08290433, study PRJNA428436) | hydrothermal vent metagenome | isolation source: Deep-sea hydrothermal vent chimney | place: Indian Ocean: Southwest Indian Ridge | reverse complement strand
ATGTGTGTGTGTCCAGATCGGTATCAGATATCGTCCTGGGACCCACATGGGGGGCAGGTAGTCAGACTCGTAGGGGGGGGGGACTGGCGGGCTCAGGCGACTGGCGGGCTCAGGCGACTGGCGGGCTCAGGCGACTGGCGGGCTCAGGCGACTGGTGGGCTCAGGCGACTGGTGGGCGGAATGGCGGAGGTGATCATCGGGCCCCGCCCTCCGTGCCGACGTGCAACGGAATCGAACCAGCCGAACTGATGGTCATGGTTGCGGATCGCAAGGCGTGGTCGGCCGTGGCCATCGGCCTTAATATGACCTTTGTCGTCTTCTACCAACTCCAGATGGGTTAGCTCGTGGTCAATCACGGCTTCCAGCGTTTCGGGCTTTGTGTCGGCCAACGCGTCGCCGTCGAGTAACATCTCGGCGTCGCCCCGATCGGCTACCCGCTCTTTCAGGCCCGTTATTCGAATGCACCCAATAGCCTGAACACGATTCACCTTAATGGCTGGTGACGTCACTCGGATGATTCCCCCCTATTTCTGGAGTGCGGCACGAAGTGTATCCCTTGTCTCGTCAGCATGGTCAGCCATCTCGTTGCAACGGAACCGGATTGGATGGCTGGGCGATCGATCGCCAGTCTCACAGTTCACGGTACGGAACACGTTCGATTTCGCCATCACGCAACAGCCCGGCCACCACCTCGGACACCTGCGACAATGGCACCTTGAGTGTCGCAGATATGACCGGCATGGTGGATAGCGGCTCTGCTTGCACGTGACGCAAGACACGAACCGACAGCGGAGCAGCCCAAGGAACCATAGCCTTTCGGTCCTCTACCTGTCTCCATGACATCGTACTACCTCCCTATTCGATTAGTTAAAACGCCCCGGATCCCAGCGATACCGACGCCGAGGCTCGCCGTCAGGATTACCCGCAGGCTGATACCGTCTCAACCAACCGCAGCCCACGGAGTGCTCACTGGATACACACAGCAATGAATCGGTTGGCTGTCCCTAGTTCACCTTCTTCGGCCGGCCCGGTCGCCGCTTCGTCGCAAGATAGCGATACACTTCCACGTCCGAAAATAGGTGCTCTTGGCCATGCCTCGCTTCGATCGGAGACAGGTTTCCTCGGCGCACTTGGAGAATAATGGCGCTTCGCGTCACCCCAATCATGGATGCAAGTTCTCTCGTAGACCAATAGCCAGCAAGCCGCCGTGGAGACTGCTTACCAATCAGGTCTATCATTTCGCATGTCAGATCCCTTATGGATGCCTTCTTCTTGCGCATAAACCACTCTCCTTGGCGTATCAGCCGCAACGCGAAACACTCGTAACGCTACTACAGTACCATGACGAGACGATCTTCGTCAATGGGAAACGATACGAACGCGGCAATAATCAGGCTTCGTCTGGATAGAACAGTTCGAAATCCATAGAGTACAGAAACCGAATGCGATCCTGTGCAGTCAACGAAACGCATTGACGCCACCCATCATGGCTGCTTGCGTTGGTCAATGGTAATGTGTCGGTCCTTCCACATGTCGCCATCAGTCGCACCCAGTCGTCGCCTAATGACTCGAAGCGAAGAACGGCGTCTACAGCCAATTGGCCGTCAATCGTCGTCCAGTGAGCCTGGCTGACGAAATGCGTATACGATTTAGCCATGTCTGCTATCGCACTTGGCATTGTCAGTACGAATGCATCGAACGAATCACCCAACGCCATGACTCGCGTGCGTTCTTCCACGTCATGCCTCCAGTACCTATGGTTGGGAGACTGTTGACGCAGGTATGTCCATGCCGATAAGCACCTGTCTATTGGGTGGCGCACAATGGCGAACTTGTAGGCTGCATCAAATCGATCCCTACCGAGCCCGCGTCGCCATTCAATTGCGGGGAAATGGGTGATAGTTCGACTAGCTCCAGCTGGGCGACCTACGATTTGCCAAACACTAACCCCGGCCGTTTTGGGTATGTGTATATGGACAAGCTCTCGCCCATCGGCAATACGTGTGATCATTCTCTACTACCCAACAAAATCCAGTTGAAATGTAACGCCACTATTACTATACTTGCGATTGCACGAGTGAACAAGATCCCGTTTTCCAACGTTTCAGGAGATGATGCTGGTATGACACGCAGAACCGAAAACATTATCGTAACTGCTATGGTCGTTTCTGTTGCAGTTGTGCTGTTTGCCCAATCATTCCCGATTAGCACCATGCTAGAACAGCCCACGCAGGCTTCGGGCGAACTGCCCCCATTGCCCGTTATGTACCTGGACGATGTGACTAATGACGCCGTTCGAACCACCTGGACGGCGGCGGAATGCGTTGTCATGGCGATAGACCTACTTGCTAACGTTGACGTCGTTCTAGCTCAATGGTGGGAGGGATTTGACGGCTTCGTCGCTCCATCCCGGAACAGGAGCGAATTTGCTTACCATCCATGATAGGGGCCGGACTTGCTTCGACCATCGGTTGTTCATCCACAGATCTCGGCTGTATTTGCGTGCCCGTTCAGTGGCATTTCCGGACAGCGGATAGGGGAAACTGAACCCCTTCTGCGTCCGGAACATGTGCGAATAACTGGTACGTCGATTTACGACATGGCGACCGCCTGACAGTACGGCTTTCAACGCAACTTCTACGCCCATCTGACCCCACGAACCATGCTCCTCGTCACATCCTCCTAGTTCCCAGAACCGCTTGCGTTGCATCATCCAGAAGCAGCCAACGGCACACATGCAATCGGCTATCTCGCCTTGTGCCTCTGGCCGTTTTCGGTACTGGCTCCAATACTGGAATCGCAAGTCGCTGTCAAACCTGGCAAATTCGGTCTTCTTATTCTTCCGCGGCTTCCAGACCATCTCCCGTTGGATGTCAGTCTTTCCGCACTTGTCGCACTTCTCTGGCTGCGGCCCTTGATAGGTACTCTCGCCGCAATCCTGGCACACCCATGAGAACGCGTGAAGCGTGTATTGCGTCGGAACCATCGTCATGTCGTATTCGCAGTCAGCCATCAGTACCGTATCGAACCCATCGGCAAAGCTACAATGCGCGTCGCACTTCGCCACGTACTTGGCTGTAGAAAGCCTGGCTGCAAGGTTCGTGGCAGCCCTCTGGCCGATAGACTTTGACAGGTGGACGACCGTGACTCTCGGATGGTCGTCTATTGTTGGAACAGGCCAATAGCCATCACATACGGCTATTATCTCCGTGTCGCCATGTGAATGTTCCAGCGCGTCGGTTATCGTCCGGGCGAGAAACTCTTCGTTTCGGGCTGGCATCAGAAGGCTAAGTTCCGGTCTCATCCGAACATGGCTCCAACGTCCACGGTATTAGACATCAGCATAGTTGGCGGAGAGCATCGAGTGTAGTTGAACCAATAGCGAAATCGCTCGAACCCCGTGTCATATCGTTGGCTGTCATGGGCAACGATCACATCCGCCCATGTCGCAAGACGCTCGATATCAACACGTCTCCGCTGCAATGGACGATGATCCACCAACGCCACTCCCCACGGTACTTCGATCGAAGCGAAGTCCCATCGTTCGATGAACCGAACCGTATGGTAATCGCTTCGGTACTTTCTGGCCATGCGATAGTAGGCCTGGTCGTTCTCCAACGAAACCAATTGCCTATGATCTCGCTGGCACATCACGTCCAGAACTGCCGTGCTGAACGCACCTGTACCCATCTCCAGAATTGCACCATCAGTCTTATCGACAACTCGGCACAGTATCGGAATGTGCGAGCCCCATTGCGCGTTCTTCGCAGCCCTACGCACCCAACAACTCCTTTCGCAATGCGTCAACATGGCCAATACCATTCAGTGTGGCTGTCTCCAATGGCCATTCCGGACGATGTAACTCGATGTGCCCCTGCTTGAGCCTGCACGACTTGTGCAGCCCGTTGTCCGTCTTGATGGATGCGCACGGCTGCCCGCTGAACGAGACGTAGTCGGCCTTGTTGTACCGGCGGAATGGTTGCGGCTTCTTCTTCGCTATCCGTGTTGTCCATTCGTCACGACCATCCAGCTCCTTGATGCTCTTTCGAATCAACAGCTCTCGGCTGCACAACATGGCACCCTCTGAACGTTGCTTCCGCCTGAACAATCCACCGCTTGAGTAGAACAGATACACCGGCTGATAGTAGTAAACTGCGTCATCCGATACGTTCGGTGGAAGGCGAAAGTAATCATCCTGATACACGAAATCGTCTTCTGCCTGCAACACGAATCGCGTCCTAGCCTGTTGGGCAGCAATCAGCCGTTGACGAGTCAGGTTGTGTTGCGATGTGCCGACGTCACCGACGCAAATGTTTTCCCCGAACCGTGGCAATGGCTTCTGCGATACGGTAATCAATGGTAGCGTGCCAATACACGACAGCAACCGTATCTGTATTCTCCGCTCGAACGCTTCATCCTCCCTGTTGGACGTTGCGTATATCACAGTTACGTCGTTCATGGTCTCACCCAAAAAAAACTACTGGACCGATCAGCCGTCAAGTACCATTCCCTAATTGCATGGGCTTCCGTATAGGCATTGACGGCTGTAACAACTCCCGCATTCTGAAACAGATAGTAGTCATGGCCAGCAACGATTCCACCATGCTTGACTCGCTTTGACCACTCGATAAGATCCTGCATCACAAAGTCGAATTGGTGGCAGGCATCGATGTACACCAAGTCCAACGACTCCAATGGAACGTCCTGAACAGCATCCATCGAAAACGCCTTGACGAGCGTCGCGTTGAATGGTTCCAGTCGCTCTTGAGCCATGCGGTAGGCTTCGTCTTGAACGTCTTGCAACTTGCTTCTCGCATCACCATCGTAATGCGTCCACGCATCCACGCACAGCAGCTCGATACCGGGACACGATTGACAGATCAGCTCCGAATACCGACCGCTTAATACGCCGATCTCCGCACCCGTCTTGACGTTCAGCTCGCCGAACAGCTTGGCAAGGTTTGATCGCTTGAACCTCTTCAAGCGAAACGGCGACGGTGCCATGTCGCTGTTAAATCGCCTTTGCAGCCATCGTGTCCATTTGTGGCGCATAGCGTATTCTCCAATCATCCGGCCATGTGGGAACCGGGCTGAACTTCTCAATCAACCATGATAGCGGACGAGTCTGGCCCGGCCACTTGTTGTTTGTCCAGTAGTCAAGGCTAACCTGTCTGGCATGGTCGTGTTGTCCCTTAGCCAGCGAATAACCGCGGTTCGGCTTGTTCCAGTGCGCGTACCATGTCGTCTTCACGACAACCACTCGACCGCCAGACAGCCATGTCTTGTTGCAAACCTCTTGTGCCTCTTGGCCGAACCCGCCGAACAACTCGTCATCCAGCCCGCCTATGGTGTTCTCGAAGTGGCTGCGGTGCATGAACCAACAACTTCCCTGCGTTGTCATCTCGTCATCCACGTCTACCATGCTACGGCTTAATGCACGCTCTTTCCATACCCGACCCTTCATGTACGGATACTTGTCGCCCCACGGACAGCTCAGATAGTGGTAGTCTACTGGCTCTTTCACCTTGCGTCGCCATCTATCTGGAACAAGGTCGAACCGCCTTGGGATAGATACCCAGCTCTCTTGGCAGTTGGCCTTCAAGGTGTCGTCCCAACCATCAGCAAGCTTGCAGTGTGCGTCCAGCTTCATCAGGTATTTACCGGTGGCGACGGATGCAGCCGAGTTGATGGCGTGTCGCATACCCATCGGTTCCGAACGGTGAATCAATATCACGTCGGGATGGTCCTCGATCGTCGGCTGTGGCCAATACCCGTCCAATACGACGATGATCTCTACTCCGCCCGATGCCGTAAGCAGTACGTCGTTGATGGTCTGTTGCAGGTATGGTTCGTTACGCGCCGGAATCAGCACGGACACCCTGCCATCGTGCGTTGGCCGTGCCTGTCCAGATTGTCTCTTCGGGAGGTGTTCGCAGAGCAGGCAGACGCGACGATGGTAGTCCGGTATCTTCGCAGCCTGGCTATTGCCCAGTTTCTTTCGAAGGGTCACAAGTTCATTCGTTTTACTGCACCGATACAGAGACACTGTACATCGCGAGCACCCTTCGCCAGTGTTCTCTGTTCGTTCGACGGCGCCGCGATACTGACATTCGGCCCACGATGGGCTGTACGTGCCACACCTCGCCAGTATGCGATCTGGCGGCATGTCTGTCCACGATGTCATCCGATCGCATTCGGCACACCGATACCTAGCTTTATTGCCACGCCGTTCGGCTTCAAGGAAGTTGCAGTTCATCTAACGTCCGTTGCCATCACGGGACTGAAATCGCAATCGATGCATTACTGAATACACATGGTAGTGAGTCTGTGAAAGACGTTAGCACAAGACCATCCAAAGACGTTGCAATGTCAACGGTATCGCAAGTAGCACGAAAATAATCCGAATTGCCATACATGTAAGGCGGTAACACTGATGCAGTGCAATTTGAATGATTCCACGAATCTGCATAGTAAATAGCAACCTGAACAGTGGCTCTATTATGACCCGAATCGACATATAGAGTTGCGATAATTAGCCAATCGTTTCCACATATGTCGCCAGTGTAGGCTGCCCAAGAACAATAGTCATCTGAGGTAACGTTGCTTCTCCAATAAAAATCCGCAGCCTTGAACGCATCAAGGATAATGGCCATGTTAAAGCTATCGCAATCTGCACCACACGACCCATACGTTACGCCAGTAATGTCTAGCTGTATTGAATCTGGACGTGTTCCTTTTTGCCCAAAACGGCACTTGCATCTGCAATATGTATCAATACGGTATCCATTCAAGTCTCCTACGAACTGAGCCGGAACAGTCCATGCCGTTCCAAGAACACCTGTACCAAGTCCGCTCTTTTTACCAAGCGACGCATGCCCTGGTATAAACGAATCTCTCCATACACCCAATGCACCAACAGATGCAGTGCCATCCTCGACGCATATTGATACACCTCTGGCATACCCACTTCCACCGCTACTATCTGGTTCTGGATCTGACGGTCCGGTTTCGGGCGGATAGTATGAAGACCACGAGTCAAGTGTCGTATCAGAACCACCGATCACGGAATGCAATTCCATGGATGACCACATAAACGCCCATCCCACGTTTGGAAACTGACACCATGAACCAGCGTGTCGCCACTCCCAATGATAGGTTACCTTCACATACAGATGATTATTCGAATCGGCCCAACATGCAAACACCATGAATTCGGACTCAGACTCAAAATTGTCGGGTGGACCCCAATATCCTTCATTCGGTATCAGCGCAGCAAAAATCCTGTAGTTCGTCGTCGGAGACTCTTCTTTTGTTATCAGGATAGCATTGTCATCTGACGTCCCGAAAAACCCTGTATCTGTCCATGACCCGGACACCTGGTCGTAGTCGTCTAGCGACGTATCACCCATCCATAGAAATCGACACGTCGGACAGCAGCACGAACATCCTGGATTATTTCTCTTGAACATTGGCTTTACGGTGGCGGCACGGATGGTGGCGCGCCTGATGGCGTTGAGCTAATCGAACTTGAGATTGACGAGCTGATGCTACTCGATATCGAACTTGATGGGGTACTTGATATCGATGAGCTAATGCTACTGGACGGACTGCTAGATATCGACGAACTTGGTGTCGATGAAATGGATGGACTGGGCGTTGACGATACCGATGAACTCGGAGTTGACGACGGAGAACTCGACACAGAAGAACTCGGCGTTGACGATGCCGATGCCGAAATACTAGACGATGGTGACGACGATATGGAACTCGATGGCGTGGCACTGGCCGATGACGATATGGAACTCGATGGCGTAGACGACACCGACGAACTTGGCGTTGAACTGGCAGAACTGGACGGCGTTGCACTGGGCGATGGAGTTGCACTAACGCTGGACGATGGTGAACTCGACGGGCCCATATCGTCGCACGGTTCCAGTACAACTATCGGCAACCAAGACTCGTCGGGCTGCACGAACACAATGGTATTTGTCTCCACTTGCCCCGCAGTCATGTTGTAAATCGTCTCAGTCGCATCCGCGCCATTCGCGTCCGAACCCGCGGCATATTGCGTTAGGGTTGATGACGGAACGAAGACCCTGGCTGTTCCACCGCCAAGTGCAAGCTCTGATGGCTCCCCCGACCACGTTGCCGCCGCAATGGCTGACGTCGTCTTAACGTACACGCCTCTGTTCCCAGCGTGCCCAACACGTACCGCGCACGTCTGCTCACCTGTGGACGTGATGTTTCCGCCATTGCCGATGATCTCAACGGGGCCGAACAGGCTGGACTGTAATACGTGGGAGCCGGAAATAGGACGCGCCCGACGATGCCATATCTTGGTGATGTTGACCTTGGCCACGCACGTCCCGGACGTCTGGGCTGTCACGACTGGCAGTTTTGTGCCATCCTTTGGCCCGCACGGTGCAACCATGACAGCTATGTTGACGTGTGATCCGGTCGGCTCGATACCCTTCAGCCACGGTGGCATGTACGTGCGAATGTTTTCCGTGATCTTATCGCCTATCTCGACGATGTGGCCGCGTTCCAAAGATGTGGCGGTGTCGTTTCCGATTTGGATAATATCGGTAGGAATTGCATATTCACGCGCCGGCTGCTTAGGCGTTTTCCCGCCATTACGCCGCCACTCATTACGCATGTCAACCAAATCGCTCCAGACAGCTCTGGAAACCTTGGACGTCGATGTTGCAGGGCGCTCCGACATGGCTAGAACCCAAGGTATTTTGCGAAGTCAAGCGTTTCGTACATGCGATGGACACGGATGCCTTTTAGTGTTTTACCAGCATCGCCGGAGTTGGCTGCATCCTGGAAGATCACGTCGAGAAACTCGTGGCCTTTTTTGTCGATTCCAGTGAGTTGCCCAAATGTCGCATGAACGGCAGGATCAATGCCATACGTCTGATTGGTTACGTTTGGCATAAGCAGCATCTCGTACGATAGATCGCACTCGCTTGGCGGCAATCCTGCACTACCACGCGCACCAACAAAAAGCACTTCTCCAGCAGGCCGACCATGCCATGCTACAGAATTCACCACTCCGGTCAACACCTCGATGTAATCCATATACGATTCGGTAACGATACCTTTTGGCCATCGGAACGTGTACGTACGCTTCGCCATCGGGATAATTCGTTCCGTCCCCTCAATCATTCCGTCCGAACGCTGGCCTACTACGGGTCGCGAATCAATGAACTCTCCTAGCTTTGTCGGATCGGTTTCCACAGAGTACGAATTAACGCACTCCAAAGAATAGTTTATATGGATGTTTCCGCCAGTAGTATCGAATGCCACGCGATATGTGCCGGAAAACAGCGGAACAGGACCATAGTCGACGTCAAAATAGTACAGATCCGCACCCGACGACGACTGCTTGATATTCTGCCGAAACAACGCTTCGTTCGTCAGGTAAATAGGTATCCAATTCAAAGCCCAATTCAAGGCAGTAGCTTCATCAGCTATGCCAGTAAGGCAATACCTTTTTTGTCGTTTCTGGTCGACAATACTGCCGGACGCCTCCGGCATTTGCTCTAGGCTGATTTGTGATGCTGTCATAATTACGCGCTAGTCTGCAAAAATAACGGGGTCTACGTGAATAACCTTGTTCTTCTTGTACCATGCAGCCTCCAACTCGCGACGCTCGGCATCCTCGTCCCATCGCTGCGCCGCTTCATCGTTTGCTCGCTTCGCTTCAGCTAATTGATTGTCCGCAACAGACGCACCTCCACCCATGCCTAAAAACGCATACGCAGACGAGGTAATTTCACCAGACAGATTGCCGGACTTCACTGGCTCATCGGGACCAGCCGCGGCCTTGGCCTTTTCATCGGCTTCAGCAATCATGGCAGCAACTTGTTGTCTCAAGCGTACCACTTCTCCTTGCGATTCTGTCTTGGCTACTTCGGCTGAAGCAGATCGCTCTGCGTTCTCAGCTTGTTTCTTCGTGGTTTCAACTATATCCTCTTCAAATGCTCGCCTGTCCGCCCATCTCTTCTGTCGCTCCAGTTCAGCGTTGGTGTTTTTTTGCTCTGCGGCTTCCCTAATGGCTATCGTGTCTTGTTCAACTTCCTGACCGGTACGCATCGCGCCATGCGAATCTTTAGCCGCTGTTCGCAATGCACCAACGGAATTCTGCGCTGTCTCAGCAGCGCCCGACAAGACTGCAATTGGGCTATTCATCATAGCGTTAGCAATGGGGGCAAACAGGTTATTTGCCAACCACTTCAGCATGTCGGACGCTGCCAACTTCATCTTGTCCAGTAGACCAAGCCATCCGATCTCCACGCCGACCATCGCATTATTGAACCCAATCTTCAATTCTGTCCACAACTCATCCGCTGCATCTTGAATGGCT
>VAPB010668852.1_pt1 | contig 10371 bp, 9 predicted proteins | sample 3395101 | NCBI WGS metagenome assembly VAPB01 (sample SAMN08290433, study PRJNA428436) | hydrothermal vent metagenome | isolation source: Deep-sea hydrothermal vent chimney | place: Indian Ocean: Southwest Indian Ridge | reverse complement strand
TTTCCTTGAATGTCTCCCAGGTCAAACCCACAGGTTCAAGCAGGTAGTCAAGGGCATCTTCCACGGTGTCCCACCACTCTTTCTCCTGCCCCATCTTCTTGCCCAGTTCCTGAAAGATCTTGTGGTCCTGCCAGCACTCCCCGATCTCCACTGCCTTTTGCCTGGCCAGTACGTAACCGTGTCGCTTCCAGTTATCCGCCACATGGTTCTGCTCAAGCCATGTTCCGGATGGGAGAAAGATGTCCGCCAATTCCGCCGTGGGGGTCAGAAAAAAATCAATCACCACAAGGAAATCAAGTTTTTTTAAGGCATCATAGGCCTCCCGGGCATTGGCCCTGGTTGACACGGGATTGGTGCCGCACAAAAGGCCCGCCTTCAGGGGATAGGGTTTTCCGGTCAGAATGGCATCCCATGCCACCTTGGGTGTGATCATGGCCACCCTCGAGGCCAGCTTGTACTGATCGCCACCCAGCCGTTTTTTCAACTGTTCTTTTGGGAGATCCTTGTGGCGGCAAAACTGGGAGACCGTTCGTACTGGTGGCGGCACAAAAAAGACATTTCCACCCGGTACATCCAGGTTGCCTGTTGCGGCCATGAGACCGGTGATGATCCGGGTGCAGTCGGTACAGTTCAGGGTCTGTTCCGTGGGTACACCCCAGTTGATACACCCGGGCTTTGTGGTGGCATACATCCTCGCAGCCTTTTGGATCAGACCCTGTTTTACCCACGTGATTTCTTCTACCTTTTCAAGGGGGTACTCCCGGACCCTCTCGACAAAAGCATCCCAGCCGTTGACATGGTTATCAACAAATTCCCTGTCATAGAGATCTTCTTCAATGATCACATTGAGAAAACCCATGGCAAGGGCCGCATCCGTGCCTGGGCGAAGTTGCAGCCACAGGTCGGCCCTTTTTGCCAGAAAACCCTCACGGGGATCAATGACGATCAGCTTGCTTCCTTTTTTATAAGCCCTCCAGAAACCCTCTCCCTTGTACTCGTCGGGGTTCGTCCACTGGGGGTTACAGGCCCACATGACGATACACTTTGGTTCACCGGCATAGTCACAGACAGGAAGATTTCCGCATGTGATCAGGGTGGCCGCGACCCGGGATACATAACACATATGTCCTGCCGTAAGCACATTGGGTGTGCCCAGGAGGTTGGCAAACCGGTAAAGATGGCTCTCGTAATCCCGCCCTGTCCCTTGACCGATAACAATAGACTCCGCGCCATATTCTTTTATAACGGCATTGAACTTCTGAGCCACCGTATCCAGAGCCTCATCCCAGGTGATTCGTTCCCAACCCTTGTTACCTTTTTTCATGGGATAAAGAACTCTGTCCGGATGATAAGCCAATTGAGTGATCGCAAGGCCCTTGCTGCAAAGCGTACCGTGACTGATGGGGGAATCCGGATCCCCTTCCACCTTTATGACCTTTCCGTCCTTGACATGGGCAATGACGCCGCATCCCCCATGACAATTACGGCAGGCAGTTCTAACTTTTTTTGTTTCTCCCATTGTTATTCTCCTTAAATATCTTATACGTCAACAAGATCGGCAATACCGAACCTCAAAATATGCGTGAAACTCAAAATATATCGCGCGTTTTTCTCTGGGTACAGTCTCCAAAAAAGGGTTTCAAAATTCTTGTTTCTCGATCATGATCAATTCCTTAACACATAATTTCAAAGTTTTCAGACAGACTCAGACCTGCGCAGGCCCTAAGGATTAAGACCCAGTGAAGTATACTCCACCTCCCGTAAATCATTGACATAGCAGTGGATACCCTCTTCTGTAACTCTGTCTTTTGAGTTGCTATTGTTTCTGTTTACATAAACCAGGGCGTTTTCGTGGAACAACCCACTTTTTCGGGCCGCGATCAGTTCTGGTAATTCATCGGCAGTGTGAGTGATAACGATATTTCCAAGCTGCCTCTCAAGATCATAGACTGCTCTGAACGACCCAGGATCGATTTTGTTGCCATGCCGTACCACACCTATCCTTTCACCGATCTTGGGTACAAGTTGTTCTCTTAACCCTGGTGCAGGTTCAGAGGTGAAGATAATGGCGCCTTCTCCTGCCTCAAGTATCTCCTTGATAACCTCTAAGGCATCCTGGATGAAACAAGAGTCATAATAGATTTGATGTTCGTTGCTTAGCGCTGGCGCGGATACTGCGTCGATGATTTCAGCCTTTCTTGGCCCCGTTGCCCATGGTTTGCCATCAAGCAGAGCTCGGTAATTCTGTGTAACTCGGGTTATCTCGTGTTCCGGGACCTTCTCTTTTCGAGCAATTTCCTCGTAGATGCCGATCTTCTGTTGCCCCAAAGTGTGTTGGTCGACAACGACACCCCAAAGATCGAATGAATGCACAGGCCTAAATCGGGATGAAATAATTATGTTTTCGTTATCCCTTATATTTTGGTGATTCATAGCAGAAAGGCCCTGGTGTTGTAAGAACTTGAGCCGTCTTTAAAAACTGTTTTTAGGGAGTTAGGGGTCGTTCCTGGTGTATCAGATTACATCTCTATAAACCCAAATAGGCCTTTCTCACATGGTCATTGTCGAGAAGGCCTATGCTCTCACCTTCCAAAACGATCCTACCATTTTCCAGGACGTATCCTCTGCTTGATACTTCCAGGGCATGTCGGATATTTTGCTCAACGATTAAGATAGTCATCCCCTGTCCATGAAGCAATCTTATGAATTCAAAAAGCTCCTTTACTATTATGGGTGCCAACCCATAGGAAGGTTCATCAAACATAAAGAGTCTGGGTTTTGCCATTAAACCTCGTCCCATGGCCAGCATTTGTCGTTCGCCACCGCTCAGTGTGCGCGCCAATTGCCCAGAGCGTTTTTTGAGTGTAGGGAAAAACTCGTAAACCTGGCCAAGGGTTTCTTCCCTTTTCTTCCATGTTTCATTAATATAAGCGCCCATCTCAAGGTTCTCGAGGACAGTCATGTCCGGAAAGGGTTTTCCGCCCTCGGGTACATGGGAGATACCCATTGTGGCGATTTGGTATGGCGGGGTTCCATCTATTCGTCTCCCGAGAAATTCCAGAGTTCCTGCCCCGGGATGGAGTAGGCCGGATATGGTATTTAGCATCGTTGTTTTACCGGCTGCATTGGCGCCAACCAGGGCAACGATTTCTTTTTCAGCTACCCTCATGGAAACGTCCCATAAGACGTCAACCTTCCCATAAGCCGCCTTTATATTGTTCACTTTCAACATGGGCCTATATTCCCAGATATATCTCTCTAACCGTCCTGTCGGCAGTGACCTCTTTTGGCGTACCCTCGCTGATCTTCTTCCCATAATGAAGCGCAATGACCCGGTCAGAGACACCCATGATCGCCTTCATGACATGTTCAATCATAAAAATTGTAATCCCTTTTTTTTGTATTTTCAGTATCAGCTCTGAAGCCTCGGCGACCTCGGTCGGGTTTAGCCCCGCCATCAACTCATCAAGCAACAGCAACTCCGGTTTTGTTGCCAACGCCCTGGCTACTTCAAGGCGTTTTTGTTTTGCGATGGTCATTTCTTTGGCGATGACATTGTCCATTCCCGATAATCCAACAAATTCCAACAAGTTTGAAGACTCTCGCTGGGCGTCCGATTTGTGGATTCCGCCTGACCTGCCAAAGAGGCAAGCCAGTAGTATGTTCTGAGAAACCGTCATGCTGCCGAAGAGCTTAACCAGCTGAAACGTTCTTGCTAACCCTCTTTTGCAGATTTGATGCGGCTTTAGTCCCAGAATGTTTTTACCCTTGAACATTATGATTCCTGATGTGGGAGCAATAGACCCGGATATCAGGTTGAAAAGGGTTGTTTTACCCGCCCCGTTGGGACCGATCAACCCCACAATTTCCCCTTGATTTATATGAAAATCGACACCGGCAGCGGCGGCCAACCCCCCAAAATACTTTTGGACGTCTTTTCCCTCAAGTATCCGCATGTCATTCCACCAATGCTCGTTTCCGCCATTTTGTCATTTTTTCACGTATACCCGTCAGGCCTTCGGGCAGAAACAAGATAACGGCTACAAGTATGATACCGTAAAGGAGGTTATAGTAATATGGAAATGTGGTTATCAGCATGTCTGCCAGAAGCGTAAGCGCCGTGGCGCCTATGATTTGGCCATAGATTCGACGAATACCCCCAAAGATGGCCATCAGCACCGGCATAAAGGAAAACAGCGAATTAAAGGCAATGGACGGGTCAATATATGTCCAACGGGTGGCCATGGTTGCCCCGGCCGCTCCCATAAAAAACGCGCTTATGGCGAAGGCGACTATTTTTAATCCATTTACATTTATTCCAATGTGATCGGCGGCTTCCTCTGATTCGCCGATCGCAAGCAACGCAAGCCCGTATTTAGAATTTTTTACAAAATAGGCCATGGCCAGCGTGAGCAAGACAATCGTCAACATGGCGTAATAGACGGTTATGTTGTCCGCCGATACAACCAATCTTCCCACGGTCCTTGTGATGTTAACTTCCCACCATAGGACAGCGTGTCTAATGAGCTCACTGAGCCCGAAGGTGAATATGGTGAAATACATGCCCCGGAGACGCAAACTTGAAAGACCCGCCAGAAGTGCCAGCAAGAAACTGGCAAAACCACCAAAGGCGATCACCGTCAGAAAAGACAACCCGTCTCCCAGGACGGCCGTGACATATATCCCGATGCCAAAAAAGGCAGCAGAGGCAAGGGATATGTAACCGGTAGGACCTGAGAAAACAGCCCAGCTGACGGTAAGGACCATGTACATGAATATATTATTTATTGATATGATGGTGAAAGGGCGCAGGAATCGGGGAATAATCGCTGCGAGGATTATGATAATAAAAGACAACAATAGGGGAAAAAGCCATCTGGAAGCTGCGCTGTTAGTGGTTGGCATTCTCTATTTCCCCAAGATGCCGGTCGGTCTTACCAAGATCAAAAGAAGGAAGATCATATAATATGCAATCAACGATAGGCCGGGATCAATATACATTACGATATTTCCCACAAGACCGAGTATTAACCCTCCTATCAGGCTTCCCAAAATATTGCCCAACCCGCCCAAAACTACAGCGATAATAGCAATTATTGAATATGGGAGACCCATGAGGGGTGTGATCTCAAACATCATGCTTACGAGGCATCCGGCTAAAGCAGCCATTAAGGCGCCAAGCCCAAAACATAAACTAAGGATTCTGTGAATATTGACACCCATGAGTTGGGCAGTATTCATATCCTGGGCGGCTGCACGAATAGCTTTGCCAAGGCGGGTACGTGCCAGAAAAAAATAGAAGGCCAGTCCAACAAACACTGCGAACAAAAGGGCAAGCAATCGGTTTTTGGCATAAATTGCACCGCCAAAATCGACTGTTCCCGCCAGATAGGTGTAACCTTTTATGTCAGGCCCCCAGGACAGCAATGCTATATTTTGGATGATAAAAAGGAGTCCAAATGAGACCAGGATGGAAGTGCCCTCAAAGGCGGCCATTGATTCCGATGTCTTTCTGAGGTGTTGAAAAAGGGTTCTGTGGATCAGGAAGCCAATTCCAAACAGGATGGGGCCACTTATGACAAGTGATACAAGGGGGTTTATCCCAAAAGTCGTATACAGGAAATAAGTAGCAAAGGCCCCAAGCATAATAAATTCACCGTGTGAGACATTGAGTACTCGCGCAACCCCATACTGAAGACCCAGCCCCACAGCAATAAGCGCGTAAAGCCCGCCCAATATGAGGCCCCCTATGATGATATCGAGAAGGAGGGCTCCTCCCATAGTTCACCTTTCTCAATCATTCCCGGTTTCAAAACAAATCACAGCTTGCAGGCTGCCCGACACAAAATGTTTGCCGGGCGGCCTGCTTGATTTTGGAGCTGTGCTTTTTCGCCAGTCTCCAGGCGAGAACTTCTATTAAAGATTCATGTGCTGCCAAACCAATCCGTGATCAGGGCCAGGCAGGTTTGGGATATATGGGTTTTGCCGTACGCTTAGGTTTACCGGCCACTACTTCAAACTCCCCGTTTTGCCACTGGCCAATTTCTCCGGGGGCCTGGATATTAAAGCCTCCTTCAAATTTCACCGGACCTATTACCGTTGGAAAGGTCTCTGTGGCTATAGCATCCCTCAATTTTTTTCGATCAAGTGTTCCTGTTTTCTCGATAGCCTGCTCCAGAATCTGAAGGGATGCGTAAGCAAAGGCACTTCCCCAACGATCAGGTTCCTTATTCCATCTCTTAACGTGTCTATCAAAGTATTCTTTTGCACCAGGGTAGGGTAGCTTTGGGTTCCATGCGCCCGCTCCCATGACCCCCTCTACGGTTTTGGCACCAAACTTGTCTCTATAGACAGGGAAAGCAACGCCAACACCCAGATAGAAAAACTTTGGGTTTAATTTAAGCGCCATTGATTGTGCAGTAATAAGAAAGGTGTCAGGGGGATAGGACATCCCGAGCAGGGCATCAACATTAGCAGCCTTGATTTTCTTTAATAACGGGGAAAGGTCTTTGGCACCCAGAGGATAGCTTTGCTCTATCACGGTGTTGATCCCTTTTGCCTTTAGCGCCGGTGAAACCTCGGCTGTCCACTCTATACCATAGGCATCCGCGATATAGATTAGGGCCACTTTTTTTACACCGAGCTCTACCAAAAGGTCTACAAGAGCTGCTCCCTGCTCGCGGGGCATGTTCAAAATCCCGAAAAAGTAGGGAATCTTGTCTGCCACTTTCCTGAGTTTTTCAGATGAAATCGTGGGGCCAATTAGTGGGTAACCGTATTTGTTTGCCACCGGACCTATGGCAAAATGCATGGCGGTGCCCCATGGCGGTAACAGTAAGTCCACTTTGTCTACAAGGATCAGTTTTTCAACCAGTTTTACGGCAGTGCCAATATCGCTTTTATCGTCGTATATGATGAGTTCTACGGGTAGGCGTTTGCCATATTCCTTTACATAAATACCCCCCTTTGCATTGACCTCTTCAACCCACATCTTATAGTTCGGGATCTGGGTCATACCCGCTCCGGGGGCATATGGTCCGGATAAGGAAATTGCAGTCCCGATAAGGATCTTGTCTTTGGCATGTCCGGTCAGTGGAAAAGCCAGGAGCAAAACGGTTGTCAGTATGCAAACTACCAGCCTTAAATGTTTTGTCGTACCATACATTTTTCCCCTCCTTGAATGATGTTGTTGACCAGTTAATCCTACCATTGCTTCCTCAAAGGGCTCACGTGAAAACAGCAACACATGAGGCCCTCTCCAAAATGATCTGGGTATCACCCCCTTCCTGTTCAAAACCTGTCGAGCAACCCAGCAACCATGACTCCCTATGAAACCATCGCATGATCACCTGGTGGTTTTCAACTTTGCGTTTGGTTTGATGAGAGCATTTTGTCAACCTCATCATTTCCCAGGGCAAAGCGGAGCAAGAACTCTTCATCAGACACTCTTGCCCCGATGCCGGTTTGCTCTCGGATCTCCGCAACTGTCGGTTGTGGAAACTCCTGTTCCATTATTTTCTTGGTTTTGGGCCACCTGTATATCTTGTCGAGGACATTTTGATCAACCGGGACAGGCGGGGCTCCGTGGTATCCGGCCAGATACTCAATAATACCGTCAGGAATCACCTTGTATCGCTCTCCCAAAACCACATTCATGGTTGCCTGGGTTGCGACAAATTGAGAAAGAGGGGTCACCATGATGGGGTACCCCAGATCCTTTCGAACCGTGACGATCTCTTCGAGTACCTCGTTGAGGCAATCTGCCTTGCCTGCCTCGGAAAGCTGGCGTTTGAGTGTGGTTACCATGCCGCCGGGCACCTGATGTTTATAATACGCAAGGTCGTATTCCAGAGGTGCGCCGGCCGGCCGGCCCCCCTTTTTTGCAATTTCCATCAATTGGTTGGAATAATTTTTGAGAGCCTCCTCATTCAGATTGGACGTGTGGCCCATGTGTTTGATGTTTTTTAGCACATTAAATATGGACGGCTGGGCCGTGCCGTTCGCAAGCGGGGGGACACCCGTATGCACCCGATCCACACCCAAACGGATGGCTTCCAGATAGACCAGAGGACCCAACCCCGTGTTGCAATGTGTGTGAATTTCAAGGGGCCGTCCATTAAGGTTGGGCTGAATGGCCTTTACAAGGGTTTTTACACTGTCCGGTGTCAACAGACCTCCCTGGTCCTTGATGTAAATGGTATCAACATCGGGGCATTGGGTTATCTCCCGGGTCTTTGTGGCATAATACTCATCCGTGTGGACCGGGCTGATGGAATAGCACAAGGCCACCATAAACTCTTCTATCCCTGCCGTCTTTGACATCCTTGCATTTTTGATGATGCTATCCATTTCCAGGGCGGCTTCACACAGCCACACCCGGCGTATACCGTTTGCGGCCATACGGTCATACACCAACTGCATAATGGCGTCCGGGGAGCGTTTAAACCCGATAAACCGCCTTCCCGTTGTCCCAAAGCACAAACGCGTATTTGGCATGGCCTTTGAGGCAAGACGTATTTTTTTCCAAGGGTTTTCCTGGTGATACCGGACAGCCGTCTGCATGTGTGTGCTGGCAACAAGATCGACCGCATGATACCCTGCACGTTCCACCTCTGGCGCAAGGGAAAGTATCATGCCCGTTCTCAAGCCCGTGGCATCCCAAAGACTCTGATTGCCATCTCTAAGAGAGGTATCCACAAACTTTATCTCGCTCATGGATTATTCCCCTTTATACAATTCCCTGATGAGCTTTGCCTTCATTTCAAAGCGGGGGAGTGTGCCATCGGGGACCAGTTCCACGTCCGCCCGGAACACCAATTTATCTCTCAACGTGGCTTCCAGGTCCCTCTTCAACCCATCCAGATCCTTTTCTTCAGGTGAATACTCCACCTGGATTTTTAGCGGTGGCTCCACCTTCGGGCCAGGCGTGTCAAGGAGGACGAGCATATCACCAGTAGTCCTTGGCCTAAAGGAGGTGATGATATCCTTGATAGCCGATGGGAAGACATTGACGCCGAGGAGGATAAGCATGTCGTCGGTACGGCCGATACATCTTATGCGAAAACTGGTCCGGCCGCACTCACAGGGGTTTGTAAAAACGGTGATCCTGTCCCGAGTCCTAAATCTTACAAGCGGGCAGCATTCCCGATCGATCAAGGTATAGACCAATTCTCCTTCTGCACCTTCTTTCATTTCCATCAATTCACCCGAATCCGGGTTTATAAGTTCAGGGAATATATATTCCTGGGCGCAAAAGTGCATCCCTTGTTGCGCAGGGCATTCCCCAAAGATAATAGGCGCGGCGTCGGAGTTTCCCATGCCTTCGCTGAGGAGACATTGATAGTCTTCTTGGAGTCGTTTTTTTATTGCCGGGACTCCACCGCCCGGTTCAGCACCAACCACCAGTTTTTTAAAACCAAGTTCTGAAGGGTCCAGGTTCTCTTTTTTTCTTAAGTAATCGGAAAAATACTGTGCATAGGATGGCGTGCAGTGAAGCACATTGCCTCCTAATTTCTTTGTGGTTACAACCACCCGGTCGGATGCGCCGGTCCCGATGGGCACAAATGCGGCTCCGATGTGTTCAATGGCATCTTTGACCGGAAGACCTCCCACAAAAAATGTGAGCCCCACCGCATGGATTACCACGTCTGTCGGCCTCACGCTTTTTGTAAAAAGAGAACGGGCGGTTATATCTGTCCAAACCTTGTGATCATGCCGGGTAAGACCGACGAATGTGGGGACACCGGTGGTCCCGGATGATGAATGGATCCGGATGACGTCATCCATTGGGGCGGCACTGTGAGATCCGAGCAGGGGATGTTCTTCCTGGCTTTTTCTGAGTTCGTCTTTTTCGGTAAAGGGGAGTTTGTGTAAATCTTCAAGCCCATTGATATCGCCTCTTTCAATACCATGCTCTTTGAACTTTTTTTGATAGAAAGGTGATTTCGTCCATACATAATCTAACTGATTCAAGAACTTTTTCTCTTGGATCGGGAGCAATTCCTCTGGACGCATTGTTTCAATCTCTTTATTAAAAAACTCTTTTTTCATTTTTTTATCTCCTGCATAAATCTGTCCAGGCTGTCAACCAGTGCTCTGGCAGTGTCAAAATCCTCAAGATTGCAATCTACCTCTTCAATCTCAAGCGGCGATTTGAGATTCTTTTTTAATTCCTCTATGAAGATCTGATCCTCTTTGGGGTCATAGAGGATACTGCCTTCTCTGTCTATGGAAGACCAGCCCTTCAAGGGTACTACCAGCTTTATGGGCCCCTTTGCCTTGTTTATCTTTTCCGCATATAGTTTGGCCCCGATCATCATTTCATCCACCGGAAACCGGGTCATCGATCTCATTTCGTCAATATCGAGCACC
>VAPB010115444.1_pt1 | contig 10391 bp, 7 predicted proteins | sample 3395101 | NCBI WGS metagenome assembly VAPB01 (sample SAMN08290433, study PRJNA428436) | hydrothermal vent metagenome | isolation source: Deep-sea hydrothermal vent chimney | place: Indian Ocean: Southwest Indian Ridge | reverse complement strand
ATTCACGACCGTCGTTTGAATGCGTGTTCCGTCAATTTTGTCGATTTGCAGCGCGATCATGCCGTCATTGAGCAGCAAAGTGTCACCGGCAGCCACGTCTTCGTGCAAGGTCTCGAGCGCAACACCGACGCCGTCAATCGTTCCCTCTTCCAGGCCCAGCGAGCTATCCAGGAAAAATGACTGGCCATCGATGAGCTCTACGCTACGATTCTTGAACCGCTTCACGCGAATCTTCGGGCCCTGGAGATCCCCCATCAACCCGACTTCGCGACCGGACTTTCGCGCAGCCTCACGTAAAGCTTTCGCCCTGCCACGATGGTCATCGGCATCGCCGTGCGAGAAATTCAGGCGAGCGACGTCGAGGCCGGCATCGATCATTTTGAGAAGTGTTTCAGGGTGGTCGGTCGCCGGTCCCAGCGTCGCGACAATCTTGGTCCGTCTGCGCATGGCGGCGATTATTGCACAGCCATCAGGCCTGCGCTGCGATGCGCCAATGTAAACTGTTAGTCGGTCTTGCTCTGCGGTTGTCAGGTCCAGGCCGATTCGGGTGTGCTTGTTTGTGAAGCATCAAGCTCGCGCAGCGAGCAGCGAACAAACAAGTACGCCGAAGTGGGCTGGGATCGCCCGCATGGCGGGCTCCTACGAAGCTCGTTTCTCGAGCATCGCCACGGCAGGCAGGGTTTTGCCCTCGACGAACTCCAGAAACGCTCCGCCGCCGGTTGAGATATAGGAGATGCCATCGGCAACACCGTACTTGTCGATCGCGGCAAGTGTGTCGCCACCGCCGGCTATAGAATACGCGTCGCTTGCGGCGACGGCTTCTGCGAGCGCTTTCGTGCCATTGCCAAACTGGTCAAATTCGAACACGCCGACCGGGCCGTTCCAGATGATTGTGCCTGCGGATTTCAAGATGGCGGCAAAACGCGTTGAAGTATCCGGCCCAATGTCCAGAATTAACTCGTCGGCAGAAACGGCCTCGACTGCCTTGTTCGTGGCTGACGCGTCCGCCGAAAACTCATCGGCGACCACAACATCGCTTGGTACGGGAATCCCGGCACGCCCCTCACCGCCTGTTACGAGCGCGCGGGCCGTATCGAGCAAATCGGGTTCATACAGCGATTTGCCAACGCCATGCCCGTTTGCCGCGATAAAGGTATTGGCGATACCACCGCCGACAATCAACACATCAACGATATTGGCCAACGCGTCCAGCACGGTCAGTTTCGTGGAGACCTTCGAGCCGCCGACAATGGCGACCATCGGTCGTGCCGGCTCCTCAAGCGCCTTCCCAAGTGCCGCCAGTTCGGCAACGAGCAGAGGCCCGGCAGACGCGACAGGGGCGTACTCGGCTACGCCGTAAGTACTGGCCTGCGCTCGATGCGCGGTGCCGAACGCATCCATGACATAGATATCGCATAGCGCTGCCATTTTCCTGGATAGTTCGACATCGTTCGCCTTCTCGCCCTCGAGAAAGCGTACGTTTTCGAGCAAGACGACTTCGCCCGGCTCGATATCAACGCCGTCGATCCAGTCGCCGACCAGTGGCACCTCGCGATCCAGTAGTTCCCCGAGGCGATCGGCGACGGGCTGCAGCGAAAACTCTTCGTCACACTGACCTTCCGTCGGTCGGCCAAGATGCGACATCAGCATGACCGCCGCATTTGCTTCCAGCGCTGCGCGAATTGTCGGCAAGGCCGCACGAATCCGTGCATCGCTCGTGACCTTGCCGTTCGCGACCGGTACGTTCAGATCCTCACGTATCAGTACTCGTTTCCCGTCGAGGGAAAGGTCCGTCATCCTGATTACGGACATCGCCAAACCGCCTACGCGTTGTGGAACGCGATCGCCGTATCAAGCATGCGGTTGGAGAAGCCCCACTCGTTGTCGTACCACGCAACAACTTTCACGAGGCTGCCCTGCATGACTTTCGTGAGTGATGCATCGTAGGTTGACGACGCCGGGTCATGATTGAAATCGATCGACACGAGCGGCTCATCGTTGTACTCGAGAATTCCCTTGAGGTCACCTTCACTGGCGGCGCGGATGACGTCGTTTATTTCTTCGACCGTCGTGTCGCGCCGCGCGACGAAAGTCAGGTCGACTGCTGAGACGTTGATCGTCGGCACCCGCATCGAGAATCCGTCAAGTTTGCCATTCAACTCCGGCAGAACGAGGCCAACGGCCGCTGCCGCGCCGGTCTTCGTCGGAATCTGCGACATCGTGGCTGAACGCGCGCGGCGAAGATCGGAGTGGTAAACATCGGTCAGCACCTGGTCGTTGGTGTAGGCGTGGATCGTCGTCATGATGCCGTGCTTGACGCCGATTTTTTCATGTAACGGCTTTACAAGTGGCGCAAGACAGTTCGTCGTGCAGGACGCATTTGAAATAATCGTATCCGTCGACTTCAACACGTCGTGATTGACGCCATAAACAATTGTTGCGTCGATATCCTTGCCGCCGGGCGCAGAAATTATGACCTTCTTTGCTCCGGCCTCAAGGTGCTTGCCGGCCGTGTCACGCGTGCGGAAGAAACCCGTCGACTCAAATACCATGTCGACGCCAAGCTCTCCCCAGGGGAGCTTCGCCGGATCGCGTTCGGCCAGGACACGTATCCGGTCGCCATTGACGATGAGATCGTCACCATCGACCTCGACCGTGCCGGGAAAACGACCGTGCGCGGTATCGCGGCGCGTTAGCAGAGCATTGGTGTTCGCATCACCAAGGTCATTGACCGCCACAATTTCGATTTCAGAGCCTTTGTCGCCTTCATAAAGGGCGCGCAGTACGTTGCGCCCAATGCGGCCATAGCCATTGATACCAACTTTGATTGTCATTGTTTTCTCCTGGAAATTTTGTGGTTCCGGCACGCGCCGGCCGAACTGTCGAATTCCTTATCCTGCTTTGTCCTGCGCCAGCACCTCTTTGGCGACCGCAATGACATTATGAGCCGAAAAACCGAAATGCTCGAACAGTTCGTCTGCCGGCGCTGATGCACCAAAACGATCGATACCGATAACGCGACCGCGCTGGCCAACATAACGCCACCAGCCTTCGGTGACGCCGGCTTCAATCGCAACGCGGGCGCTTACAGCGGCAGGCAATACCGATTCGCGGTAGTCGTCGTCCTGTGCGTCGAACAAGTCGGTGCAAGGCAACGAAACGACACGTGCCCTGACGCCCGCACTCGCCAGCGCCTCCGCTGCAGACGTCGCTAACTCAAGCTCGGAGCCCGTTCCGATGAGAATAATGTCAGGCGTGCCATCACATTCCCGAAGCACATAAGCACCGCGAGCGATCGCGGCAATTTGCTGCGCATCGCGGTCCTGATGCGGTGTGTTCTGACGCGTCAGCACCAGGCTTGTCGGTCCATCGCGACGCTCAATCGCATCGCGCCAGGCAACCGCGGTCTCAACTGCATCACAGGGACGCCAGACCCGCATGTTCGGCATCAGTCGAAGTGACGCGACATGCTCTACGGGTTGATGCGTCGGCCCGTCTTCGCCGAGACCGATCGAGTCATGCGTATAGACCAGGATGTTCTGGATCTTCATGAGTGCCGCCATACGCAGCGCGTTGCGCGCGTAGTCCGAGAATGTCAGGAATGTTCCCGAGTACGGCATCACCCCCCCATGCAGCGCCATGCCATTGCAAATCGCGGTCATGGCGAACTCACGCACACCAAAATAGATGTAATTGCCCGAGGCATCATCACCCGTGATCACTGTCGAGCCATGGTGCTTCGTCAGGTTCGAACCCGTCAGGTCGGCGGAGCCGCCTACGAGCTCTGCCAATGCCGGGGCGAAGGCATTCAACGCGAGCAGTGATGCCTTGCGCGTAGCCATGGTTTCGCCCGCAGCATCGATGTCGGCGATGGCCTTGTCGGCGAAGTCGCTCCAGTTCGATGGAAGCGTCCCGGCCATGCGGCGCGTAAACTCCGCCGCCATTTCAGGATAATCGGCTGAATAGTCGGCAAACAGCGTATTCCAGGCCTGTTCGGCGGCGGCGCCGCGATCACGGCCGTCCCAGGCCGCGGCGATGTCTGCCGGAACTTCAAACGGTTCGGCATCCCAACCAAGCGTGCTGCGCGCGGCCGAAATTTCGTCATCGCCCAACGGCGCACCGTGCGTTGAAGCCGTGCCTTGCTTGTTCGGGGCACCGAAACCGATCACGGTCTTGCAACAAATTATCGTCGGCCGGTCATTGTCACCCACAGCCTGGCCGATGGCCGCGCCGATAGCCGCACTATCATGGCCATCCACATCGGCGATGACCTGCCATCCGTCGGCCTCGAAACGCCTGCCCGTGTCGTCGGTGAACCTGCCACCGACGTCGCCATCAATCGAAATACTGTTGTCGTCATAGAACGCGATGAGCTTTCCCAGCTTCAAAGTACCTGCCAACGAACAGGCTTCATGAGAGATCCCTTCCATGAGGCAACCGTCACCGAGGAAGACCCAGGTTCTGTGATCCACAATCGGGAAACCGTCACGATTGAATTCGGCCGCCAACATTTTCTCGGTCAGCGCCATGCCCACTGCATTGCTGATGCCCTGCCCCAGGGGACCTGTTGTCGTCTCAACACCAAATCCGGGTTCATACTCCGGATGCCCTGCCGTGCGGGAACCGAACTGGCGGAAATTCCGGATTTCGTCCATCGTGAGATCGTAGCCGCTCAGGTGAAGAAGACTGTATAGCAGCATGGATGCATGGCCGTTCGAGAGAACGAAGCGATCGCGATCCGCCCAGTCCGGATTGGCCGGATTGTGTTTGTGGCAATCGTTCCACAGCACCTCGGCAATATCCGCCATACCCATCGGCGCGCCGGGGTGGCCGGAGTTCGCGGCCTGTACGGCGTCCATGCTGAGCGCACGAATCGCGTTGGCGAGATCCCGCCGGGCGGGCCGGTTGGCTTGCGTTGCTTGTTGTGACATCTGGCTTATCCGATCCGACCCTCGGGCGGGCGTTGTTATGGTGAATTGCGCTGCAATACTTCGGCAGGAGCGCCGCATTTTCTTAGGTTTTCGCGCAAGCCGCAAGCCGAATATTACGGTACAATGCCGCCCCTCGATTAACAGCCATCTAATACCCTATGAGTGATTCATTTGTGTTCACCTCGGAGTCCGTTTCCGAGGGTCATCCCGACAAGATTGCGGATCAGATCTCGGATGCCATTCTTGACGCCATTATCGCCAAAGATACGAGCGCCCGCGTCGCCTGCGAGACACTGATAAAGACCGGCATGGTTATTGTTGCCGGCGAGATATCGACGTCGGCCTGGGTCGATATCGAGCAGATCGCCCGCGACACAGTCGTCGGTATAGGCTACACCGATTCCGACATGGGGTTCGACGGCCACTCCTGCGCCGTCCTGAACGCCATCGGTAAGCAGTCCCCGGACATCGCGCAAGGGGTCGACCGTGATGCCGACGAAGACCAGGGTGCAGGCGACCAGGGCCTGATGTTCGGTTACGCAACCAATGAAACCGACGTACTCATGCCCGCCCCGATTACGTTTTCGCACCGGCTGGTTCGCCGACAAGCCGAAGTTCGCAAGAATGGAACGTTGCCATGGCTGCGTCCCGACGCGAAAAGCCAGGTCACATTCGTCTATAAAGACAACAAGCCTGTCGCCATCGACGCTGTCGTTCTGTCTTCCCAGCACCGCGCCGATGTCAGCCTGTCTGATCTCCGGGAAGGCGTTATGGAAGAGATCATCAAGCCTGTGCTACCAAAAGAATGGATCAGCAAGGACACGAAATACCACATCAATCCGACCGGTCGCTTCGAGATCGGCGGCCCGATGGGCGACTGTGGCCTCACTGGTCGCAAGATTATCGTTGACACGTATGGCGGCTCAGCACGTCACGGTGGCGGCGCATTCTCCGGCAAGGATCCGTCGAAGGTTGATCGGTCAGCGGCCTATGCCGCGCGGTACGTTGCGAAGAACATCGTAGCAGCCGGACTTGCAGACCGTTGCGAAATCCAGATTTCCTATGCGATAGGCGTCGCGGATCCCACGTCGATTAGCGTAAGCACGTTTGGCACCGGCAAGGTCGCCGACGAAAAGCTCACGATCTTGATTCGCGAAAACTTTGACTTACGACCCTACGGCATTTTGAAAATGCTGGATCTGGTCCGCCCGATTTATCAGCCGACCGCCGCGTACGGACACTTTGGACGCGAGGATATCGATCTTAGCTGGGAAAGAACTGACAAGGCTGACGCGCTGCGTGGCGCAGCAGCCGCCTGAACCCCCGAATTTTACTGGAGAAAACCTTATGAGCAGCGAACCCGTTGCCCTGCAAGCACAGGATTACAAGATCGCCGACATTTCGCTCGCGGAATGGGGGCGCAAGGAAATCGCGATCGCCGAGACCGAGATGCCAGGCCTCATGGCGCTACGCGAGGAATTCGGCGACCAGAAGCCGCTCGAGGGCGCGCGTATTGCCGGCTGCCTGCACATGACTATTCAGACGGCCGTGCTAATCGAGACGCTCGCCGCGCTCGGCGCCGAGATTCGCTGGTCGTCGTGCAATATCTTTTCCACCCAGGATCACGCCGCCGCTGCGATTGCCGCGTCGGGTGTTCCGGTGTTTGCGTGGAAGGAAGAGTCGGAAGAAGAATACTGGTGGTGCGTTGAGCAAACAATCAATGGCCCGGACGGGTGGACACCGAATATGCTACTGGATGATGGCGGCGACCTTACGACGGTCATGCATGAAAAGTATCCCGACATAATGAAAAACGTTCGCGGCTTGTCCGAGGAAACGACGACAGGCGTCAAACGGCTGTACGACATGATGCAGGACGGCTCGCTGGGCTGTCCGGCGTTCAACGTCAACGACTCGGTCACCAAGTCGAAGTTCGACAATCTGTATGGCTGTCGTGAATCACTGGTCGACGGCATCAAGCGAGCGACTGATGTCATGGTGGCCGGCAAAATCGCCGTGGTCTGTGGTTATGGCGACGTTGGCAAAGGCTGCGCGCAATCCTTGCGTGGCCTCGGCGCCACGGTATGGATCACCGAGGTCGATCCGATCTGTGCCATGCAGGCCGCGATGGAAGGCTACCGTGTCGTTATTTTCGACGAGGTCTGCGATCAGGTCGATATCGTCGTCACGGCAACCGGCAATTATCACGTCGTTTCGGGCCCTCAGATGGAGCGCATGAAAAATCAGGCCATCGTTTGTAATATCGGTCATTTCGACAACGAGATCGATGTCGCCTACCTGGAAAAGTTCGAAAAAGAGAACATCAAGCCGCAGGTCGATCACATCATCTTCCCGGATGGCAAACGCCTCATCCTGCTGGCGGAAGGACGCCTCGTCAATCTGGGTTGCGCCACCGGCCACCCGAGTTTCGTAATGTCGAACTCGTTCACAAACCAGGTACTCGCGCAGATCGAACTCTGGAAAAATGCGGATAACTACGAAAAGCAGGTATACGTGTTGCCCAAACAACTTGACGAGAAGGTCGCACGGCTGCATCTTGGACGCATCGGCGTGAAATTGACGCAGCTTTCTGACCAGCAGGCTGATTACATCGGCGTGTCGAAGGAAGGCCCGTACAAGCCGGAACATTATCGTTATTAGTGCTCCAGTAAGGGAGGGTGGGTCGCATTTCGAGCTCGGCTGATCCAGTTAGGATCCTGCATCTGACGGACCCGCACCTGTTCGGTGACACGGCCGGCAGCTTTCGCGGCACCGTCACATACGCGTCACTGTCGGACACAATCGAACATTACCGGGCCGGCGACTGGCAAGCGGATCTCGTCGCCGTCACAGGCGACCTGATCCAGGACGATTCCGCCGGCGCTTACGAGAACTTCACTGAAGTCATGGGCGCACTTGACCTGCCCGTACACTGCTTGCCGGGCAATCACGACAATCCCGAGCTCATGAAAAAGGCGATTGCCAGGCCGCCTTTTTCCTACTGCGATGCAACCGAGGCTGGCAACTGGCTGATCGTCGGAATCGACAGCTACGAAGCCGACCGAGCTGGCGGCGCAATTGACGCCAGCGAATACGAACGGCTCGATCAGGCAATTGATTCCAGCAACGCAGATAACGTAATGGTATGCCTGCACCACCCGCCCGTCGTTATGGGCAGTGCCTGGCTGGACACCGTCGGCCTCGAGGAACCCGATAAATTTTTTGCCCGAATTGGGTCGTCCGGCAAAGTACGACTTGCGATTTTCGGCCATGTCCACCAAGCCTACGACCGCGAACATCACGGCGTTCGGATCATCGGCACGCCTTCTACCTGCCGTCAATTCAAGCCGGGCAGCGATGAATTCGCCATGGACGATCAGCCGCCTGCGTATCGCCGCATATCACTGCATGCGGATGGCCATCTCGAGACGGAACTTTTCTGGGTAACCAATGCGTAACGCTTTCGCGGCGCTTGTCCTATTGTTCCTCACATTTGTCGCCCGCGGCGACGAAGAGCCCGCCATGATCTGGGTCGCTGAGGGCAACACGAATCGAATCTACCTGCTCGGATCAATACACCTCCTGCGCGAGACGGATCATCCCTTGCCCAAGGTCGTAGAGACGGTGTATGACGATGCGGAACGGCTCATCATGGAGCTCGATATGGACGACATCGATCCGATCGCGATGCTGCAAAACCTGACGAGTTACGGCGTACTCGATGATGGCACGACGCTGGCGAGCCTGATGGGCCCCGAGATGTATGCGCAAGCGGAGGCAGCAGCCAAAGAAATTGATATTCCGATCGAATTGCTCGGCAAAAGCGAGCCGTGGCTTGCCGCGATGACGGTTCAGGAAATGATCATGATGCGAGTCGGTTTCAAGGCGGAATTCGGTATCGAGATGTACCTGACGGTCAAGGCAATTGCAGACGGCAAGCCCATCAGCGGGCTGGAGAGTGTCGAGGAACAATTCGGGTTTCTCGACGGCTTGTCGACCGAGACACAAAGTCGGTGGTTCCTGCAATCTCTTATTGAAGGCCGCCGCCTTGAAATGCTTATTGACGAGATGGTGGCGGCATGGCGCAGCGGGGATATCGCATTCCTCGAAAAAGAACTGCTGCACGAGATGAACGACTACCCGGAGCTAAATCAGGCGATTCTGGTTGATCGCAATAGACGCTGGTTAGATCCCATCATGGAACTGCTTGACGATAGCGATGACTACCTTGTTGTCGTCGGCGCCGCGCATCTCGTCGGCGAGAACGGTGTGCCCGATTTGCTCTCCCAACAGGGCGTGCGTATAAATCAGCTTCATGAACCTGTTCGATGAAGCCCGCGATGTCATTGCGGGCGGCGTAAATTCCCCGGTCCGTGCTTTCGCGAGCGTCGGCGGCGACCCTGTTTTCCTCAAGAGCGCGAACGGCGCCTGGCTCGTGGCCGAAGATGGTCGAAAACTGATCGACTATGTCGGTTCCTGGGGTGCGATGATCCTGGGTCATTCTCATCCCGATGTTATTGACGCAATCGTACGCGCGGCGAAAAACGGCTTGAGTTTTGGCGCACCCTGCGTACTCGAGACGCAGATCGCGATAAAAATCCGCGAACTCATGCCATCGATTGAACGCTTACGCATGGTTAGCTCCGGGACTGAAGCGACGATGAGCGCGATTCGCCTCGCGCGCGGCCACACCGGCCGCGACAAGATCGTAAAGTTCGAAGGCTGCTACCACGGCCACTCAGACTCGCTGTTGATCAAAGCGGGCTCGGGCGCACTGACGCTCGGCGTCCCCAGCTCACCCGGCGTGCCGGCCGGCCTCGCCGAGCACACGATTACCGTGCCCTACAATGATGCCAACGCAGTCCGGGCTGTTTTTGCCGAACTCGGCGAACAGCTGGCCTGCGCCATTGTTGAGCCAATCGCCGGCAACATGAATATGGTGCCGCCTGAACCGGGATTTCACGAGACACTGCGCGACGCATGTACTGAGTCCGGAGCCATCCTGATTTTCGACGAAGTCATGACAGGATTTCGCGTCGCCAAGGGCGGCGCGCAATCACTGTTTGACATCCAGCCAGATTTGACGACGATTGGCAAAGTGGTCGGTGGGGGCATGCCGGCGGCCGCATTCGGCGGCCGTGCCGACATCATGTCCAGCATCGCGCCGGACGGTCCGGTCTATCAAGCCGGTACGCTCTCCGGAAACCCGGTCGCAATGGCCGCCGGTCTCGCGACGCTCGAAAAAATTGATCAGCCGGGATTCTACAAATTACTTGGCGAGCGGACGCGACAACTGACCGATGGTCTCACGGCCGCCGCCGCGGAAGCCGGAATCCCGATCGCGACCGAAAGCGAAGGTGGCATGTTCGGTTTTGTGTTTACAGACGATGGCCCTGTGCGGCGCTTTGACCAGGTCGCGGCCGCAGATATCGAGCGATTCAAGGCTTTCTTCAACGGCAT
>VAPB010478075.1_pt1 | contig 10396 bp, 9 predicted proteins | sample 3395101 | NCBI WGS metagenome assembly VAPB01 (sample SAMN08290433, study PRJNA428436) | hydrothermal vent metagenome | isolation source: Deep-sea hydrothermal vent chimney | place: Indian Ocean: Southwest Indian Ridge | reverse complement strand
TGTATGTGCCAGTGACTGTGTAAGTAAAAAAACTGTGTAAGTGTATGTGGTTAGTGTAAGTTAAAAGCCTTTACTGACACTGACACTAGCAACTGACACTTATTATACTGACACAGACACTAAAAACTGACACTGATTATCCTGGTTAACCCATTGAATTTTAGAATAAATTTATTAGTGCCTGCATTATAATAAAGCATTCGATCACAATTAAATTTATGTAAATATTTTTTACAATACAGCTTTTTTGGTCATATGAATGAAAAAATAGTTTTAATTTTTTTGTAGACAGGGTATCTATAAAACTGCTAATATTTATTATCTACCTCATTTACCTGCGGAAAATACTGCTTAAGTGAGATTTACTGTTTAATATATCATAAGGATTCTTTTCCATGTATATTTGTCAGAAATGCAAAAAAAGGTTTACTTATTATCAGGAATCAGCATCTGAGAACGAAATTATATGTCCTCACTGCGGCAGTGAGGATACAAAACTGAGCAGTCTATTGAATTTCTTCAAAGGGCTTTTAAGCGGCGGCGGCTGAACCCCCATGAAGAATGGTTAGGCAGTTAAGCCTGACAGAAGCGGCGTCCCGAAGGGTCGGGACGCCATTTTTTTTTAGCCGCGGATTTTCGCGGATTTTAGCGGATAGTTCGACAGGCTCACTATCTTGGGCTCAGTCGAATGATAAGCGCGGATAAGACCCGCCACTTTTTTTGTTTTTATTCTGTCCGTTAATATATAATCACCTTTCAAAGTAACTTTATATGGACTAACTATTGACGATATAAATCCTGAGGAAATGTAAAAATCAAAAATTAAATTGCAAAATGACAAGTTAAAGCTTAAAGATAAAAACATAAGGATACTTTTACATTTTGATCTGTCATTTTGACTTTTGATCTTTAATATTTGAATGATTTATCTCAAAAAACTCTATGACTGGGTATTGCACTGGGCTGAAACACCATATGGCCCTGCCGCCCTTTTTGTCCTCTCTTTTACAGAAGCATCTTTTTTCCCTGTGCCTCCGGATGTATTGCTGATAGCCTTATGCCTTGGAGTACGGTCACGATCTTTTGTCTTTGCCCTTAATTGCAGTATAGCCTCAGTTCTCGGAGCTGTATTAGGATATTGTATTGGTTATTTTGTGTGGTGGAGCGGTGACGGCCAGTTCTCAGGTTTAGCTCAGTTCTTTTTTAATTATGTTCCCGGTTTTACTGAAGACATGTTCTTTCATGTTCAGGAGAAATACGAGGAGTGGAAGTTCTGGATAATCTTTACAGCAGGATTTACATTTATTCCTTATAAAATATTTACTATAAGCGCAGGGGCTTTCGATATAGGGTTTTTCATGTTCCTTTTCGCATCGATCATTAGCCGTTCAGCAAGGTTTTTTCTTGTAGCAGGTTTGATATGGAAATTCGGCAGTCCTATCAGGGAGTTTATTGATAAATACTTTAATCTCCTGGCTGTTATATTTACCGTACTACTGATACTCGGTTTTATGCTTTTGAAGTATTTGATTTAAAGCAGTGCAAGTGGTTAGTGTCAGTGTCAGTGAAATGACAAATGAACAATGACAAATGACAAATAAAATAGGGTTGCCCCGTAAAACTCTGAGTATCGGGACAGGTTCGCCACGGGGCCCCGATTCACCCTTCGTAGTTTCGTCCTTCGCAGTGTTATGGAGAATGGACTACGGAGAACGGGCGGGTCGGGATTTCCGCGGAGTTTATCCCGTCTTATACGGGACTTCAACAGGCGGATTGCAAGTTGAGAAACAATAAGGAAATAAAAAACTGCATACTTAAAAAAAATAAAGGTAATCAGGTATAATGTATCTTTAAATGACGTTATATTATTATATGTTACCAGAATAAATAGTAGTAGTTAACAAGTCTTGCCGTTCACTTGAACCCATGAACCCTGGAAACCTTAAGTCATTGATTAAAATAATTTCTTATATAGCTGTCATTTTACTCTTTACAGCCTGCGCAACACAGCCTGTTAAAAAAGTAAAGCCTGCTGAAGAAACTAAAAAACCGCTTTCCCCTGAAGAACAGAAAAAAGAAAAGTCTATAGAGGTTTTCACAGAAATACTTGATGTCATAGAAACATCTGAGAGCAGAAAGGATGCTCTGCCAAAGGTAGAGTCTCTGTATAAAAAGATCATTATAGAGTACCCTGAAACCGGTCTTGCTCAGGAGAGTTACTGGAGGCTGATCTCTATCTATGTAAATGATTATTCTCCGGCAGATTATGAAAAAGCAGAGGCCCTGTATGGTGAATTTCTCGAAAAGTATCCACAGTCACCCCTTAAAAGTTTTGTAATGGATTCTTTAGGTAAAGGTTATTACAGGGATGATCAATGGAGGAAGCTTTTAACTTTAACAGCTCCTTTAATAAGAGAATATACTCAAACAGGAAAGCGTCCCGGCCCATCACTTATATCAATGAATGCTGAAGCAAATTACAGACTGGGCTATTTTGATGCGGCCAAAGTGAGTTATCGGGTCCTGATAAAAATCTACCCGAAACTGATAGAGAGTATAAAAGCAAGAGCAAGGCTTAAAGAATTAAAGATGAGGTTTGATTAAATTCCAGTTTTCTACTAAAATATTGAAAAATTGTGTGAAAACACCCAAGGCTGAGCTATTTAAAGCACTTTTTCCTGTCAGAGCAGGCACTTGATATAATGGGAATGCTCTAAATGTTTGTTTTCTTTACAGTTTTTAATTTGTATTTCAGGCATCCTTTTTGCTAATTTAAGATACTGAATTAATTATGAAACACTCAAAAAGACATAAAAAAATGCTTCAAGGGGTGATTATTTCTGTTTTTGCGGTTATTTTCATCTTTTTAGCGGCGGTTTCTCACGCGCTAATGCCTAATTATGCGAGACAGGCGCCTATATCGACAAACCAGAGCGCGCCTACAGCCGTAGCGCTTGACAGTGCCGGAAACCTTTATGTTCTTGAATCAGTGTACGGCAAACTCCATATTTACAATTCAAGCGGTGTATATGTTGAAACACATACAGGGCTTGATGAGCCTGCAAGCGTAGCGGTAGATACAGCCGGGAATATCTTTATCGGAAGTAAAGGCACAGGGAGTGTTGATAAATACGATTCTAATATGGTTTTTCTGTCCAAACTAGGCGCAGGTGACGGTGAATTTACACATCCAAACGCGATAGCCATAGACAGCAATACCGGATATATATATGTATCTGACGGTGCAGAGGATGTAATAAAAGTGTTCTTCAGCGCCGGTGGATTAAACTTTTCATTCGGCAGTACAGGTGGTGGAAACGGCCAGTTTAATTTCCCCAATGGAATAGCGATCGATGCTTTAACAAATACTCTGATAATTTCAGACCTTAAAATACTTGTATCCGGACAGGAAGAATATGAGACTGCAAGGGTACAGTTGTTTGATATGAGCGGAAATTTTTCAAGCACTTTCGGCGCATTCGGAGTAGGAGAGGGTTACTTGTTCAGGCCGGCAGGGGTAGCAGTCGACAGCCTTAGCAGGATATATGTTTCAGACGCATTTCAGAATGTAACACAGGTGTTTGACAGTACTGGGATATATGAAGGAACTATATTTGATATTGATAACCCAATGAGAACACCTGTTGGAATAGCCTTGACGCCTTCAAACACTATGTATGTTGCATCTCTTAATGCGGCTAGAGTAGATGTATATAATATAACCGAACCACCCGCAGGCGCCCAGATTACAGTAAATCCCGCTTCTTATGATTTCGGCAGTATCAGCGCAGGATATTCGTCACTGCCTCAGATTTTCACTATTTCAAATACCGGGCTTGGTGACCTTGTAATAGGCACGTTCTCAATTACAGGTACTGATTTTACCGAGTTCGGGATTCAGACTGATAACTGTTCATCACAGACATTATTATACCTTGAAGAATGTACTGTGAGTGTGGATTTCTCACCTGCTTCAGGAGGCGGTAAGAGCGCAGACCTTTCAATGCCGTCCAATGATCCGGTTACACCAACAGCTACGGCAGGTTTAAGCGGAACAGGTGTAACAGGCAACACTCCTCCTACATCAGTGCCCGGAGGCCCATATACAGGCACTGAGGGCCAGTCAGTCGCTTTTGACGGTTCAGGTTCAAGTGATTCAGACGGTACAGTTGACCTGTATGAATGGGACATAGATAATGACGGAACATATGATTACAGCTCAACATTACCTACCAGGAATCACACTTATGCTACTGACGGCATATACACGGTAAAACTCAGGGTTACAGACAATTTTGGCGCAACTAATGAGGCTACAACTACAGCGGATATTGCTGATACTGCTCCTACGGCTAACTTTAATGGCACGCCTTTAACCGGGTCATCGCCTCTTACAGTAACCTTTACAAACACCTCAACCGGCTATGACCAGCCTTTAACCTATGAGTGGGATTTTGATAATAACGGCACTGTTGATTCAACAGTAACAAATCCGCAATATATTTATAATAACGCCGGATTATATACAGTAAAGCTGACAGCAACAGATTCAGACCTTAGTACCAATTCATTAACAAGGACTGATTATATTCAGGTAACAGCCGGCGGATGCGGCTTCCCGCCTGTAGCTATCGGTGGGACATTTTATTATTCGATGCAGACAGCATATGATGAAGCTACTGAAGGTACTAATATTAAGAGTCAGGACGAAATTATAGTAGGCGACCTGAACGTTAACAGACCCATATCAGTTACATTGACAGGCGGATATGACTGTAACTATTCATCTATTACAGGCGAAACACAGATACAGGGAACTGGATCGATCAGTGACGGAACAGTTACAATCTCTAACGGAGTTATACATTTTGTACAATAGGATACAGAAGAGCTGAAAACAGGAAACTAAAAAGTCAGACTACGCATTAATTCATAAAGGCTGTAAAACTGAAAAGTTTTACAGCCTTTATTTTTTTAACAATACCTGGGGTTCCCGACGTTTCGGGATCTTCGACCCGTTCGGGGCTACGACAGGCCCGCTGCACTACATGGCGGATAAATCCTGAAATATATCATTGGCAGGGAAATGCTAAAGGAAGCGCCAGGGGTAGAGCGCAGGAAAGCATGCGTATTTATATAGCAGTCAGTGCAGTTGTTTACAATGTTCTGTCTTTTAGGTCTTTTACTTCCATTATTTCAAATGTCTTTGTTTCAAGCGCTACCTTGTACCTCACAGTAAATGGTTTTTCACATCCCCCATTTTTGGTACTGCAGTAAAAAGTCTTAAAGCCTGTAGAGTGTTCTACGCAGAGGGTATTCTTAAAGCCGCAATAAGGACATACTACAATTCCAAGCACTTTACCCATTGAATAAATCCCTCCTTTTAAATTGTATTTATAGATATTCTCTCTTGTATCGTCCCTAAAAGATCCGGTTGTTTTAAATACTGAACATAATTTTTTCTAAGTCATATATGAGTGAAAATACACAACTATGAGCTATTTAAAGCAAAGTTTTAAGTGTTATTAATTTAAAAGGCTATATTTAACTATACTAAGCAATATTAATACCTGAAACAAAAATGCAATCTCAAAAAAAATATTTTAAAACCGATAATGAATAAAAATATAATGATTTTATTAAAACCTTCAAGTGTTTATAAATAAAACAAAATCAGCATTGAATTTACCTCAAATCAGCGCAGGTTTAAATAATTAAAATATAGAGAATGATGTCCGGAAAAATTTACAGATATTATTAAAAAGTGCATTTTTCTCTTTAAAATCAGAATGAAAGGCATTTATCTTGCTTGTAAACAGCTATAAGGATAATTAATAATGAAATTCATGTATAATAGTCAGCTTCTTTAGCCGGAGGCTGTAAATATGAAAAGTTTAATACTCGATTTTATGAAGCTTAAAAAATTTAATGACGAAAAACCGTATAAGGAAACACTCTGGTCAGGGGATACTTCAAGAATAAACCTTATCAGCCTGCTGCCCGGCCAGCAGATCAAACCTCACATCCACGACGGTGACCATATATGGATAGTTATGGAAGGAAGCGGGGAACTGCTCTCATCTGAAGAGGATTTTAGTGAAATATCTGCCGGTAAGATCGCTGTTGTCCCTTCAGGAGAAAAGCATGGTATCAGGAATAATACCAGTGAAAACCTTGTGTTTGCATCTGTTACAGTTTGAATTTATAAAGAACCCCCTTAGATTCTGACGAATCTGGACAAGGGGGCGCCCCGTTAGATTCTTACAAATCTTGCCAGCGGGGCGGGTGGAGAGTCAAATGAAAATATTCAGAAACCCGGATGTTATGTGGAGGGAGGAAGCCGAACTTAAGGAGCAGGCTTATGAAGGGCTGGAAAAGGGAGAGGACACTGGAGACCTGGGCACGTCTGTTCTGTATGCTGACGGCATGATGCTGTCTCTTAATATACTCGGAACCGAGGTCTGGAAAAGGTGTGACGGAAAAACCATCGATGAAATAGCTTCCGAACTGATTCAGATTTTTGATGTCGGCGCCGACGTGCTTATAAAGGATATCTCTGCATTTATAAATGAGCTGAAAGAAAAGGGTTACATATATTATGAAGGATAACTGGCTTCCTGTTTCACCCATTACGATCAACTGGGCGGTAACGAACAGATGCAATTTCAAGTGCAGTCACTGCTACAGCAGGAACGACCCTTCGAATGAGATCGAACTGAAGACGCTTTTAAAATGTATTAAAAAAATTGCTGACGCAGGTGTGCTTTCAATTAATTTCGGCGGCGGTGAGCCTTTATTGAGAAAGGACCTTGCTGATATCTCCATATTTGCGTCACAATGCGGTCTGCGTGTTTCCATGAACAGCAATGGATTTTTAATTTCCAGAAAGCAAGCGGTTGAACTCAGGAAGGCAGGTTTTTCAAAAATAGGGATAAGCATTGACAGTCATCTGCCTGAAACACATGACAGCTTCAGGGGGGTTAAAGGGAGCCACAAAAAAGCTGTTGAGGCTTTATCCTTTCTGTCGGATGCGGGGATTGAAACTTCAATATCAACCGTTATATGCAGAATCAACTTTCAGGATGTAGAGTCTATGATCAGTTTTGCTGTCAGGAATAAAGCCAGTCTGCTGAATTTCCATAATTTTAAATGTTCTGGACTCGGCCGGGCAAATAAGGATATGCTGGACCTGAGCAGTGGTGAGTGGAAAGAATTCTATCAGGGCGCTATAAATGTACGGAAAGAGACAGGGGATATAAGGATATCTTTTGATGATCCTATTATAGCTTCACTTGGAACAAACAGCGATGATGCCCTTGTCAAAGGGAGTATCTGCGGAAAGCTCTCACTCAATATTAAATCAAATGGTGATATAACGCCATGCGGTTTTATCCCTGCAGTCATTGGCAATATAATTAATGACGACCTTAAAAATGTCTGGGCAAACTCTCCTGAACTCAAAATCATGAGGACTAAAACTCCAAAGGGAAAGTGTGTTAAGTGCAGTCACTACACTGAGTGTCTTGGAGGCTGTACAGCGAGGACGCTCGCTTTGACAGGAGATATTAACAACCCTGACCCTCACTGCTGGATGGACGACTAATGGTCAATCGTATGGCGTTAATAGGTAATGAGGCCGGTTTTGTTTGTCGGTTGCGTCTTTTGTCTCTTTACGTAACCGTTAGACGTCTCACGATACGGGTATCGTAACCGTAACCGTTTAACGATAATGTATATAATGGACAATGAAAACAAATAAACTGATAAACCCCTTTATTATCTACTGGGATATAAATCCATCATTATCAGACAAAGGCATTTTTTTACGCGTGTCTGATGATATTTTACAGACCAAGATCTTTGTTCTTAACCTGAGGGACGATGCACCCTCTTTATCTAAGGGGACCATGGCTGTATTAAACAGGCTAAACAATGAAAAGATCAGGATAATATTGACCATTCAGGGAAACCTTGCTGAAACAGATGTATTAAAGAAATTCGGGTTAAGACATATATATAACGAGATCCATTCATTGAACCAGCTAAATACAATTATTGACAGAGTTGGACTGAGCATAGAAAAAGGGTATAATGAAGGTATCTCCTTTTATATAAGTAAAAATAACTTCGGAGACATACCCGGGGTCATTTCCTTATGTTTTAAACATGGAATAAAAGATATTAAATTTCCGATTCAGCGAACCGGGCATGAAAGTATATTTTATCCTGGCAGGGATGATGTCAACCGGCTCAGATCAGAGATAAGAAAGCTTCCCATTGAAGAGATGAAGCTTGTTATTCATGATCCTTTTTTATGGGAGTTGTTTCATGGAAGAGATAACCCTAACAGTGCGGGATGTAACGGTGCGCTTAGCATGATGTATATATCGAGAGATTTTGATGTAACCCCATGTCCAGTGATGCCGGTTTCAATGGGGAATCTTAACAGCACAACACTGAAGGAAATTTTTTCAACCGATAGAAGAAGAGAGATCAGAGAGAGTATAAACAGATTCCCCCCTGAATGCTTAAAATGTGACAGATTTGATATATGTAAAGCCGGCTGCAGGGGAAGGTCGTATGTTTTACACAAAAGCTTTGATAAAAGTGACCCGGTATGTCTCTTTTTCCATTAAATGACCATAAATTTACGTTTTTTTAGAGGTTTGCGTGATAAGGCTCAAATTTTGATCATAATTTGAGGCATATCCAACAATCATGTTTTTTATCTTTTTTTGTTTTATTTATATAATGTCAAAATAAAAATAAAATAAAAATAAAAATAAGATTTTATTACACCTTACAGCTATTTAAGCATAACTGAAAATTCAGGCTCAATTGGCATTATAATTGCATATATAATCAGAGTGAGTTTAGTATGGAAAATTTGTTTACACTTTGAGAGCCGGGCGTTACAGCTTTTTTGCGCCTGCATAACATGTTGAATTTACAGTAAATTTTTAAAAAGGAGATTTTTTAAGGCTTTAAAAGTGCAAAAAATGATGAAAAATCGCATTATAAAGTCTTTTTTACTCGTAATATTGGCACTTTTAACAATTGTGCTATCCAATGCGATAGCTGTTGACAGGGATTTCCCTCATTATAATAGATGTGAATATTGTCATTTTACCGTTCACCACGGACCGACGACTACATGGACAGATCTAATACCCCAGAATATAGATGAGACTCAGGCTAATAACTTATGTACGAGCTGTCACATAGGCGGCCCGGGTATGGCCACTGTAGAGAGAACCCACTCAAGCGTAAGAACAGACAATGGCTATGGTGACTGGACAATGGAGTGCAGGGCCTGCCATTTGCCTCACCAGCAGGCGCAGATGCGTGCATACCCGAGTCCTTATCCTGCAGGTGCCTATCTCTATACCGGCAGTTCGGATAATCCCGGAGGTATCAGCGGTAATTTTAGAACACTGACCGACAGCGGCGCAAACTTCAGCGAAGACCTGACAGGCATGGTGCTTATTCCGGATACTGCCAACCTTACCTATAACTATGAAATAGAAAGCAATACTCTTACTACAATTACAGTTGAAATGGATATGGATTTTGCCATTGACGGTGCTCCTTATGCAGTGACATACGGTAATCTAATTAGAGATCAGATTAACCTGAGCGATATCCTGACTGTAACATATATAGGTGTATCTACTGATATACCTGATGCTTCAACACTGGTTGAAACCGGTGCAGGATGGTCAACCGATCAGTTTGTCGGGCTGGACCTTTATCCTGATGCTTCGCAACCTTTGTTTAAATATACGATCATTTCAAATACCAGCAATACTATTATTGTTTCCGGTTTAATGAGCAGTGAAATTGTAGCCGGAAGGGTTTTTGAGATATCAACTCCAAAGTCAGGACTCAAGCCGGTAAAATTCTTTAAAAAGACCGGTACTTTCTCATTTGCAGACGGGGACATTACGTATGACGGTGTATGTGAAGTATGCCATACGCAGACAAGCCACCACCGAAATGACGGTACAGGCCCACAGCAGAGCCATAATGACGGTACAGACTGTATGACCTGTCACAAGCACATTGACGGTTTTAAAGGGATGGGCGGTGCATGTAATTCTTGTCACGGTGCTTCAGGCAGTACAGGAGCACCTCTAATAGCAACAGACCTTGTAAGTCCGGCTACCGGCCATACAGAGGGAGCGCATCCAAAGCACGTAACAGACCTCGGTATGTCAGATTGTAATGCATGCCATTTAAATCATAATATGCCTTCTTTAGATAATATAATAACAATGGCATTCAGCGGGCTGGCAACATCGAACAGTTCAACACCGTCATATGACGGAACAGCGCTTAATGCTCCTTACAGCTACAGCGGCGGAGTAACAACAGCCACCGGCACACAGGACTGTTC
>VAPB011146245.1_pt1 | contig 10409 bp, 8 predicted proteins | sample 3395101 | NCBI WGS metagenome assembly VAPB01 (sample SAMN08290433, study PRJNA428436) | hydrothermal vent metagenome | isolation source: Deep-sea hydrothermal vent chimney | place: Indian Ocean: Southwest Indian Ridge | reverse complement strand
GTTGCTACCGCTAGACCTTTCTCACCAGCATAATTGATCATCTCGTGATTGACCTGGTCTACGATATTGTATTGAACAAGCATCAAGTCAAAGTGTCCGGAATCAATGATCTCTTTCAGCACCTCAGGTGTATCATGGAAAGAGAATCCGAGATGTTCGATTTTACCTTCTTCCTTTGCCTTCAATGCACGTTCTATCAGATTGAGACCCAACACCTTCTCTTCGTATGACTTCTTGTTCAGAGCGTGGAAAAGATAATAGTCCACACAATCTTCGTCCAACCGTTCAAGCTGTTCCTTCAGATGCTCATCATAATGTTCTGGTTCTGTGAATTCAGTGCGACCCACTGGGCATTTCGTCACTAAGGTAACCCGTTCTCGATAGCCATTTTTTAGTGCTAATCCCAAGACGACTTCGCTTTCGCCTCTGTGATATGTCCAAGCAGTGTCCATGTACGTGATTCCATCGTCGATTCCTTTTCGAATTAGTTTAATCGCTTCTTCTCTGTTGATCTTACTGCCTTCAACAGTCGGAAGGCGCATACATCCAAATCCAAGTGCCGATACTTTTCTCCCCGAATTACCCAAGGTCCTGTATTGCATACTTCTTCAACTCACGAGATATTCTTGTTGAGTAATATGTGCCTGTTAAGTCCACGGGTAGAAGGTCACTAGACAACCTAGCTTTGATGTTTAGCGTAGTTGTCAATGGTTATATTTATCCACGAGTACTTTTCTTATTGATGTGTTACTTCTTACACAAAAGAGGGAGATAACGACTCGTGTCTGCAGTGAATATTGAAAATCTTGTAAAATCGTTCGGAGACCTAGTTGCTGTAAATGAGGTTACATTCGAAGTTCGAGAAGGAGAAATCTATGGTATATTGGGACCAAATGGGGCGGGAAAAACTACCACTGTCAAATGTTTGATGGGGCTCTTAGACCCTGATACTGGTTCAACACAAGTGTACGGAGTCAACTCCCTCGATGATCCCATTGAAGTTAAGCGGCTCGTTGGTTATGTGCCAGAGGAACATCAGCTGTACGACTCTCTTACACCAAGAGAACTTTTCGAGTTTGTTGCTTCAATTAGGGAACTCCCTCCAGAGCGGACAAACAAACGAATCAAAGAAATGGTGAAAGCCCTTGACTTCGGGAAATATTATGACTCAATGATAGTGACTCTATCGGCTGGGAACAAACAAAAGACAATGCTGATTGCAGCACTCTTACACGCTCCAAGGCTTTTGATATTTGATGAACCCTTTGCCGGGCTTGATGTTCGTACAACCAAAATAATGAAGGACATTATCCGGATTCATGTTGATTCTGGAGGTTCAGTACTTCTCTCAACTCACATAATGGAAGTGGCAGAGGGTCTTTGTGATCGAGTGGGCATACTAGATGATGGAGTGCTAGTCGGTCAAGGCACATTAGACGAGCTCCGTAGTCAAGCTCAGGTAGAGGGAGCATCTCTTGAGAAGCTGTTCCTCAAACTCACTGAACAAGAGGAAGAGGTCCAAATAGGTGTGGATGCGCTTCGGGAGGCGCTCTCAGAGTGAATTTCGGAGAGCGTTGGAGATTAGCAGGCATTATCTCAACTCAGATGAGATTTGATGGTTTCTTGGAGAATAACCCTAGCAATGTAGCCCGAATCAAAGAGAATCCAGATAAAATCTCTAGGTCAATCAAGTCCGCAAGTAGAATCAATAGTATAATGAGTGCATTTATGATCATCATGCTTGCCGCATTGACAATCGGTGTAACCGGATTTGATACTGCAATTGGAGACCTCAATGTTCGACTTGCCATTGGATTCTCATTCTTTTTGCTTCTGTCTTTCGTGCTGATGTTCTTCCTCAACCTTACTACCGCGACTGGATTCTTCACATCTGGTGCTATGAAGTTACCAAGCACTCTACCGATAAGTCGTCAGGAATTAGAAAGTTTGGCAGTCCTAGCATTTGCTCGAGTGTTCATTGCTCCTGCTTTGCTGACCATCACAATATTCCCAATTGCCTCTTTCTTCCTCTTCGGACCTTTTGTGGGACTTGTTACCTTTGTAGGATGCTTGGTTAATGTTTCTGTTTCAATGCGTGCATTAATCGGATTCTCTAGATGGTATCATGATAAAACACATTCTTCTGATGAATCAAGACTGGGAACAATAGTTCGTCTAGCGGCAACGATTGGGTTGGTTGTGGGCATTATGAGCATCTACATGCTAGCTAGTTACCTGCCTTACATAGTTGAAGGTGTCTTGATATTTGCGGAATCTTTCACAGAGACATATCTCGTTCTGTCAGTCCTATTTCCATTTTCGTTTGGTTTTCTTGCTTCGATAGTCACTCCTGGGGTGACATTCGTGAACCCAATGATACCTCTCACTGCAACTGTTATGTCATTGGTATACGGAGTAATCGCGTTCATTTTCTACAGACAGAGTGGCAAATTACTTAGAGGATTGACATACGGTGGGGCTTCAAAGGGAAGGCTCGGACCATTACGTGAAATCGGAATTGAAACAAAAACACCCTTGATGGCTGTTATTAGAAAGGACATGAAAATGGCTACAAAGAGCATAGGCTCTGCATTCGTCTTTGCAATCCCAATCTTTCTAATTATGATGATGTACCCGATGATTGCAAATTGGGGTCCACCGACAAGGAGTATGACCGCCCTAACTGCATCCGCTTATGCGAATCTTTTCTCAGGAATTTCTGTTGTATCAGTAATGATGTTCGATACTCAGGGTGCTTCCATTCATGAAGGATTACCTTTGAGCTCGCGTTTGATACTGAAAGGGAAGACCGCAATCACAATCATTCCTTACTCAATAACCATGATTTTACTCGCTATCCTACTCACCATGTTCGACCCAATAACACCTCTAGTAATTCTTATTCCTCTCATAGCAATTCCAATGGGATATGCAGTTCCCATGTCAGTGGGTGCGGCGATGTATCGCTTCAGAGGGGGAGGTCGTGCAATTGCCATCAACATTGCTGCGGATCAACGAATGGGATTATTAGCTGGAGCTGTCGGCGCATTTGTTGGAATTGGACCACTATTAGGATTTGGTTTCATAATGATGCTCACAGGTTCCCAGATCATAAGCCTCGGAACCCAAGCTTTGCTCACACTATTGATGGTTCTTGCTGCTCACTATCAAATACCAAAGCTCCTCAAGGATTAGTGATTGCACCACCCACGAACCCTTACATAGGTTAGTTATTACTGGAATAAGAACAGAATCTCAAACTACGCGTGGAAGTTGCAAGATATGAACGATGATGAACCCGAAATAAGAAACCTCTCAATATCTCAGAGGGTTCGTCTAATTCTAATTGAACCAGCTGAATCTGTTGACTCGGATGTTATCCGAGTTAAGGCGAGACTCTTATCCTTTGCATTGTTCCTGATAATAATTATTCTTCCAATCATTCAACTATTGCTCGGTATTTTGGTTGAAACCTTTATACTAGTCTTAATCGCAACTTCTGCTTTCTCAATACTTTACATAATTAGTCGGACCCAGTATGTTGTGATTGCAGGAATAATTATGACACTGACCCTCGCAGTGATGCCCTATCTGTTTCTGATGATAGAATTCAATCAGACACCAATGAGACTTTCATTGAACCTGATTATCTGGCCAGTTATTGCAGCCTTATTCGGTAGTCAATGGCTCACATCTCGTTTTGAGGCGCTACTTGTTTCCGGGGAAACATTGGGTCTCCTGATTTTTTGTAACCTACACCCTACTATTGGGCTTTCTCTAGCATTAGAACCCATTATAGATCAGGCAGCAATCTCTCTAGTTGTATTAATCTTTACATGGTCATTGAACTATTACGTGTCAGAACTCGAAGAATACAAGCAGTTCTTGGAACAGCGTCAACGAGAACTTGAGGTCTATACATCTGTCTTGACCCATGACCTTGGAAACGACATGCAAATTGTCAAGGGCCACATAGAACTTCTCAATGAATCTATGAATATACCTGCGAACATGGAATCATATCTATCTACAACCTTAGCAGTAAGTGAAAGAATGGCCAGTGTCATCAAATTATTCTCTGTTGTGGGGAGAGGAAGTGAGTATGATTTTCTTGAGACTCTTCAAACCATGGCGAACCATGCTAGGCAAACTGGAGAAGGAGCTAATGTCAGCCTTATGTTTGAACCTGATGTTCGATCTGCAGATATCCGCCCAGGAATATTACTTCCCTTAGTTCTAGAGAATCTCTTTAGGAACACTGCCGATTACGCTGGTGACGGTGCAGTTGTCACTATTCGTCTTGGCTTGGTCGAAAAGATGCTATTGATCACTTATCGCGATAATGGTCCAGGGATTGATGCAAAGATTAGACCTCGAATATTCAGGAAGGGAGTTACTACAAAAGGTGAAGGAAAAGGTCTGGGTCTCTATCTTTCAAAAAGAATCGTTGAATCATATGGTGGGACAATCGAGCTCTTGGAAACAAAGATGGGAACAGGAGCAGCATTTCTCATATCTGTACCTGTTCTCTGAGTTTGCTTTCAAGTGTCAGTAAAAGAGGTCATCATCGACACTATCTTAAGCTAGTCTTGTTCGAACTCTTTTAATTTCGAGGTTACCTGATGATCAAAGATGAAGGGTCTGCAGATGAACAAATGATAGAAGCAGACCCAAACTCACGTCCAGGTAGACTCGGTCTAAGTCCCAACCTTTGGCGACTAGCTGCTGTAATAGCTATAGCACAATTCTCAACTTCTCTCTGGAAATGGGAATTTGGTATTTTCCTTGAAGGATTCCTAGAACCATGGCAAATTGGATTTGTATTCTCTATTGCAACTTTCACTGGATTAATTGGGAGTGTATCATCAGGGTACATTGCAGATTTCATTGGCCGAAAGAAGACTATCTCTATTGGTTTCCTACCGATTGTAATTGGTCTTTTCACAATGTCTTTTATTCCTCTATGGCCCTATATTGCTGTCCAATACGGTTTAGTCTGGTTTGGAATGAGTACTGCACGTCTCATGTCTCGAGCTATCCCTGCAGATGAAATAGCTGCTGACGATGGAAGTAATCCTGCACGACGGCTCATGATGGTAATGATGCCTCTTTGGTTTGTTGATGCCTTAGGACCTCTTGTTGGAGCCTTTCTCCTAAGCTCTGGTTATCAATCCGGAAATCTTCATTTCATGGGTTCAATTTGCGCGATTCTCACTTTCGTTTCTGCAATAGTATTATTGAAGGAATCGCTAGGAGCTGAAATTATAAAGAAAGCTCGTGCTGGTCCAAAAATTTCTCTTCGTAAGTTTGGTCGTAGCTTCTGGCTCCTTTCACTTGGCATGATTGGATTCGTCTTCTCATGGAGCAGTTCCATTCCCTATCTTGGAAATCTCAGCGTTGGTTCTTGGGGTGTGGATGCAGTAACATATGGTCTCACCTGGAGTCTTTTTTCACTCACAAGTGCCTTCATAATGTACCCGGCAAGTCGACTTGCAGATAGAAATCTGAAAGCTACGCTCATGGCTGGGGTACTTGGAAATGCAATAGTCTTTCTGTGGTTTAGCCAAGGAAGCGGTATTGTGATGATGTATCTCATCAACTTTGTATGGGCGATACCTTTTGTTTTTTGGACTGGTTCTGTGAAAAGTGTCATTGTCTTGGTTGTGTCTGAAGAAATCAAAGGACGAGCACTCGGAACGTATGACCTAATGATGGGTGTTGTCGCGATGACAGCTCAAATTTTCGGAGCCGCAGTCTGGTCGATTTCTGGTAGTCTACGAGTAGTCTATAGTATCGCAGGATTGATTGGTCTGCTAGCTTCAATTCTAATCTTTGTTTTGCTCAGGTTCATTCACATACCTAACAATGTAGAAGAGCAAATCGAGTCCACTTGATGTCATATTGCAGTATGTACAACTACCAGAAAAAATTCTCGTAGAATTATATGAGATGCCGCTGCTCCGAAACGTTGTACCATTCGGCGGCATATCAAATTGATGAATCATTAGTTGATAATTGGCAGAGTTATCTCGAAAGTAGCTCCCATTCCTGGGTCTGACTCGATAAGTTGTATGCTACCACCCATTGTTTCTATAACATGTCTTGATAGATACAGACCTAGACCTCCGTTTCTAGTAGAAACTCCTTTTTTGAAGAGGTGCTCTCGTATTTCTTCAGCGACACCCGGTCCGTCATCAACTACGATAATTTTCAAGAGCCGCTCTTGTCGTGTGATTATGATCTGAACAGTAGGTGATTCTCCAGCATGAACTGCGGCATTCCTTAACAGATTGTCAAAAACTAAGGGAAGCAGTTTACTCTCTATTATTTTTGCGTCTTTGACGTCATCTGCAATGTCCACAGTGACCTTCATCCCAATACTTGTATCTATAGACCGCTCTGCTATTTTCTCTACCATGGTGATAGGATCAGTATCTGCAATCTTCGCTGCTCTTCCAAAAACATTGAGTAGACTCATCATTCTTTCACATACCGCTTCTATCGATGCTATCAGTTGGTCTAGGATTTCATCTCGATTTGTAATTGACATCTTAGTGATTTCGATGTTACCAACGATTACGCCAACATCGTTTCTCAAATCATGTCTTAGAAGGGACGCATAAAGCTCCAATTCCCGACGCTGTTGATTCTGGAGTCTCTCCAATCGCTTGTGGTCCAAGTAACTACCAAGTTCTGCTGCTACGGTTTCCAACAAGCTTCTTTCATCAATAAGAAAAGGACCTTCCTCGACATCAGGTTTCTCTTCCAAGTAACATATTTCCAAAGTCCCAATTACCTTTTCGCCAATTCGGACGTCTGCGCTCTGTTTCCATCTTGTGTTCTTGAAGTTGACCGACTCAACTGTCATATCTCCCCAGACTACTCTAGCGCATGTGTTTGAAGGGTATTGCCAGCCTTCTGGTAGAAGGTGAACTAGGGTGTTGAGAACATCATGAACTTCCTTTTGTGAGTCAGCAAGTAATTTGGATATTGTCCTCAAACAGACTATCTGGTGTGTGATTCTTTCAACTTGTGAACCCGAGCCTTCATTCATGAAACTCCACTCATTCCTGATGATGAAATTACAGCAGGATAAACATGAATTTGACTATCAATGTATCTGATGTAGATACTTCTAACGGTTTTTATCACACATAATATGTCAAAGTAACAACTAAAAGAAGGGAGAACATGAATAAAGACCATATCACGTGGGGATTTCGATACATAAACCTGTGTGGAGAATCCTTTGGTATCAAGAAATTCATAGGGATTTACAATGGCACCTGAGAAGCAAGACGCCCAAAAGAGTTTTTCCACAGTGGTCGGTGAACTGACTTCTGGAGACCTTCATTCATTGAACAACTTCCTTCAAGGAATTGTGGGTCTATCGGAACTTCTTCACTCAAACCCCAATTTGCCTCATGACGCAAAAATGGATGCCCAAGCAATCCTAGGAATTGCAGAAGATGCATCTAAGCTTATCAGAAAAATGAGGGATGCCAGAAAAGTAGTACCCAGTTCGCCACCAGCTGAGGTATCTGTACCAGTTGCTGAAGCTATAAGCCCACCTCCTAAAAGCCGTCGTGATATGAATATTCTTGTGGCTGAAGATGATCCACTTGTCCTAAACGTAGTAGTGGGCATGCTGAAGGCTTTGGGTTACAACCCAATACCCACACAAGATGGAATAGAGGCTCGTGACAAGTGGAATGAAAGCAAGGATGAAATTACCCTCGTTCTTGCTGATCTCGTCATGCCAAGGATGGGAGGTCTTCAACTCGCAGAGGAGCTACTCGCTGCTGATTCTAGCGTCAAAATCGTTGTCATGACTGGATACCTGCGTGAAGAGTTGGATATCGATCCTGATGAATTCGGATTATCTGGATGGTTAGAGAAACCCATGACAGCAGCGAGACTTGAACAAGTAATAGCATCGGTAGTGGGAATTTAATTTGGCGTGATAGATCTTTTCAATCAGAGTATCTCGTCGCGTCCTCCAATTGCAATTGCTAATCTAACTAGAAAGACCGCTCCTTCCCGCTCGTTTTCAGGCTCCAGTAACTCGATAGAACCGCCGTAAGCTTCGACTACTTTTTTACTCAGATAGAGACCTAGCCCGCCTCCTGATGTTGATACACCTTTTTGAAATAATTTCGGTTTTATGGAATCGGGTATTCCAGGACCATTATCAGAAATTCTCACTTCTATGAAATCCTTTCTTTTCTTGACCCTGATCTCTACTCTTGGGTTTTCCCCAGCATGTTTTGCACTGTTGTTGATCAGATTCCTAAACACCATCGGTAACATTCTTCCACCTGCAACACGAATCATCAACGCGTCTGGGTCAATATGCAACTGGCAGATCATTCCAACATGTGTTTTTGCCGCTTCTACTGATAAACTCTCAAGCGTAGGAGCGATAAGTCGTTTCCTTTCTTGTTCAGGTCTTCCAAATATCCTGAGGAGTTCGAGCATTCTTTTTACTCCAGTCAAATTGGCTTCTGCAAATTGTTGAACCATCTCATTGTCTGAAGCAGAAAGCCGCATAACCTCAGAGTTACCAGTTATAACTTGCAAATCATTTCTTAAGTCGTGTCGCAATAGTGATGCAAAAATCTCAAGGTCTTTCTGTGTGTCTTGGAGATCCGCTAGTGCTTGACGCTGCTCTGTAACATCAATAAAAGTGGCAATGAGTGACATTCTGTCCTGTATTTTCACTCCCGACATGGAGAGATCGAACCAGATTACTTCATTAGATTTCTTGTTGAATCTAGCCTCAGTTCGTACTGACTCCCTTTTTCCTGATAAGATCTCACCAATGTATCGTAGTATCCTTGATCTATCTGTCCAATGTACGAGCGCTTCAACATCATCTGATGTGAAATCCTGTAATTCTTCTGTTGAGTATCCAATGCTATCCGACCCAGCCTCGTTGATAAATGTGAATCCAAATGGAGGACCCACCAGAATAGCTGTTCCCTGAAGTGAACCATGAATTAGATTTCTATACCGCTCCTCTCGTTCCCGTATCTCTTTATTTGCCACCGTAAGGTCCTTTGTACGCTCTTCTACTTGGGATTCTAGATTTGCCCTTGCATCTCTAAAGACAGATATATCCCGTAGTATCGAGAGAAACAACCATCCTTGTTCGGATTGAAAGGGAGTAATTGTAATCTCAACAGGAAAGGTGTAACCGTCATTAGTGGTTACTTCTGTTTCGAAAGTTAGGTTCTCTTTGGAATCAGGATCTGAATAGATGTGATGTGGAGGGTTCTTCTGTTCTTCAGTAGATTTGAGGTCTGAGGTTCTCAACCTTCGCAGTTCATCATGTGAGTAACCCAGCAGAATCTCTGCTGCGGGATTGGCATCTATGATTCTCTGGTCCTCTCTTTCAATTATGATTGCATCTCTAGCTACACGGAACAACGCCCCATAGGTTTCAGAGTCAACTCCGCTCGCAAATTCAGATTTAGTTTCTCGCATTACAGTTCCTGAATTAATTATTTATCCTATTTTGCGTTTCGGATATGAATAAAAGTCATCGTGAAGCTAGTTCATTATGACATAATTCATAACCTAGCTGAGCAAATACAGAAGTACGATGATGGATTGGACAATCCCAGGATTGTATTTGCTTGTATACCTGGATAAACGAGCAGAGGGCTTTGATCTGATTCATCGTATTAATATGGAACGACCCTATGTCATATGCCCTCAATTAAGAGGAAAAGAGTGGGAGTACCTTCGTCGGAAGATAGGGAATATCAATACAGTTGGTATTATGCAGCTTATCAATCATGTATTGGATTTCTATTCAGGACACATTTCTACATCGATTACTAAACCTCGAACAAAAGGCAGACCCGATGTATCATCACTAGTTGAGTTAATGAGTGCTCAATCATTTATCCCTCGTGATAGAAGTGATGTAAGTGAGGCATCTTTCATTACTCTCGACCAGTTGGAGAAAATAGGATTCAATGCGAGTCATTTCTACGCTGAAATAATCCGCGTTGATTTTGGTACAGCAGGGTTGCATCAATACTGCTTTTTCGGAGGTTATAACCGATTTGTTCACAATATCCTGAAAAAACGCAAATCCCTACGAGAATCTTTGGAAAAACTCATCCCTGCAATGGATGAGCATTGGCATGCAAAGATAGCGAGTTATTTAGGTGTTATTCTGTGGAGCAAAGTGAAAGTAAGTCCTTTACTTCGAGCAACTTTGATAGATGATTCTTTAGCGTTTAAGTCTCAAAAAAGGAAAAGGGAAGTAGAAGCAGGGTTTCAAAATATGGTCATGCAGGCGATGATGGCATATGCACGAAACCCGCTCTAACTGAAAATCAGGACCTGTCTATAAGGTATTTTGCGATTGAAGAAAAGATATCCTCGACATTATGACC
>VAPB010045138.1_pt1 | contig 10422 bp, 7 predicted proteins | sample 3395101 | NCBI WGS metagenome assembly VAPB01 (sample SAMN08290433, study PRJNA428436) | hydrothermal vent metagenome | isolation source: Deep-sea hydrothermal vent chimney | place: Indian Ocean: Southwest Indian Ridge | reverse complement strand
AGTTGAACTGTATATGTCCCTGTTGCCCAACCTGGCAGGGGAGCGCTTAATAGCAGGGCTATTATCAAGCCGAAAAAAAGACAGGGGAAAAGAATTTTTAAGCGGGGGGTGCGATTTAAATTTTCAATATTTCTCCTGACGTTATTTATCTTTGCTGAGGAAGCTGTTTTCTCGCTATATCCCGAAAGCGAGGCAATAACCGATCTCGATGTATTCATTATCATGCTCAGTCCTTAAGGATGTTTTTTATTAGGCCAGGTAAAAAACGAAGGCCGTACATACGCTGCAAATAAAATCACGGCTAAACCTGAGTATTGTTGATATGAATCAAGTAATGATGAGAAAGGTTTCTCATCGCTAATTTCACTCGACAATACCAAAAACCAGGAACAGCGGAGAATCTAAGGAATCCAGGGATAGTATACCTGTTAGCCAGGTTTTTTTACTGGTTGAGCTGGATTCTTTCTTGACATCGAGAGTCCATATTCGTAATGTTTTCTCTTAGCGCCGATTTGTTTCTCGGCTTGCAGGCGCTGGTAGATCTGTTTTGTAGGTTTACTCAATAAATTTGCTAAAGAGGGTGGTCGAAATAGCAATCGGTATTTGTATATCCCCCTCCCGAGTTATTCATTTGGGAGAAAACTCGTGATTGATCAATCTTATAATTTTGCCACTCAGGCAATCCGTACCGGGCATAGGCGCACATCAGAGCAGGAACACGGCGAACCGATTTTTACCACATCTAGCTTTGTGTTTGACAATGCGGCTCAGGCGGCGGCACGATTTGCTAACGATGAGCCTGGTAATATCTACTCGCGATTTACCAACCCGACGACAAAAGTATTTGAACAACGACTCGCCACACTCGAAGGTGGTGAGAGTTGTGTTGCTACAGCCTCGGGTATGTCTGCGATTATGGCGATTTGTGTCGCGCTGTTGCGGGCTGGCGATCATATCGTTTCGTCGCGCTCGATCTTTGGCAGTACTACCATGTTGTTCGATAAATATTTATCCCGGTTTGACATAGAGACCAGTTATGTCGGCCAGACCAATGTAGGGGACTGGAAAGCGGCCATTAAAGCCAGTACACGGATGCTGTTCCTGGAGACGCCGTCGAACCCGCTAAGTGAGATAGCCGATATTCGAGCACTGGCTGCGCTTGCGCACGAAAATGACTGCCTGCTAGTAGTCGATAACTGCTTCTGTACGCCTGCATTGCAAAAGCCCTTGATGCTGGGCGCTGATTTGATCGTGCATTCTGCCACCAAGTACCTGGATGGTCAGGGTAGAATTGTCGGTGGCGCAGTGGTAGGCGACCAACAAAGAGTAGGAGAGGATATATTCGGTGTGATACGAACCACTGGGCCCTGTATCAGCCCATTTAACGCCTGGGTTGCTTTAAAGGGACTGGAGACTCTGGATTTACGCATGAAGGCACATTCTAGTCAGGCCATGGAAATAGCACGTTACCTGTCAGATCATCCGCAGGTAGAGCGGGTATATTACGCGGGCCTGGAATCTCATCCGCAACACGAGTTGGCACAACAGCAGCAAAGCGGCTTTGGTGGCGTCGTATCATTTTTGGTCAAAGGTGGGCGAGAAAAAGCATGGAAAGTGATCGATAACACCAGAATGCTTTCCATTACTGCCAATCTGGGTGATGTAAAATCGACCATCACTCACCCGGCCACGACTACGCACGGGCGTCTCAGCGATGAGCAAAAAAAGCAGTCCGGGATTAGTGAGGGTCTTATTCGTGTCGCGGCAGGGCTAGAATCTATTGCCGATATTATTGCCGATATCAGCCGCGGTCTGGATTCTTAAGTTAAATCCGCGGGTCGTGCAGGACGAGTCCTGTCGTATCACCCCAGCTCAAATAGCTCGGGTTCGGGTTCCAGTTTCCAAGTACATAACGGCTACGCGCCCTGGCGTAGTGATGAATTCCGGGCCGATGAGTATGGCCATGGATTATTACGTCGACATCATGCCTGTCGAAACAGGATATTACTGCATCACGACTGACATCCATGATTTCTGCTTTTTTGTGCGCCGTTGCAGTAGTGCTTTCCGAGCGTAAACCGATAGCGATTTTTTGTCGTTCGATCAATGGTTTTTGTAAAAAGTCACTTTGCCACTTCGGGTTGCGCACTGTTTTTCGAAATGCCTGGTAGTCATGGTCGCCGGTACACAGTAAATCACCGTGCATCAGAACTACTTTTTGTTTACCAAGGTTCAGGATTACTGGTTCGCTGACAATTTCCAGCCCGGCACGCCGAGCCAGGTCTTCACCCAGTAAAAAATCCCGATTACCCGCAAGGAAATACAGGCGAGTATTTTTCGACAGACTATATAAAGTTTCGATTAATTCGATGTGATTCGGGTTCGGGTCGTCATCGCCAAGCCATACTTCGAACAAATCACCCAGTATGTAAACGCGGCCAGCGCTCGAAGCCCGCTCGCGCAGGAATTTGATCAGGACGGTACTGATTATCGGTTTTTCAGGGTCGAGATGACAATCAGAGATAAACAGGTATTCGCCAGTCATCAACCAGAGTCCATGGATTAATGGGTGCCGCGAAATAATTGCATTTTTAGAGGCGTCCTAAAGTCTACTAACGCCGGTAATAGTTATGGTTTCCAGCGGAACATCCTGGTGACCGCCTTTACTGCCAGTGTTAACACCGGCGATAGCATCGACCACATCCATGCCATCGGTTACCTTGCCAAACACAGCGTAACCCCAGCCCTGCATAGTCTCGCTGCTATAATTCAAAAATGCATTGTCGGCAAGGTTAATAAAAAATTGCGCTGTGGCAGAGTGTGGATCACCGGTACGCGCCATAGCCAGGGTGCCACGATCGTTCTTCAGGCTGTTATTTGCTTCGTTTTGAATCGGAGCACGCTTATTGGGTTTGTCTTTCATATCGGCAGTGATACCTCCGCCCTGGATCATAAAATTCGGTATCACGCGATGGAAGATTGTTTCGACAAAGTACCCGTCATCGACGTAAGCGAGAAAGTTCGCACTGGTAGTGGGTGCATTTTCCGTATCGAGTTGAATGGTAATATTACCCATCGAGGTTTCCAGCAAAACCTGGGGGTTGACGGCAGTTTCTTCGTTCATGGATTGGTTACCTTTAAAGAGGGGAAATAAAACCATAGACAGAATAGCTGCCAGTACAACCATAAGCGGTAGTATTGTTTTTTTCATCAGTATTCCAGTGGTTAGGCGGTAGGGGATTTTACTGGGTTGTTTCAGTAGATGGAAGGGTGGATATATTTCCGGTTCCCCTGAGCATTACGATATCTTACACTCTACCGGGTTTTCAACTGAGCGGTCGATTCGATCCAAACAGCCTTTAATGCTTACTATTTTTAATAGCCTGACCAGACGCAAGGAACCTTTCACCCCTCTCGTGCCCGGCAAGATTCGAATGTATGTATGCGGTATGACCGTTTACGATTATTGCCATATCGGGCATGCCCGGGTGCTGGTGGTGTTTGACGTAGTTTACCGATTCCTCACGCACCTGGGTTTCGATGTGACCTATGTGCGAAATATCACCGACATAGACGATAAGATAATCAACCGCGCGAATGAAAATGAAGAAGATTTTGCGGCCCTGACCAAACGATTCATCGACGCGATGCATGAGGATGCCGATGCCCTGGGCGTACTTCACCCCAACCACGAACCGCTTGCAACTGACCATATCGACTCTATTCTCGAAATGATCGATGGTCTGCTAAAAAAAGGATATGCCTATCAGGCAAACAATGGAGACGTCTACTATATCGTATCGAAATTCAAAAATTACGGTCAGCTTTCCGGGAAAAAGATAAAGGAATTGCGTGCTGGCGAGCGCGTAGAGGTTGATACACAGAAAAAAGACCCGCTCGATTTTGTATTGTGGAAATCCGCCAAACCCGGCGAACCTAGCTGGCCTTCAGCCTATGGTGATGGTCGTCCTGGCTGGCATATAGAATGCTCTGCAATGTCGACCCAACTTTTGGGCAATCATTTTGATATTCATGGGGGCGGTCAGGATTTGCAGTTTCCGCATCACGAAAATGAAATTGCACAGAGCGAGAGCTGCACCGGGGAGGCCTTTGTCAATTACTGGATGCATAATGGTTTTGTACGTGTTAATGAAGAAAAAATGTCCAAGTCGTTGGGAAATTTTTTCACCCTGCGGGAAGTGCTACAGGATTACAAGGCAGAGGAAATTCGCTACTTTATAATGAGTAGCCACTACCGTAGTCAGCTTAACTATTCCAGGGCGCAGCTGGAAAATGCGCGTAGCGCCCTTCATCGACTATACAGCGCCCTGCTCGATACCGATTCGGTCGATGTGCCTCAAAATACAGCCTATCAGGAGGATTTTGAAAAGGCTTTAAAAGATGATTTTAATACCGCCAACGCAGTCGCAGTATTGTTTGACCTGGTTCGTGATATCAATCGAGCCAAAGCAGAAAAATCGAATGATGTAGATTCGCTAGCGAGCCTGGCACGCTATCTGGCAGGCATTATTGGGCTATTGCAAAGTGAACCCGATGTTTACTTGAAATCGGTAGTATCCGGGTTTACTGGTGTAGCCGATGAAGCAGTCGAGGTAAAGATTCAGCAAAGACTTGAGGCACGTAAAAACAAGGACTGGGCAACCGCCGACCGCCTGCGAGATGAATTGAGTGCGGCAGGAATAGCGATCGAAGATAGCGCAGGAAGCACTCGCTGGCGGCGAAGCTAAAATCGTGAAACCGCTGAATAATTCAACCCTGATTTCCCGGGCGACGATAGGCGAAATGTGTGATTTTCGTTTGTTTCACGAAATCAACGCCTTAGCGGTACTGATTTTGTAAGCAACCCCCACGTACCGTTGGAGGGCCTGAAAAAATCAGAGCTTCCATCTAAATGTTCAATTGACCTTTTCTTTTATTGGCGTATTATTCCGCGCCTTGCCTATAGCCCCGTGTTTGGTGCAGTTAGGCAGATTTCGGGGTGTAGCGCAGCCTGGTAGCGCAACTGCTTTGGGAGCAGTGGGTCGGGAGTTCGAATCTCTCCACCCCGACCATATTAAAACCAGTTGTCTGTGAATAGGCATTGGTTAGGGTAGTATTAAGAGCTTGTAATTAGCCGGGATCTGGAATGCCTTTATTAAGGCGTATATGATCGTTATAAGGCAGGCTCGATTTAGGAAAGCGATCACAGTGTTCGAACTGGAATCCTGAGCGCCCGTAGCTCATTTGGATAGAGCATCGGCCTTCTAAGCCGAGGGTAGCAGGTTCGAATCCTGCCGGGCGTGCCAATATTTATGGTGGGCGTAGCTCAGTTGGTAGAGTGCAAGATTGTGATTCTTGTTGTCGTGGGTTCGATCCCCATCGTCCACCCCATATTCAGGCGCCTGGAGACAGGCGCCATATACTATTAACCCTGCGATATATATTGTCGCCGGGTTAATAACGGGTAAAAATACTGGTTAATCCACCGGCAGCTAATATAATAAGCTGATAGTAGTAAACGAATAGCATAGCGAGTTATGTGCGAAAGTGGCGGAATTGGTAGACGCGCCAGATTTAGGTTCTGGTATCTTTGATGTGAGAGTTCGAGTCTCTCCTTTCGCACCATTTATCAGGGATATTAATCGATCGGGGGTACATCGTGTATATATTGGTGACCTACTCCCGGCAAAAAATCCTCTTTATCGATAATCACGAGATTTCATCATGCAAGTATCTATAGAAACCCTCGAAGGCCTTGAACGCAAAATGACGGTCCAGGTTCCTGCCGACACGATAGACCTGGCTGTCGAAAAAAAGTTGAGGGAATTGAGTAAAACAGCGCGTATAGACGGTTTTCGTCCGGGCAAGGTTCCGTTAAAGGTAATACAGCAAAAATATGGTGCTCCCGTACGACAGGAAGTAATCGGTGACGTGATCGAATCTTCCTACCGGGAAGCAATCACTCAGGAGAATGTAAGACCAGCCGGTATCCCAAATATTGAGTCAGTCAATTCGGAAGGTAAGGAGGAAGTATCTTACACAGCAACCTTTGAAGTTTACCCTGAAATAGATCAGCTTAAGCTGGAATCGATCAAAGTTGAGCGAACGCTAGCAAAAGTTGTTGATGCAGATCTTGAGGCGATGTTACAGAAACTACGCGAACAAAATAAGGAGTGGTCGGAAGTGAATCGGAAGGCGAAGAAGGGTGATCAGGTGCTGGTTGACTTCGAAGGTCGTGTCGACGGTGAAATTTTTGAAGGAGGAACTGGTAAGGATATGCCGGTAGAGATCGGTGCTGGTCAAATGCTTGAGGATTTCGAAAAAGGTCTCAGGGGCCTCTCCGCCGGGGAAGAAAAGATCGTAAAAGTTAACTTCCCGAAAGACTATCATGGCAAGGAAGTGGCGGGTAAAAAGGCCGAGTTCAAACTGAAAGCGACGCGTGTATCAGAAGCTCATTTACCCGATATCGATGAAGAATTTGCCAAAAAATTTGGTGTTGAAGACGGTGGTTTGGATAAGTTTCGTGCCGATGTCAGGACCAATATGGAAAAAGAATTATCGCAGAAACTTAAATCGCTTAACAAGAATGCCGTGATGATGGCTTTGCTCGAAGAAAATCAGGTTATAGCGCCATCGGCATTGGTCGCTGAAGAAGTGAAGTCCATGAAAATGCAGGCTGCCCAGCGCACAGGAAAGGACATGGCCTCATTCGATGATTCGAGTCTGCCCGATGATTTGTTTAAGGAAGAAGGCCAAAAAAGAGTTCAGCTAGGGCTACTGATAAACGAAGTGATCAAAAGCGAAAAAATTGAACTGGACAATTCGAAGCTGGAAGCAACCCTGACCGAAATGGCTGGATCGTATGAGCAGCCCGAACAGGTCAGGGAATATTACCGGCACAATCAGGAAGCTCGCTCAAGCCTGGAAAATATGGTACTTGAAGATCAGGTAATTAATCATATCTTAGACAAAGCCACGGTAACCGATAAGCAGTCCAACTTCGAAGAATTGATGAATAGTAGCAGTTAACTATGTAACGACAGGAATAAGTAATGAGTGAATACAAAATTACCTCAGGAATAAGCTCGACGCACGCAAACCGGGACAATACACAGGCTAATCTGGTACCCATGGTGGTAGAGCAGTCTGCGCGTGGTGAAAGGGCCTACGATATATATTCCAGGCTGCTGAAAGAACGAGTCATATTCGTCGTTGGTTCGATCGAGGATCACATGGCAAATTTAATCGTTGCTCAATTGTTATTCCTGGAATCGGATAACCCCGATAAGGATATATCGCTATATATCAATAGCCCGGGCGGGGCGGTCAGCGCGGGTTTGGCGGTTTACGACACGATGCAATTTATTAAACCTGACGTTAGTACCCTGTGCACAGGGCAGGCGGCCAGCATGGGCGCAATTTTACTCGCTGGCGGCTGTAAAGGTAAACGCTATGGATTACCACATTCGAGGATAATGATTCATCAGCCACTGGGCGGATTTCAGGGTCAGGCTACCGATATTCAAATTCATGCCAGAGAAATTCTGGCAACACGCTCGCGCCTCAACAAGCTGCTCGCCCTGCATACCGGCAAGAAGGAAAATGAGATCGATAAGGATACCGAACGCGATAACTTCATGAGCGCCGAGGATTCCGTCGAATACGGAATTATTGATCAAGTTTTAACGACGCGTGTCGATCCGGAAGACGAAACAAAAAAGTGATTTTTTCGGTTGTGCTTGGCAAGATGGTTTAATATGATCGGATTATTACCCCGCTTTGGGGCATAGCGTAGAGAAAATCAGTTCTGGTCGGTTGGCAGCGCTGGATTGGTGAGTAGCATAGATAGTTTGTAAGATATTGATTTTTAAAGTAATATAGATTGTAATTTACCGGTATCAGCACCCTGGAAGTTATCGGTGAAAGATTAAGAGGAAGTCGAAAATTCGGTAAGCACTTATGAGTGAAGACAAGTCGAACAATAAGGATGAGAAACTTCTGTATTGCTCTTTTTGCGGAAAGAGTCAGCACGAAGTCAGGAAGTTAATAGCGGGTCCCTCTGTATTCATTTGTGATGAGTGTGTCGACCTTTGCAATGATATTATCCGGGAAGAAATCCAGGAAAAAAGCGAAGATTCGGAAAACCGATTACCAATCCCACACGAGATATTCAAAGTACTCGATGAATATGTAATCGGCCAGGAACGGGCTAAAAAAGTCCTGTCGGTTGCCGTGTATAACCACTATAAGCGTCTCGAAGTAGGTCACATCAAAGACGATATAGAACTGTCCAAAAGCAATATTTTATTGATAGGTCCGACCGGTTCAGGCAAGACACTGCTGGCGGAGACCCTGGCGCGCCTGTTAAACGTTCCATTTGCAATTGCCGATGCAACGACGCTCACGGAGGCAGGCTATGTTGGCGAGGATGTCGAAAACATCATTCAGAAGCTCCTGCAAAAATGTGATTATGATGTCGAGAAAGCTCAAACCGGTATCGTCTATATCGATGAAATCGACAAGATATCACGAAAATCCGATAACCCATCGATAACCCGTGACGTGTCGGGAGAAGGCGTACAGCAGGCACTGTTAAAATTAATCGAAGGCACCATTGCTTCCGTGCCGCCACAGGGGGGGAGGAAACATCCGCAACAGGAATTTTTACAGGTAGACACTGGCAAGATATTATTTATCTGCGGGGGTGCTTTTGCAGGGCTCGATAAGGTCATCCTTAGCAGGTCTGAAAAGGGAGGTATAGGATTTGGCGCCAGGGTAAAGAGCAAGGAGCAGCAAGACCAGTTCGGTGAAGTTATCACCAAGGTCGAACCAGAAGATTTGATCAAGTATGGTTTGATCCCCGAGTTTGTCGGTCGTCTGCCGGTCGTAGCGACACTCGAAGAGCTAGACGAAGACGCGCTCGTAAAAATTCTGACCGAACCGAAAAATGCGATCACCAAGCAATACCAGAAGATGTTCGAAATGGAGGGCTGTGAAATCGACTTCCGCCCCGATTCGTTGATCTCGGTAGCTCAGAAGGCAATGGATCGGAAAACCGGGGCCCGGGGCTTGCGTACAATACTGGAAAATACTCTGCTTGAGATCATGTATGATCTGCCTGCGATGGATAATGTCAGCAAAGTTGTGGTCGATGCATCGGTTATTGAAGGGCAAACTCAACCCTATATCATCTATCAAGGTGGTGATATGCAGCGAGTCGCTTCTGACGATTAAATGGTCTGTATCTTTTAGTGTTAACGCCCCTGGTATGGGTTGAATTGGATGGTACCAGACCCATATAGGCTAGAGGTCAATCACCAAACACCCTGTTATCGAGGCGTTTATGTCAGAATATCCAAATACACCGCAAGCCGAACCTCAGAATCGGCAATTGATCCCGGTTTTGCCACTGCGCGATGTTGTCGTTTATCCCCACATGGTGATTCCGCTATTTGTGGGCCGTGAAAAATCTATCCTTGCACTCGAAGCCGCGATGGCCGACAACAAGAAGATATTGTTGTTAGCGCAGAAAAACGCCGAAGTCGATGACCCAGCTCAAAGTGACCTGTATCAAATTGGCACACTCTCGACAATTTTGCAGATGCTCAAACTGCCTGACGGGACCATCAAAGTACTGGTCGAAGGTGGGGAGCGAGTGCTGGTGGATACCATTCTCGAGACCAATGAGTATTTTTCCGCTTCAACGCAGGTACTGGAAAAATCGGTACTGGTAGACGATCGAGAAGCCGAGGTATTACTTCGCTCGGTCCTTAATTTATTCGATCAATATGTCAAGCTCAATAAAAAAGTACCCCCTGAAATATTAACTTCGTTGTCGGGAATCGATGATCCCAGTCGACTAGCTGATACGATCGCGGCGCATATGTCGCTGAAACTGGATGAAAAACAGGAAATTCTCGAGATTCAAAACCCGCGTGAACGCATAGAACACATCATGAGCAAAATCGAGGGTGAGATCGAGCTGATGCAAATTGAAAAGCGTATTCGTGGGCGGGTAAAGCAGCAAATGGAGAAGAGTCAGCGCGAATACTATTTAAATGAGCAGATGAAGGCCATCCAGAAAGAACTGGGCGATATGGATGATGCGCCGAACGAAGTAGAGGACCTGCAAAATAAAATCGAAAAGTCAGGGATGCCTAAAGAGGCGCGCGAGAAGGCCGATTCCGAGTTGAATAAACTCAAAATGATGTCACCTATGTCGGCTGAAGCGACTGTGGTACGAAATTATATCGATTGGCTGGTCAGTGTACCCTGGAAGACCCGGTCGAAAATTAGGCGTGACCTGTCTCAGGCTGAACAGGTGCTGGAAGAAGATCACTACGGTCTGGAAAAGGTAAAAGAGCGTATTCTCGAATATTTGGCTGTACAGCAGCGTGTACGCAAGCTCAAGGGGCCAATACT
>VAPB011222776.1_pt1 | contig 10435 bp, 6 predicted proteins | sample 3395101 | NCBI WGS metagenome assembly VAPB01 (sample SAMN08290433, study PRJNA428436) | hydrothermal vent metagenome | isolation source: Deep-sea hydrothermal vent chimney | place: Indian Ocean: Southwest Indian Ridge | reverse complement strand
CTACAAGTTCATGCGGGCCCTCTTCGGTCTCTTAGCGGCCGGCACGCTGGGCGTGTCCGTGACGTGGTTTACGAAGCCGAGAGCCGAGGCGGAATTGAAAGGTCTGGTCGCCGGGACCCAGACTGACGCCATGCGTCAGTTCAAAGGAGGCGAGCCAAACCAACGACCCGGCTCAAAGGTGCGACTGCGGACTAAGCTAGACCGGAGTCTCTTAGGGGAAAACCTGGTCATAGTCCCCCAATCGGCATTGGATGAAATGGCTGCCGAACCGGGCGACTTGCTCTACGCCAGCCATACCCGCTGGTGGTATGGAGGTCTTCGCTCCGTGCATGTAAAGGCCGGCTCGCCCGGTGACGCAGAAGACTCCGGATCGATGCGAATCAGCCCCCAAGACGCCGCAACGGCACGCTTTATCGAAGGCCAGGAAGTGGTGGTCGAAAAAATAATGTGAGTCCAGGACAGGTCAATTGAAGCCCAAAGAACTACTCGGCACAACTTTTGCTTGCGAATGCGGACGCAGCCACGAAATCCCGATCAAGCGTCTCATCTACGCAGAAGATGTCCTCGAGCGTTTGCCCAAAGTGTTAGGCTCCTTAGTTGACGGACGCAGCATTGTTCTGGTTGCCGACCGGCGGACATGGGACATCGTCGGCCGCAGCGCCAAGGAAGGCCTCGAACAAACAGGTTGGTCTGCTCGCCACATTATTGTCCCCGATACCATCGGCAGCAGCCCCGTTTGCAACGACACCACTCATGACTGGCTCAACGAACGGCTGCCCAAAGCCGACATCGCCCTTGCGGTCGGTTCCGGCGTCATCAACGATTTGACCAAATGGTCGGCGTTCGAACGCGACCTGCCCTACGCTGTTCTCGCAACCGCCGCCACTATGAACGGTTTCACCGCCGCCAATGTTGCGCCGGCGGTAGAAGGCGTAAAGACCATAATCGGCGCCCGGCCGCCCCTGGCGGTCTTTGCCGTCCCGTCAGTGATCGTCGATGCGCCCTTCGAGCTGACCGCCGCAGGCCTTGGTGACACAATTGCCAAACCTGTGAGCACTGCGGACTGGCTCCTGAACCACATCTTTTGCCACGAATATTTCTGCCGTTATTGCAGCGAGATGATCAATGAGCTGGAGCCTTGCTATCTCGACCGGCCCGAGGAGATCAAGAACCGTGAACCCGCCGCAATCGAGGCTTTATTTAACGCCTTGCTGTACTCCGGGATAGCCATGACTATGGTTGGGACCTCGGCCCCGGCTTCCGGCGGTGAACATCTGCTCAGTCACACTCTTGACATGATGTCCGGCGTTGATGGCGTCGGCCACGACCTTCACGGCCGGCAAGTCGGTCTTGGCGCCATATTTTCCTCGGCCCTCTACGATCACATCTTCAAAATCGAGAGCATCGAGTACCACCGGCTGCCCTCTGACATTGATGAGTCCTTTTGGGGCAGCCTCGCCGAGAATATTCGTGAACAATACGGACAGAAGAAACCCGCGCTGCGGATTATCCGCGAGAAGCTGGGAGATGGCAAGACTTGGCGGGTGTTTCGCGATGCCGCCAAACAACAGGTCCGCTGCCCCCGCGAGATCAAGAAGTGCCTTAAGACCGCCGGCGCCGCCCACACGTTTGCGCATATAGGATGCTCCCGTGAGCGTCTGCTCGCTGCGGTCCTGCACATGCACGAAATTCGCAAACGCCCCACCGTTGTCGATCTAGCGTGGATGCTTGGCATCCTTCCCGCTGCCGCAGGTAAAATCGTAGACACATGGCTCACAAGCTGATCTACCTGCTGTGCCGCTTGGCTCCATTATGTGTCGGTCTCCTGGAGTTCGGTCATTCAGTCAATGCGCGTCGGGCGCATCCGTTCTCCAAACTTCTTATAATGCGTCAGCGCACTCTTGCGATCGTCGAAGTCCTTCTCGGTAAACAGCAGCGTCGTCTCGCCGATCAGTATCTCATCGTCTTCGGCCAAAGGAGTTCGCTCGGTTATCTTGTGTCTGTTGATGAACACACCATGCCTGCTGTCCATATCCTCGGCATCGTATTTACTTGTAGCCTCGTTGAACCATATTCGCAGATGCTTGCGCGAAACCAAGTCGTCGAGTATCTGCATTGGAAGGGCCTCGCCTCTGCCGATCACACTCGTTCGTCTGCCGAGCGGCAAATACTCACCCTTCTGCTCTCCGGATGTTACGATAATAGAAGCCATTCTTAATCCTCGAGTATTTGTAACCTTGCACACACGAATAGAACTTCCGATGCGCGAGATTATATCAACTCCTGCGAGCGAGTGCAACCACACGTGAGCACGTAGATGAGAAATCTACAGAAGGAGAATCGCAGGAGGATGCAAAAAAGACTGGTCTTGCAACTCGATTGATGTATTATCATCTTTGAGAAATACGATATTGAAAGGAGCAAAACAATGATCAAACTGGGAATGCACGTAGACAACTGGCGGCACTGTGACGTTGGCTATGAAGTCCCCTGCGAATTCGCCAGAGATAACGACATGGAGTACGTCGAGTTTGGCACAATAGACGGAGACTACTTCATCCAAGCCCTGGGGTATAATCCACACATACCACTTCATTCCGATCCGCTGAAACTCAAGAAATATCTCGACTCGATGGGATTGAAGGTCTCGCAGCTCGATGCGGCCTATCCGATGTCATGCCCGGAAGGTCAATCTCGCGGGATCGGCTACACGACCAGAGCCATCCAGTTTGCCAAGGCGCTCGATTGCCCGTGTGTGGACACGACCGACGGAGGTCGCAAACCCGAGGGCTATACCGATGAGGAGGTCATGGCGCTTATGAAACAGTATTATCGCGTGGTGCTCGAGTGGGCCGAGCGATACGACATTATAATCAACATCGAGCCGCATGGCCCTTATACGACCGACCCCGACACGATGGAGCAAATCCTGGAGTTCTCCGACTCGCCCCTTTTGAGGATGAATTTCGACACCGGCAACAGTTTCATAGCGGGCCAGGATCCGGTGGAGTTCCTCCGGCGGTTTCGCCACAAGGTTTCCCATTGCCACATCAAGGACGTCAGTGAAGAGCTTGCCAAAGCCGTCCGGGGCGGCGAAACAGGTATCGCCTCGTCCGTCGTAGCCATCGGCGAAGGGGTGAACGCCGACAATATCGCAGGCTGTATCGAACTGCTCAAGGAAATGGATTGGGACGGCGTTCTGTCGATAGAGTGCGAAGCAGCCCCGGGCAAAGTAGAGCAGAGCCTCGAATGGCTGCGCGGCCGGCTTTCATGACAAACCGGCGCGGGGAACGAACAACTACTGGATGTGTTCGTTCCCTACGTAGACGATGCCACTTTAGCCAACCACAATTACTTTCATCTCGTGCCGCGCCAAGTGAAGTGTCTCTCCCTCATCCAGCGTCTGGCGCTTTCCAGCCTTTGCGTCGAGCAGACGCCATCTACCCTTGGCAGACACGTTCAAACGCACATCCATATCTCTTTGCCCTTCATTGAAAAGAAGATAGCAGTCGATCCCATGTTTGACGACATGGCGCACGCGCAGATCCGGGCTGTCTGGCGAGACCCGCACATCAACGGGCGCCAACGAGTCGACTCGTCGGATCAATTCCGAATCGCTCATCTCCTTTCTCCATCGCACAAGACGACCGGCGCTCTGAAGAATCTCCAATGCCGGCTCGGCTTTTGAGGGCGGGTCATCTTCGACGATCAAGGCTCGGTACTGCATATCGGCGATTCGGATGCCGTCAGGCGTCACCCGAGCGTCTTCCCAAAGGTGTCTCGCTTCGATGTAGTTGAAGTCGCGCTGGTTCTCAAAACAAACCTTGGCGGCTCGCCAGGGAAGATGATCGTTGCGACCAAGGATCGCCAGAGAGCATACGTGTTTGCTGTCGGTGTTGAGCCAGCACAGGCGACGGCATGAATCAGCATAGGGCTTGTACTTATCCCACCAGGGACTGTTGGGGCCCACATCCGGGGGACGTTCATCTATACGAGGACCTCGAACCGAGTAATAAAAGGCATGAGGATACAGCATGTTGCATCCCCGGACTACAAGCCAGTTAGTGAGCCATTTCATCTCTTCGAATGTGAAGTTGTGCCCGTAGGCGCCGCAGTACTCGTTGGAATTGCGACGGCGACCGAGATGAATCATCGCCGAGGACGCACACTTGGCCTGGGTGGATTGTGCCCCTTCCAACGCGCTGGGCTTGCCTGGTTCGATATATCGCCAAACGATGTCCTGGCCGGGGATGTGAAAATGCCTGAGATGGCCAATGTCGTCCGGCGCCGCCGGGTGTCCCGTAAGGGCGACTCCGTGCGCATCACACCATTGCGAAATAGGACCATAAAATGTCTCCTCCAGCCTCGCCGCAATAGCGCGGTTGTAATCGAGCCGGTGCCGATCGGCATCCGGCTCATCTTTGTACCAAAGGGCGGGCAGGTGCGGCGTAAAGTCATACCCGAGCTTGGAGCTAACGTGTTCAAGAATCCCCGTTGTCCCGGGGACCGCCCCGCGTTCGGCGCTTCTGGCAAGAGTCGATGGCTCATCTGTGAAGATAGCCGGGATGGTACTGCCGAAGTGCTCTTTGAATTCGTCATAATACCGCTGGTATACCAGCCGAATGAAGCATGCCACAGAGTCGGGATTTAAAATATCCCCCCCCGGCGGCGTATTCTCACGAACCTCTCTGTGATTGTCCCGGCGTGGCGGATCATCCTCGACAAAATGTAGCCCGCGAATGACAGCCCTGCCCGGCCGCATCGCCCGATCAATCACGGCGATCCGGTGGCCGTTCGTCTTGCGTCTGACAATCGCCACCAAATTCTGGCCTTCCGCCAGTTCCGGTTTCTCTGCGGCATCGAGATCGATTGCAAATAACCCACGTGTCCTGAACGCCGGATTCTCCGCCACTACCTGGCCGCTCGACGATCCACTGGGGTACATGCCCTCATCATAGAGCACGGCCCACATCTTCCGCTTGGCTGCTTCCTCGATGGCGACTCGCATAAAATGAATCATACGCTCACTCATCCAGCCGATACTCCGCGGCAGGCCCGCCCGGGGGTGAATCACAAACCCGTACACACCGTGGGCACGGAAGTCATCAAGCTGCCGGATGATTTCCTCTTCCGACAGCCTGTCATTCCAGAACCAAAACGGTGCCTGTGAAAATTCAAGCGGAGGATCGGACCATCCGCCGGCAAAGCTTGAACGATCCTTCTTCCCCGTGACCGATGCCTTCGAAGCGTCAAGACCGCCGGGCAACAATATCGCCGGCACACCTGCGCCAAACAATCCAAGGAAATTGCGCCTATTCATTCCGCAAGCCAAGATTTTTCTCCTTATTTACTCAGCCAACATTGGTGATAATTTTCGGCGGAGTGCGTAAAGCTGTCGCTCCTGGTCCTCGCTGAAGGATCCCAGCCTTTGGGCGTAGACATCCATCCACGTGACCAGGCGACTGAAGCTGTCGGCATCCAGGTGCACACCTTCGTGCCCGCCCTGTTCGGTGAGCAGGGCAAGTAACTTGCTGTCGCCGGCGACACAACGTCCCACCACGGAGACATCTCGCTCAAAAGCCAGCTTTTCCAAATCCTTGTCCGCAAACGAAAGCAGATTTATGTACGAATGCTCACCCGTAAGAGCAAAACGCCCTGCCTTCTCATTGTCACTGTCTTGCCTGTGGCATGAGACACACGATTTGTCCAACACCGGTTGCACCAAACGATCGAAACGAAGCGGCCAGGAACCTTCAGGCCCCGGTGTGATCCTGGAAGGCCCTCGCCGAACAGCCAGAGGCCGACCGCCGGCAAGCGGTGCGAGTTCACGCGACTCGTGGCATCCGACGCAGGAAAGCGTTTGCCCCGGCTGAACATAAGTCAGGCTCCGCATCGTTTGAACGGCCAGACCGTTTTGGACGAGTGCCTGGAAGAAAACGGGAATACCCGACGGAACACGAAAATGGGCCGAACCGTCTTCTTCGACAGGGACGGTTCCCAGGATGAACTTGCCGGGATCCTCCTTTGAGATGCCCAGGCTGGGAGAATTCATGTGGGGCTGTGTTTTCGGCGGCACACCTATTATCCGCAGACGTTTCACAGAACCTCGCTCGATACCCTCCAATCCCTCGTAGACGTCCTGCACCAAAAAGCGCCCTTCCTGTGAGCCGTTCCAATCGATTGTTTCGGGATGAGCCGGAGGTTTCTTGCGCCGCCGGACCGGAATCGGATACATACTTGCGATACTCGGGTCACGGTGCAGCAGTTCGAGATTGCCGAATGCGTCATAGAGATACATACCCAGTGCGTTGACCGGGTTGCGCTCGTCGGTAGTGACGAAGCTGTGAGGCGGCAGCGGTTTGTCACTCCAGGCAACGAGAAAATATTCTTCGCTCAGCGGATAGGGGTTGGCATAGTAGTGCCTCGGCCAGCCTTCCATTTCAGGGAAGCACACATCAGGCGTTAACCTCGTTAGCGGCCGTTCGTGTTCTGTCCCGCGCGTCCGATCCAACAGCACCAAAGAGCCGCCCATATTCGAGTGGTGGGCTGCTGCGGTAAATACGAGTTTCTGTGAATTTGGAACCGCCCGCGCCTCGAACACGCATTGTGGCCGTGCAGTGTAGTTGCCGTACACCAACTGGGGATTCGTACCTGTCGGGTTTGTCGACCAGAGACTCATGAACGGACCGTTAAATCGGTCGATATAGTCCCATCTGGCATAAAGAATCCTTCCATCGGCCGCCACCGACGGCGTCCATTCGAAGTTCTCGAACGCGGAAATGGGGCGAATACCCTCCCCATCACCATCGATTCGGTGAAGCGTGAAGACCGGCACCGGGCGCCAGTTATCGCCGCCGCAGCGGACGTAGCTGTCCGGCAAGTCAGAGCTCATCGTCGCCGCTGTGCCGGCCTGGCTGCATTGAATCGACTGGCCCTTGCGCGTAGAAAGAAATACGATGTCACCATCCGGCAAATACCGGCCGTCGAAGTCGTCGTACTTGCCACGGGTCAGCTTCCGACAGCCGCTGCCGTCAAGGTCCATCTCGTAGATCTTGTAGAAGACATCCTCGGGGAGTTTGTCTTTATCGGCCTTCTGCATTTTGTGCGTTTCCCGATAGAATTTGCAGTAGGCAAAGAGCACTTTTTTCCCGTCGTGAGAAAGGTCGGGGCGTAGAAAACTGCCCTTTGGAAAGTCTTCGGTCAGGCATCGCAGTCGTGGCGAGTCTCCTTTGAATCCTTCGAGAATGTAGATGCCTCCACCGGGCCTCGACCACCAGCCGTAATATTGATCGGACATGTGAGGGAAGGCAGGTGGGACCCGTTTGGCAAACACGATACTGTCGAAATCCAGCACTGGATTGGCCAGCGCCATTTCTCGCACCGCCCATCGGGCCTGGAAATAGAGCTTTCGCTTAATCTCATCGGACGTATCTGCGGGAGGCTGTTTCAATCGCCCGGCAAGACTGCGCAGCGTTTTCTCCTGAGCGTCGATTTTAGCGCCGGCCTGCCGCAGGTTCTCTGCCAGCAACAACCCCCGCTTGACAATTTTGCCTGTAGGATATAGCGTCGGCACCGCCTCAATCGTGTGGGCGACGGACCACTGACTGACACTGCTTTGAGTGGCTTGCTTTCGAAGGCCGATGTTGCGGTCACTATCGGCAGCATAAATCTCGACCTCGTCCAGATGAAAATAGCTCTTGCCCGGCAATTGAAGACGAACGAAGCGGGCGTTCACATGCCCGAGTTTCACGACCAGCGGCTTGCCGTCCGTATGACCGAAGAACACCGTGCCGTTATGCCGGTAGACTTCTCTGAAGTTCTGCCCGTCATCCGAGAGTAAAACCATAAGTCTCGATGCCCGTTCGGCTATGTCGCAACGATTGTAGATAGTCAGTCGATCCAACCGGACAGTTTGCCCCAAGTCAATCTGCCACCAAGGGTCGAGTTCATTTTCGGTGTGAAATCCCCATTTACCGTCCGTGACACCGTCCAAGGCTCCGATCGCATCTTGCTCGGGCGCGACTTTTCCATTCCTGGAAATCGGCGAGGCAACGCGAACCTGCTCCTGGCGGAGCCAATCCGCCTCGATCTGGCTGCGCGTGACAGTTGGCGACGCGGTTGCGAGTCCTGACGCCTCAATCGGCGTACTTGCGATCAAGACAGCTAATATCAGAATTCCCAATGCCGAGTTGTGACAGAACTTCATCATGACCGACTCCCCATAAGTCTTTGCCTCTTCGGCAAGAACAACTGCTTACACGTGTAACACGCTACAAAACGCTAATCGAGGACAATCTCATCCTGATAAGCCGGTACGACCACTGGCCAGCCCGTCTTCTCATTGATGTAATCGCCGAAACGCTGCGCGCTTTCGGACTCGCCATGAACGACAAAAACCTTCCTGGGCGGCCTCTCCAAAGCCCCCAGCCACTTGAAAAGCTCATCTCTGTCCGCGTGTGCCGAGAAGCCATTTATCCGGACCACTCTTGCCTTGATCCGGTACTTCTGGCCTAATATCCGAACTTCTTTTTCGCCGTCAACGATTCGCCTGCCAAGCGTGCCGACAGCCTGATAGCCCACGAACATTATCGTGTTCCGAGGGTTGGCAATGTTGTTGACGAGGTGATGTTTTACTCTGCCGCCCGTGCACATCCCCGAGCCTGCAATGACCATGATCGTTCCCTTCATGTGGTTAAGCGCCTTTGACTGGTCGCTCGTACCAACCATGTTCAGTCCCGGAAACTTGAACGGCGACTCGTTATGCTCAACGAATTCGGTCATGTCCTCGTCGAACAATTCACGATGTTTCTGAAAGACCTTGGTGATGCGCGCCGCCATCGGGCTATCCAGAAACACCTTCAGATGCGGTATCGCATCGGCCAGAAGCAATTCGTTTATGTAGTAGAGAAGTTCCTGAGCCCGTTCGAGCGCAAAGCTCGGGACGATGATATTGCCGCCCGCTTCCTTCGTCGAATTAATGACATCGGCAATCATTTTCTTGGTATCCGTGGGGCCCTGGTGTACGCGATCACCGTAAGTGGACTCAACCAGAATGTAATCCGCCTCAGCAATTAACGCAGGATCGTGCACGATAGGCCGACGAGGTCTGCCAATATCCCCGGAGAATAGAATGGTTCTCTGCTGCCCGTTTGCGTTGGCCTTGACCTTTATAATCGAGGAACCGAGAACGTGACCCGCGTCGTGGAAACTTACCTCGATACCTTTGCCAATTTGTATAGGCTGCTTATATCTCACGGATGAGAAGTGTGGAAAACAGGCTTCTGCATCAGCCACAGTGTATAGCGGCCTCACCGGAAAACGCCCCTTTCGACGCTCTTTCTTGTGCCTCTTGGCCTTATACCGGGCATCCTCCGCCTGTATCTTGGCCGAATCGAGCAGTATGATTTGAGCAATCTCAGCGGTAGCGGCGGTACAATATATCTTGCCTCTGAATCCGTCTTTTACCAGCTTCGGCAGCAGACCGCAATGATCCAGATGCGCATGAGTCAAAAGGACAGCGTCTATACTGCCTGGATCCACCGTGAACGGCTCCCAGTTTCTTGCCCGGAACTGCCGTTCCTGATAAAGCCCGCAATCAACGAGAAGTTTGGCGCCATTGGCTTGAAGGAGATGTCGAGAACCCGTGACATTCCGGGCGGCGCCAAGAAACTGCAATTTCATCATTATAGCGTACCTCATTACCACAGACTGTGATTATCAACCATAGGAGATTGTACAAGAATTCCCTTATCCGGTCAAGCAAAGAACAACAGCCACCTTTATGAAAATGACACTCGCGCAGGTTAGAAGTTCTTGAACGGTCTGCGATGTTCAGCCTCGGCCATGAGCTTCTTCCACGCTTGGAAACGCGATTTGACTTTGCTCAGCACATCAGGCTTTTCTTCCGACAGATCGTGCTGTTCTCCCAGATCTTCCGACAAGTCAAACAATCCGGACCCGCGAGATGATTCGACCCACTTGAAATTTCCAACTCTGGCAGCCTTGTCGCCTCGGCGTTGCCAGAACATCTCTTTGCGCAAAGATTCTTGTCTGCCCGCCAGGACATCGGTCATATCGAAACCGTCCAGTATTACGTCACGAGGCGGCCGAGTACCTGCGGCTCGACAGAACATCGGCAATATATCCATCGAACAGAGGAATTCGTCGCAAATTGTCCCTGCCGGAACAGTGCCGGGCCAGTGGACGATACAAGGGACACGGATTCCGCCCTCGAACATCCAGCCTTTGCCGCCCTTCAACGGGCCGTTGTCGCCAGTGCTCCCGCTACCGCCGTTGTCGGAGAAGAAGACGACGATTGTGTTGTCCTCCAGACCGTGCTCGGAGAGCATGTCCATGACTTGTCCAATCGCCTCGTCCATATATGTGATGGCCCCCATATACCGCATGCGCCTTGCCCTGCGGGTATCTTGCGGGT
>VAPB011202238.1_pt1 | contig 10454 bp, 8 predicted proteins | sample 3395101 | NCBI WGS metagenome assembly VAPB01 (sample SAMN08290433, study PRJNA428436) | hydrothermal vent metagenome | isolation source: Deep-sea hydrothermal vent chimney | place: Indian Ocean: Southwest Indian Ridge | reverse complement strand
ATATCGTTAAAGATGGAGTTAGGCTGGAGGTCAAATGCCGTAGGAAAGGTGCGTCCCAATTTGCCGCTATATCAAATTTACACATAATAGTTGACAGTACCAAATATATTACTATATGCAAGTTAAATTTCTCTTTAATAATGTTAAACGTTTATAGTAATCTAATCGTATATTGTTACTAATATCAGAAAATACGATGGTCGTTTTATATTGATTTATTGTCTCAGGGGGTTAAATATGTTTGGAGAAGTATTACCAGATTTCCAGAAATTCCTTATATCCAGAAAGCTTGTTCCGGAAAAGCATGTCTCATATTACGCCGGATGGGCAAGCAAATTCTTAACATTTTCAAATGACCATGAAAACCTCAGGCATGATCTCAGAATTGAAGAGTTTTTAAATAAATTAAGGGCAGATAAAAACATTGCTGACTGGCAGATCAAACAGGCAGATGAAGCGCTGAAATTATATATACATCACTTTCTTGAGGCAGACAAGTCTGTCCTTTATCCGAATTCATCACAAACAAACAAGAAACTCCCTGAGGTTTCAAAGGTAATCAGTGAGACAAGGAAGGCAATACGAATCAAACATTATTCTTACAGCACAGAACGCACTTACATTGACTGGGTTAAAAGGTTCTATCATTATGTCATTAATGAAAAAAAGAAAGATATCAGCAGTCACACACTGGATACCAATGATGTAAAGGATTATTTAAGCTATCTGGCACTGAAAAAGAGAGTGTCAGCGTCCACTCAGAACCAGGCTTTTAATGCACTTATATTTCTTTTCCGTGAAGTACTTAAAATAGAACTGGACAATCTAAGTAAAACTGTAAGGGCAAAGAGGGGCGTAAGACTTCCGGTAGTCCTGTCTCCTGAAGAAATTAAGGATCTCTTCAGACATGCAGAAGGCAAAAGCCTGCTGATACTTCAACTGATCTATGGCGCAGGTCTTCGTCTGATGGAACTTGCGCGATTAAGGGTTAAGGATATTGATTTTCACTCAAACCTGATATTTGTACGTACAGGCAAGGGTGATAAGGACAGATCAACAATTCTGCCTGAATCTATTAAAGGCCGACTGCAGGAACACCTGAACGAGGTAAAAGCCCTGCATGAAAAGGACTTAAAAACCGGACACGGTGAAGTCTATATGCCCGATGCGCTTGGGCGCAAGTATCCGCATGCCGCGAAAGAGTGGCACTGGCAGTATGTATTTCCTTCATCAAAGCTTTCTGTTGATCCCCGGAGCGGGAAGGTCAGACGCCACCATATCAGCGAAAAAATTATGCAGACTGCATTACGGAATGCTTTAAGAAAAGCCGGTATAGCAAAACATGTAACAGTACATACCCTAAGGCACAGTTTTGCAACACATCTTCTTATGAAAGGGGTTAATATAAGAGAGGTGCAGGAACTACTCGGTCATAAAAATGTTGAGACTACAATGATATATACTCATGTTATGAGAGATATGAAAAACGCCCCAAGAAGCCCGCTTGATGAACTTTTTAATAATTAATTCCCGATCATGGCATCCTTAAAAATCAAAAACCTGAAAAAATCATTCGGCAATACTACTGTAATCAATAATATCTCCTTTGCTGTCAATGAAGGCGAGTTCTGCATACTCCTTGGCCCTTCAGGGTGCGGAAAAACCACTGTCCTCAGGCTAATTGCCGGTCTTGACCGGCAGGACGGAGGGGAAATCTTTATAGATGAAAAAGAGGTGAGTGAGCTTTCACCTAAGGAAAGAGATGTTGCAATGGTGTTTCAGAGTTATGCGCTCTATCCTCATATGAGCGTATATGAAAATATGGCTTTTTCTCTCAGGATGCAAAAAATGCCTGAAGATTTAACAGACAAAAAAGTCAGAGAAGCGGCCGGACTTTTAGACATTGAAGCCTTGCTTAATAGAAAACCCGGGGAATTATCAGGAGGGCAGAGGCAGAGGGTAGCTGTAGGACGTGCTATTGTAAGAAACCCCAGACTGTTCCTCTTTGACGAACCGCTCTCAAACCTTGATGCCAAGCTCAGAAACACTATGAGGGTGGAGTTGGCCAAGCTCCATCATGCATTAAAAGCTACCATGATATATGTTACTCACGATCAGATAGAGGCAATGACCCTTGGAGAAAAGATAGTATTATTTAATAATGGAGTTATACAGCAAATCGGCACTCCAAAAGAGATGTATGAAAGACCGTCTAATCTCTTTGCAGCAATTTTTATCGGAAGCCCGCGCATCAATCTTATAGAAGGCAGACTGGTAACAGAAAAAAACACTCTTTTTTTTCAATCAGAAGGGCTCATGATAGATGTAGGGACCAGAGAGGAATTAAAAGCGTATTCAGAAAAAAACATTACTATGGGCGTCAGACCGGAGTCTTTAACGCCCGGGGACGGACCGATTAAAGGTGATATAGAGCTTATCGAGCATATAGGATCAGAAGCGCTTGTTTACTTAATGGCGGGAAATTCCAGGCTTATTGTTAAAACACCACCAGATTTTAATGATAAAACCGGCAGAACTATATCTTTAAAATTAAACACCGCCGGCCTGCACTTTTTTTATGAGGGGACAAGAATTTAATACAGCTGTAGATATTAGCTGTTCATTGTTAATCTAACCGTTTCAGCCAGACATGATTATTCTTCAACCGTGTCTAACTGTATACTTAACTCTTTCAGCTGTTTTTCATCAACTAAAGAAGGGCAATTACTAAGAGGACAGACCGCTTTCTGAGTCTTTGGGAAAGCTATAACATCCCTTATTGACTGCGCTCCTGCAAGGATCATAACAAGCCTGTCAAGTCCAAGGGCGATGCCGCCATGAGGGGGAGCGCCGAACTCAAGCGCTTCAAGGAGAAAACCGAATTTTGTATCTGCCTCTTCAGGGCTGATTTTAAGCAGATCGAACATCTTATCCTGAATGTTTTTCTTATGTATACGTATACTGCCGCCGCCTATTTCATATCCGTTTAGAACAATATCATAAGCCTGAGCCCTTAATGAAAGCATTTCAGATTTCGGACCTTGCCTACCGGCAGGCAGGTTTTGGATTTCGGATTTATCCATTGTGGAAAATTTATCAAGGTCCTCTTCTACTGGACTTGTAAATGGATGGTGCATGGCGTCAAATTTCCTGTCCTCATCATTCCATTCAAAAAGAGGGTAGTCAGTTATCCAGACAAATCTATAGGTATTGTCTTTTATAAGGGTTAGTCTTTTTGCAAGTTCATTCCTCAGCTTTGAAATTGAATCATTAACAACCTGTTTTTTATCCGCGACAAAAAGCAGTAAATCCCCTTCCTCAGCCTCAAGTTTCTCTGCGACAGATTTAAGTGTCTGCTCAGGGAAAAATTTTGCGATCGGAGAATCGAATCCTCCGTCTGAGGCTGACTTTATTTTTATCCATGCAAGCCCTTTTGCTCCGAATGTCTGCACCTCTTTTGTAAGATCATCCAGTTCCTTTCTTGAGTAAACCGCGAGCCCCTTTGCGTTTATACATTTTACAATGCCCCCGCGCGCAATGACATCGAGAAATACCTTAAAAGAAGAGTCTTTAACTATCCCGCTGACATCCTTAAGTTCAAGAGAAAATCTCATATCAGGCTTGTCAGTGCCGAACCTCTCAATAGCTTCGTTATACGAAAGTCTCTGAAATGTCTCTTTCATCTCTATGCCAAGAACGTCTTTAAAAATCTTTTTAAGCATTTCTTCTATCAGGCTTATAACATTATCAATGCTGACAAAAGACATCTCAAGGTCTATCTGTGTAAATTCAGGCTGTCTGTCAGCCCTCAGGTCCTCATCCCTGAAGCATTTTACTATTGAATAATACTTTTCAAGGCCTGACACCATTAGTATCTGCTTAAAAATCTGCGGTGACTGCGGAAGGGCGTAGAAGTGTCCGGGATTCACCCTGCTCGGCACGAGGTAGTCTCTTGCGCCTTCAGGCGTGCTTTTTGTAAGTACAGGGGTTTCCACTTCTAAAAATTCTTTTGAGTCGAGGAGTTCCCGAACAGATTTTGTTGTCTTATGCCTGAGTATAATATTTTTCAGTATCGCAGGCCTTCTAAGGTCAAGGTATCTGTGCTTCAGTCTTAAAAATTCCGAAGCGTCTGTCTCGTCTTCAATCATAAAAGGAAGAGGTTTGCACTCATTAATTATTTTCAGTTCTTGTACCATCACCTCAACCAGTCCTGTGGGAATCGATGTGTTTTCAGTGCCAGCAGGCCTTTTTCTTACCTCACCTTCTATTTGAAGTACGAATTCACTTCTTATTTTGCCGGCCAGTTTATGCATCTCGGGAACTATCTCAGGGTTAAACACTATCTGCACGATACCGCTTCTGTCCCTTAGATCAATAAAAATAACACCCCCATGGTCACGCCATTTATTGGCCCAGCCCGCTATACGCACTTTTGAGCCTGTATTCTGCTCGTTTATTTTACCGCATAAATGAGTTCTCATTTTTTATAAGACTTCCTTTTTAATTCTATTGACTTCTACAGGGGAAAGATAGCGAAAAGCCCCCGGCAGAAGTTTTCCAAGCTCCAGACCGTTAATCCTGGTCCTTCTGAGCTTTATAATCTGGTGGCCAACCCGCTCAAGCATCCTTCTAACCTGTCGGTTCTTTCCCTCGTGTATTGTAATCTCTACCCATGAATTTGTCCCGGTTTTCCTGATTTTTTTTACTTTTGCAGGAGCAGTAAGACCGTCCTTAAGCCTAACCCCGTCTCGTAATTTTAATACATTTTTATCCTCAATAACACCCTTAATTTTTACAAGATATGTTTTCGGTATTTTATTTTTAGGATGCAATATCGCATTTGACAGTTCTCCGTCATTTGTCATAACAATAAGCCCTTCCGAGTTATAATCGAGTCTGCCGACCGGAAAGACATTAGCTTTTACTCCCTTTAAGAAATCCTTAACAGTTCTTCTTCCTTCAGGGTCATGCATGGTAGTAACACATTTACCGGGCTTATTAATCATCAGGTAAACTCTGGGGCCTGAATCCCTGATAAGTTTTCCCCTGACCTTGATATGATCCTTTGCAAGGTCTGCCTTCATCCCCAGAGCAGCGACTGCTCCGTTTACCCTGACATGGCCTTCAAGAATCAGCTCCTCAGCTTTTCTTCTTGAGACAATACCACATTTTGAAAGGATTTTCTGAAGCCGTTCTTCCATGACATGCCTGATAAACCGGGAAGTTAGAAATGAGAAATTAAAATTTTATTTTCTGCTTGTAATTTCCTGGCTTTTTGCTCTTAATTCCTGCTTCTCAGTTCCCATTTCTTGGTTATTACTTTTGCCAGGGGCATATATTATCACAAACATATTGTCTTTACTACAACAAAAAACCAAAAAAAGATATGCTTTAAATGAAAATTAAAAGGGGCTGCTTAAAGCAGCCCCTGGAATTCAGCCTTGATTCATGTCTGATTTGATCTTTAGACTATACAAATGTCTGATAGCAAATAAAGCCTGATTTAATACCTCCGTTCATACCTTTCCCCTTCACAGATTTCTCGAATCTGATTCTTTACAAGTCTTCCATCCTCCCAGACTCTTTCCTGAATCTTATGGCATTTTGTTTGAGGGTTATAATCCACCGGGTCAGCGCGATATACACCGCGCCCGTCAGTTGTTCTATACTGCACAGGTCTTCCTGATGCCACAGACTCATTTGATGCCCTCATGGAAATATCAGTAATAGTGGCACCCAATATTGCACCAAGCGCTGCTCCAATAACACCGCCGCGCCACGGGTTCTTGCTGTCAAGGAGTGCTCCGGCAACTCCGCCAACAGCTCCGCCGGCACCGGCACCCTGGGCATGATACTGTGTACATCCAAATGTTAATAAGAGTACCCCCAAGACCATCATTAATGAAATGATTTTCTTCATAGCCCCCTCCGGGTTTAATTTTTGTTTGCAGATTATTCAGGTTTTTTATCCTTAAAATCCGGCATTATGCGAATGCCTTCTTTAAAAACCTGGTTCTAACTTATTTTATAACACCAAACAGATAACAATGCAAGCACTCCAAATTGACCCGTTTCTTATTCCCACTCAATCGTGCCAGGCGGCTTTGAGCTTATATCCAAAACTACCCTGTTAACACCTTTTACTTCATTAATAATCCTGTTTGAAATAGTCCCCAGAATTTCATAAGGCACTTTAGCCCAGTCAGCTGTCATGCCATCAAGACTTTTTACCGCTCTTACTGCCACAACATTCTCATATGTCCGCTCATCACCCATAACACCCACTGTCTTAATGGGAAGCAGTACCGCAAATGCCTGCCATATCTCATTATACAGGCCTGACTTTTTTATCTCTTCAAGAACTATTGCATCGGCTTTTCGCACTATATCGGCCCTGCCGGGCGTAACCTCACCAATAATTCTTATGGCAAGTCCAGGCCCCGGAAACGGATGCCTGTTAATAACTTCTTCCGGCATACCCATCTCCCTGCCCAGAACCCTTACTTCATCTTTAAAAAGTTCCCTCAGCGGCTCTATCAGCTTAAGCTTCATGCCTTTTAAAAGTCCTCCGACATTATGATGACTTTTTATTGTAGCTGACGGCCCCTTAAAGGAAGTGCTCTCAATAACATCAGGGTATAAAGTCCCCTGAGCAAGATATTTGACTCCTTTTATCTTTTGGGCCTTCTCTTCAAAAATTCTTATAAATTCATTGCCTATCCGTTTTCTTTTCTTTTCAGGATCGGTAACTCCTTTCAGTTTTTTCAGAAAACGCCCGGATGCATTCACACACATTATATCCATGTGAAAATATTTTTTTAATGTACTCTCAACCTTTTTTGCCTCACCTTTTCTTAACACACCATTATCAACAAATATGCAGGTAAGCTGTTTTTTTACGGCCTTGTGCATCAACACAGCTGTCACAGCAGAGTCAACTCCCCCGCTTATAGCACACACAACCCTGTCTTTGCCTACTTTTTCTTTTATCTCTTTTGTTGTTGTGTCTATGAATGACTTCATTGTCCATTCAGGCCTGCATTTGCATATCTTAAACAGAAAATTCTTCAGTATCCTGGTGCCTTTTTCAGTATGCACAACCTCAGGATGAAACTGTAAGGCAAATAACCCTCTTTTTTTGTCAGCCATCGCAGCGACAGGAGAGTTCTCTGTATGAGCAATCCGTTTAAAACCCGGCGGGGCCTTCCTTATCCGGTCACCGTGACTCATCCAAACTACAGTGCTGAGGGATGAGAGACGAGAGACAGGTTTTTTATCTCGGATTTTACGACCTATTCCTTTAAAAAGATCTGAAGTATCGTCTGCCAGAAGTTCTGCCCTGCCATATTCTCTTTTTAATGCCCTGCTGACATTCCCTCCAAGACAATGTGCCATCAACTGCATTCCATAACAAATACCGAGTACAGGGATACCAAGATCAAAGATTTTTTTGTCAGGTAACGGCGCTTTTTTATCGTATACACTGTAAGGTCCGCCTGAGAGGATAATCCCTTTAGGTTTAAATTCCCTGATCTTTCTGAGTCCGGCATTAAACGGGAATATTTCAGAATAGACCTTGTTTTCCCTTATCCTTCGCGCGATAAGCTGTGTATACTGAGAGCCGAAATCAAGAACTAGAATTTTTTCTTTAATCATAATGGGTTAAAATCTCGGTTAAGGTAAAGGTTACGAAGCCCGTCTCGGTTATGTGTAATGGTAACGTCTAAAGGCCTAACAACATAACCGTTAGACGAAACGGGCATCGTTACCGTAACCGCTGAACTTTTTCCTTTATGTTGTTTATTACCAGTCAAGTCTGTAATTCGGGGCTTCTTTTGTGATGATAACATCATGAACATGACTCTCCCTAAGACCGGCCGGGGATATCCTTATAAACTGCGCCTTTTTACGAAGTTCCTCAATATTCCTGCACCCGCAGTAACCCATTCCAGACTTCAATCCGCCGATAAGCTGATGAACATTGACAGAAACAGGCCCTTTATGCGGAACCCTGCCTTCTACACCTTCAGGTACAAGTTTTGTGCTCTCAACCCCTTCCTGCGAATACCTGTCCTTTGCCCCTGATTCCATAGCTCCAAGAGAACCCATACCCCTGTAAACCTTATAGCTTCTTCCCTGAAAAAGGACCATCTCTCCCGGACTTTCATCTGTGCCGGCAAACAGACCGCCTATCATTACCGAGCTGGCCCCTGCGGCAATAGCTTTTGCAACATCTCCGGAAAATTTAATGCCTCCATCAGCAATAATAGGGATACGGGCTGAATCAGCCACTTTTGAGCATTCTTTAATCGCTGTAAGCTGAGGGACACCAGCGCCTGCAACAATTCTCGTTGTGCATATTGAACCCGGCCCCACACCCACCTTAACAGCGCTCACGCCCGAAGATATAAGTTCCCTTGTAGCGCTTGCAGTTGCTACATTGCCCGCAATTATGTCAAGCCCTGGAAATTTCTTTTTCAATCTCTTAACAGTGATAACAACAGCCTTTGAATGTCCATGGGCTGTATCAACAACAAGTGTATCCACCCCGGCGCTTACAAGCAGTTCCGCCCTCATCTGGGCATCCTCTCCTATCCCTACTGCAGCGCCTACTCTCAGCCTGCCAAGTTTGTCCTTACATGAGTCAGGATATTTTTTTCTCTTTTCAATATCTTTTATCGTTATAAGCCCGATAAGATTAAAGTTTCTGTTAACTATCGGAAGTTTTTCAATCCTGTGCTTGTGCAATATTTTTTGCGCTTTGTCCAAAGTAGTGCCCACGTGAGCTGTGATAAGGCCTTTTTTGGTCATTACCTCATTTACTTTCCTGTTCATGTTCCTCTCAAATCTAAGGTCCCTGTTAGTCAATATTCCGACAAGCTTTCTCCCCCGTGTAATAGGAACCCCGGAAATCCTGTACTTTTTCATAAGACCAAGAGCTTTGGAAAGTTTTTCGTCGGGCTGTAGCGTGATTGGATCAATTATCATACCGCTTTCAGACTTTTTCACCTTATCCACTTCAACTGTCTGCTCCTCTGGCGACAGAGCTCGGTGAATTATTCCTATTCCCCCTTCCCTTGCAATGGCAATGGCAAGGTTAGCATCTGTTACCGTATCCATAGCCGCGCTCAGAAGCGGAATATTTATTTTTATGTTTTTTGTAAGACGCGTTCTGATGTCAACGTCCCTCGGCAAAATATCGGATTTCGCAGGCAATAAGAGAACATCATCAAAGGTAAGCCCCATCTTTATATTGTCCTTCAGCATAACTTGGCTCCTATTTTAATATTTTTCAGTATTTACAGCTTTATTTCGATATATGCTTTTTCTCTCAGCATTTTCACCCATTCTTCATATTTCAGTTTAAATGCCTTCTGAAAAAGGATTTCCTTTATCTCCTGCCTGACTTCATCTATTTCACTGCCCTTTAATATATCTTCAAGTTTTATTATACGAAGTCCCCCCGGCCCCCAGAAAGGACTGCTTACCTCCCCTTCTTTTAAGGAAAAAGCTGCATCTTCAATCTCTTTGAGCATACTGCCGCGTTTCATGTATCCCAGGTCCCCGGCAAACTCACTGCCCGCATCCCCGGCAAGTTTTGATACTGCCTTTGCAAAAGCCTCTCCCCTTTTTATCCGCTGCATTATCTTCTCAGCTTTTGCCTCAAGATCAGCTTTTTCTGAAGCATTCTCTCTATTGCCGGGGAAGAAAATCTGACTTATTCTGATTGTTTCTTTCTCACGGTATTGTTCTTTATTGGCTTCATAATATTCGTTTATCCTCTGGTCCGGAATAAGAATGCTCTCATTTACCTCATATCTTACTATCTTTGAAAGGAGAATCTGTTCTTTAAGCTGTGCTTTGTACTGGTCATTGGTAAAGCCTTCCGCTTTTAAGGATTCAATGAACCCCTCGTCAGTTAAATTATACTTCTTTTTGATATCATTAATAGCATTTTCAGCCTCAGATGAACTCACATCAAGCCCCCTATTACGCGCTTCCTGGAGCTGTAATTTATGGTCTATCATGCTGTTAAGGAAGATTCTTTCAATCTCACCCATCTGTTTGCTTCGTTCTTTATCCGGCAGGTCTGCCAGAAGTTTCCTGCCGTCAATCTCAATTTTGGTTCTAAGCTCGCTCCAGGTTATAATTTCATTATTTACAGTTGCAACAACCCTGTCGAGCAAAGTCGCGCTGAAAGCCATTTTACAGTCAACAGAAAACAGTACACAGTAAAAAAGGAGCAAAAATATTATTTTCCGCATAATTTTCATATTATTCAGATTGTCCCTGACTTTAAATAAAGGCAATTATGCCATTGTTTGAAATATTAATCAAGCAGGGAGTTTGCGGCTGTCAAAGCAATTTAGAAATGTCCTATTCTTAGCAAAATAGAAATGTCCTATTTGGCTGTTAAGCTGATAAGCTTCTTTTAAGTGTAGCGTTTTTGTTCT
>VAPB011269982.1_pt1 | contig 10475 bp, 8 predicted proteins | sample 3395101 | NCBI WGS metagenome assembly VAPB01 (sample SAMN08290433, study PRJNA428436) | hydrothermal vent metagenome | isolation source: Deep-sea hydrothermal vent chimney | place: Indian Ocean: Southwest Indian Ridge | reverse complement strand
GTCCGTGAACGAATTATTGCCATAGGCTTTCGCGTAACCCGTCGACAACGTCATATTGAGACGTGACATCAGGGTAAATCGAAAGTCGATCTGAATGCCGTAACTCTGTGCCTCTTGTTGGATAACGGTGCTGTCAAGGTTCGTGGTGAGGTAACTCGCGAACAGGGCGGGTCGAGCCCAGGATAAATAGAAGTTTGGCTTTCCGACGCGTTTGAATCGTACGGGCGGAAGATTCCACTCGAGCGTGCCGCGATAAAAATTACGGCCCGGTATCGCGTTTAGTTCAAACCCGGGCATCGCGTAGTATTCCCGATAGCGTTTTACCGATTCACGATCAACGTAGTTATTACCAAACCCACCGAAGAAAAAATTGGCGAACTCATCGAATGGATCACCAAAGGCTGCGCCGGCAGCGTTTCTAAACCAGATTGACGAGTGCTTCCACGGCAGCGCAAAGCCGAAATCGAATTGACCAAAAATTTTCGGAATGGTGTCAGCATCGACATAATCCGCAGTTGCGCCGACACGCCACGTGAACCCTTTTTCGTCATCAACGGCACCAAGCGATTTCCTAACATGGGAGTATTCGAGAAGCGCCCCAAACGTTGTCAATTTGTCGAAGGTTACTGGTATGTTTTGAAAGCGCGGCAGTGCGTCCATGTTGCTGTAGTGATTGAGTTCGGTTCTAAAATTCAGCCGTCTTGGTTCATCGTATAGCAACGTTTTTTCATACCCGACGAAAAAACGATTTCCCTTGCGGCTCATCTTCGTCGGTCCGAACAGGTCATAGAAATCGGCGTAGTTCAGACGGGCGCCGAAACGCCACGTACCCGCGAATGGCGAATTGCTTACCACGGCATGTCGGTATTCAATATTCAGGTTTAGCCGCTCATCGCCGGGGATATTGCCGTCGACGTTGTAGCCTGCGCCAACCGACAGCTTATCCAGTTGAATCGGGTCCGAGAAGTTGGCTCTAAGCCCGAGCGACACAGAGTCCTTGTAACCGAGAACGGTTGGGTACATTGACTCGAGCCCGAAATTGCCGACAGCTTTGAATTTACCTTCGTCCGTTGCCATTTCGTCGAGGGGGATATCGGCAGGAGACCCGGCCTGCCACTCTCGAAGCTGCGGATATTTCTGAATAATTTGTTGGCCGAGGAATGTAATTGCGCCGACGTCTTCGAGCGGCTCAGGATCGATCACAGCGGGCACGAATCCCTGCCCCGTGTATTGAAAAATGATCAAAGAGCCATCCTGGCGGGGTAGTGGTCTGAAAAAACCGGTTTCAGCATTGCTGACGGCTTCGATGTTGCCCGTATCGATTTCGTAACAGAAAATGTTCGATACACCCGTAAAGTAGGAACTCCCAAAGAGATATTTGCCGTCCGGCGAAAACACGAAGCTCTCGGGGACCGAGCTCCCAAGATCGAATTTCTGTATCGGTTCAACATTGCCCGCAAGCAGAGATTGAATATTCAATATCTGAACCGATTGTTCCCCTTTCAAGTTTCCAAACGAAGTTGATAGCAATTGCCCGTCAGGTGAAATGTCCATGTCATACAGCATGGTTCCGTACGGGAACGTGTGAATCTGATTCCACTCCTCGTAGGGATACGGGATGCGCACGAGTGTAACTACACCATTCAGATGTCTTGTTCCCCAGATAGAACGGTCGGTTTTGTTAAATACAAGCTCGCCGATACGGGCGTCGCGGAGGAGCATTTTCGATTCGCCCGTTTCCGGATTTACCGACATGAGATCCCGGTAAGCGTGATTGTCGGACGTGTAGAAAAGTGTTTTCGAGTCCGGGTCGTACGCAAGCGAAGTTACGCGGAAGAGCATCGGACCCTTGATGTCTTCTATTTTTTCGATAGAGCCGTCAGCCAGGGAAATTGCACCGATGTGCGCGACGGCACCCGGATACCGTAAAGCCGCATATATCTTATTTGCCTCAGAATCGACGAAAGCGCGCGAAACAGATCCCAACGGCCGTTCGGACAGATTCGTATATTGCGTAACAGGGTATTGACCTACCGAAACGAGGTTCGCCTTTTGAAACTCGTGTTCCCAGTCGATCCAGTTTTGCCACGCTTTGTCGAGCGGCAAACCGAAAACAAGTTCAAATTGTGCTGCGTAATAGCGTTTGCTGCCCTCGGTACGGGAAACCCACGAGACCAGGTTTTCGGGCGAATATTCGTATGCGAGGTAGCTCAGAAACCGGGTTCCATACAGGTAAGAGTTAACGCCGACCTGGAAATCGACCATCGTTCCCGAGGACACTAATCCGAGCGGATCGTAAAACTCCGTGTTGTCACGAACCATGGATCGAAACACCATTTCGTCGTAACCACCCTGTGCTCGGCCCAGGCCACCGGCCATCCAGGTCTGCATGAATACGGCCATGCCCTCGTGGTACCAGCGGGGGCTGGTGAGGCGGGGAGTCGTTAGATATTGATAAAAAATCGTCTCGGGATGATCAGAAATCGCCTGTACTTTGCCCGAAAAGAGTCGCCGGAAGCGCCGATCCGCAGTGTTCGTCTGGTCGGTCATCATCAGGTGAACCAGTTCATGGTTCATCCAGGTATAGAGGCGCTCGGCCGGGGCCGCCGTTTCGAAAGTAAGGGCTCTGGGGGCTATGTCAACAATTACGGCGTTTCGCGGTACAGGCAATGCGCCAGCATTTCCGTAGTCGGAAAAGTCCTTTAACAGAACTGTTACTTTCTCGTAAGGATCGTAGCCGAATACCTTACGCTGACTGAGCAGAGAATTTTGAAAACTACGCGCAGCATGCGGCACCAGGTAGGTTTCCGTAGGGTCGAAATAGAGCAGCCTCAAATCGGTCGCTTCGAAGTATTTTAGTTCTTCCGAATCGACCGGCTGGACGAGTCCGAGAATTGGTATTGCGAATAGAAACCAAGTCTTCGATGTACGCATCGCGATTCTTTTTATTAGGTAAAGACGAAAAGGATACAGCGTAATGTTTCGCTGTATCCTCTTCGATTGTGACTACGGCCGGTTATTTCCGCTAAACATCCTCGTCGCTTGGGCGCTGGCAGCTTCGCGCGGTCGCATCCGTTACTGCTGACGATCGCGCATCGAATTCCTGAGAGCATCGTTTGCCAGCGCGTCCCTGAAAGACTCGTTCGCTAATGCATTCCGGAACGATTCGTTAGCCAATGCATTCTTGAATGACTCGTTGGCAAGCGCATCTCTGAATGACTCGTTTGCGAGCGCGTCCCGGAACGATTCGTTCGCCAGGGCATCCCGGAACGATTCATTTGCCAGGGCATCCCGGAACGATTCATTTGCCAGGGCATCCCGGAACGATTCGTTCGCCAGGGCGTCCCGGAACGATTCATTTGCCAGGGCGTCCCGGAATGACTCATTCGCCAGGGCGTTCCGGAATGACTCATTGGCCAGCGCGTCCCGGAACGATTCATTGGCCAGCGCGTCCCGGAACGATTCGTTCGCTAGCGCGTCCCGGAACGATTCGTTCGCCAGCGCATCCCGGAACGATTCGTTCGCCAGGGCGTTGCGGAATGATTCATTTGCGAGAGCGTTCCGGAATGACTCATTTGACAGGGCGTCATTCAAGGCCTGGTTATTCAACGTGTCCTGGAGCGACTGGTCGTTCATCGCGTTTCGGAACGATTCATCGGCCAGGGCATTTCTGAAGGATTCGTTCGCGAGCGCGTCTCTGAACGATTCATTAGCAAGCGCATCTTTGAATGACTCGTTGGCGAGAGCGTTCCGAAAAGACTCATTGGCCAGGGCATCGCGGTAAGACTCGTTAGCCAGGGCATCTCTCAACGACTCGTTGTTTAGCGCATCTCTGAGCGTTTCGTTAGCCAGGGCGTCCCGGAATGTTTCATTGGCCAGTGCATCCTTGAAGGATTCATTGGCCAGGGCATCTCTGAACGATTCGTTGGCCAAAGCATCGCGGAATGACTCGTTGCTCATCGCGTCACGAAAGGATTCATTAGCCAGGGCATCGCGGAACGACTCATTACTAAGAGCATCGCGGAGCGACTCATTGCTAAGAGCATTTCGAAACGACTCGTCGCTAACAAGCTTGCCATACAGATCAGTCTGCATGAAGTCCTGTAGCGCCTGATCGCCGAGCTGTACGTCATCCTCGGAAAGTTGGTTTCCGCGATAGCGCTCGGCCGGTGCGACGGTACCGAACAGGCCACTGCCAGGCGGGTTGTTCATGCCAAAATAGACGACCCCAAGTGCGACTATGCCCGCAACAATTGCGATCGGGAGTGTTTTATTGCTTGTAGCCATTGTCTTGTCCTCTTATTCGCCCGGTTCCGGGCCCTTATGCCTGTAGATGTTCTAATTACCAAGCGGCGGGAAAAAAGTTGGAGAAAATGCCACCTAGCTTTGTTCGTACTCCAGTACGGTCGTATGTACGGGCTCGCCGTTCGAGAAAAACTGTAGCTTTATCGATAGCTTACGGCTGCCTGCGTTGTGCAGATAGACGGCATATCGCCGTTTGCCGTCGACCTGGATCCTGATTTTGCCGCCATCGGCCGAAATGCTGGTACCGGTGCTCTCGAGCTGTGCGAAGCCGTTGAACCAGACTGTTTTGTCATCGTAGCTTGCGATGATGTCAATCGGACCGTTGGTCGAAAGATCGAAGTCGATGATAAGAATCGGGTCTGCCCGCCTGAGCGTAATTGTGCCGGCGACGGCCGTTTTGTTGATCGTCACACTACCAATGCCGGGAGCGACGTCCCCGGCTTCGGTCATGGTACCCACCAGGCCGGTCACGTCATTGAATACGGTTTTTTGAATCTGCCCGGAATCGGCAATAGCAATAGCGATTATGACGCCCGCCGCGAATGTCGCCGCGTATCGCAATGCAGGCACGGCGAACAATGAATTCCAGAAAGCCGGAGCCTCGTCGCCGGGTTTTCTGGCCCCGGATTCGGTTTTTGACAGGGAATTCATGACCACGTGCCTCAAATGCGCTGGTGCCTCGAGCATATCTTCCGCGTCGAGCGTCGAGCACAGGGAACGGAGTTCGCCGTGAAGCGCCCGGCCCTCGGCATTTTCGGCGAGAAATGCCTCGAGAGCGGCTTTCTCATCGGGCTGGATTTCGCCATCGATGTCGGCGTTGATCAGCTCCGTGTATTTCTCGTCAATTGCCATTAGTGTGTGCCATCTTGGACAAGCTGCTCTTTGAGTAACTGGCGGGCCGTGTAGAGCCTTGATTTCACGGTCTTCTCAGGGATCTCGAGAATCTCGCTGATCTCGGTGTAGCTGCACCCCAGGAAGTGCTTCAGTATGACAATGGACCGGTAGTCCGTCTTAATCGCCATCAGGGCTGTCTGCACGCCTTCACTCAATTGTTCGCTTGATGCCTGTTGTTCGGGTCCTTGTGTCTGACTGATCGTTTCAGTGTTCAGAGCTTCGAGACGACTCGATTTCTTGAGAACGTTGACGGATTCATTCAGCGCGATGCGGTAAATCCAGCTAAAGAAGCGGTACTTCGGATCGTATTGATCCAGGTTCTCATACACCTTGAGAAACACCGTTTGCGTAACATCCCGCGCGTCGTCCCGACTGTGTAGCATCCGGTAGGCCGCGTTGTAGACGGGCTTTTCGTATCGGACCAGCAGCGTTTCAAATGCCTGCCGGTTTCCCTTGATGCATTGCTCCATCAACGTTGTGTCGTCTGGCTCATTCATACATACGGTCAGCCGCGGAAAAAGTTGGCGCCATAATGGATAACACGGCGGTATCAGCCCTGTTTGGCTTCGATTTCGAAAATTGCGTGAAAGCCCGAATAACGGAACACATCATGTATATGATTGTTTACGTTAATTATTTTTAGTGCGTCGCCATTTTCGGACAGGCGTTTTTGTGTTTTCAACAGTATACCGAGGCCGGCACTCGATATGTATTCGAGATTGCCGAAATCCAGGACGCCAGCCCCGGTTATGCCGTCCATGAACGATTGCGCCTTCTCACACTGTGCGGCGTCGAGTCTGCCCGAGCAGAGCACGTCTCCATTTTCGCCGTATTCGATGTCAAACATTCTTTATCCTTCCCCCTTGGTAAATCGAATAGTACTCCGGCGGTCCTCCCAGTCGTACTGGAGGTTGTCCACCATGCTTTGAATCAGGTGCAGCCCAAGGCCGCCGGGTGTGCGCTCGTCAAGCGGTGCGTCGATATCGACATCGCGTGACTGGGTTACGTCAAACGGATCTACGTCGAAATCAGTCATTGTCACGCTGACAACGCCATTTGCGGTGTCGACGTCGAGTTGGATCGCATTGTCGTTGTCCGGATAGTAATTGACCATGTTAACGAACAGTTCCTCCATCGCGAGATGCACCGGGAATCGAAGCGCTTCGCCGATGTCCCCTGATACGAGCACGCTTTCCGTGAATTCGTAAACATCAGCGATGGAATCGATGCTCCTGACGAAGGATTTCTGCATGAGCTACTCGCGTGATCGCCGGGCGAGTACGATCGTAATGTCGTCGGCCTGGGGCGCGTTGCCGCCATGGATACGTGTTGCTCTCAGGATGCCGGCAACGATTTCCCCAGCCGATGCGTCGGGCATGCTGTCGATCACCGCCGCGACGCCCGCCTGGCCGAACTGCACACCGGATTCGTTTTCGTACTCGTACACGCCATCAGAAATAAGTCCGAGGATGTCGCCCGGCGCAAGCTGTAATTCCAAGGCACTATTCAGGTTCACCTGCGGCATGTACCCGAGTGGATAAGTCGTCGCCGGATGCCAGTCATAGTCGCCGGTCATGGCGTGGTAGTGCATGATCGGCCCCTGGCCACCCGAGTGAAATCGAACGGAATGGGCCCTGGCATCGAGTAGACCGAAAAATCCCGTAACGAAGCGGTCATCGGGCAAGTCATCGCACAGCTGATCATTGATATGCACGAATGCGTCGTCAAGGCTTGAATTGAGCCTCAGGGCTACGCGCAACATCGCACGAACCTGGGTTGCACTTAGCGCCGGACCAATACCATGGCCGGTCGCGTCGCCCATCAACAGGAACAGACGGTCGTCGTCGAGCGGTATGAAATCGTACAGGTCGCCGCCAGTTTGATCGGTCGGCTCGAATGCGCCGGCGAAACCATAGCCCTCAATAGTCGGCATTTCCTTTGGCAGCGTGCCCATCTGCACGTCGCGTGCGATCGTGATCTCGCGATCGAGTTTTTCCGATTCGATCATTTGTTCTGCGATCCTGGCACGGTGCAGAACGACGGCCGCCTGGGCGGCGAGCGCCACGGCAATGAACTCATCCTGGTCGTCGAACGTGCCATTGTGTTTGTTCAGTATCTGCAATACACCGATCAATGAATCCTCGTATCCGATCAGCGGAATCGTCAGCATGCATCGCGAGCGATACCCGGTCTGCTTGTCGATCGCACGATTAAATCGTGCGTCGGCGTAGCAGTCGGGCACATTGACGAGCTTACGAGACTGGGCGCTTTCGCCAACGATACCCTTGTCGGCCGGTATACGTATGTGGCCGAGTTTGGTCGCGACTCGAACGACGAGCTCGTCGCTATTTTCGTCGTACAAAAAAACAGTGCCACGATCGGCGTCGAGAATATTCAGTGACGCATCAACGACTTCTTCGAGCATCGTGTCGAGGTCGAACGGAGCCGCGAGCTTGCGGGTAACTTCGAGTACACGTCGAAGCGCTATTGCTTCCGTCGCCTGTTGATTCATTTGCCAGTGGATTCCGTCATCGGCATGCGCACGTACTTAATCTCAATCTCGGAGATGCGGGCAACCATGCGTTCGGCCGTTTCGGGTACCACGAAGTTGGTTTTATCAATGGCCCGTTCGGTAACCAGCGTTTCGGCCTTGATCGCGAGGTCCTCGCCCAGTTTGGAGGCCGTATTGACAGGGTCGCCGTAGTAGTCGATATCGCCAATGAGCAAGACGCGGCCGTAATCGATTCCCACCGATACATAAATCTGCTCGGCAATGCTGTACCGTTCGTTGGACTCAAAAAGCGCGGCGTTAACGTCAAAACTTGCCTGGATCGCATCATCGGTACTCTCGAAAAACGCGTAGGTATTGTCGGCATCGCATTTGAGCAAGGTACCGTTATTGTCGGCGATGATCGGAGCGATAACCTGCCGCGCCCGGTGGATCATCTTTAAAAAGTGACAGACGCCTATTTTTCTCGAGGTACTCGAAAAACTGGCCATATCAGAGATGAAAACAGCACCCTTTGTACCGAATTTCTCCCAGATCTCGCCGCGCGCCGTCTCCTGCTGCTCGGGATCGTCGATCTCCGAAAACCGGGCGATGGCCGAGTCGAACTCGGCGTGACCTGTCAGCGAGATGAGTCTCGAACCGTCTGCCACCATGTATCCCCAATTTGATTCTTATTTGTTCACGACAGCTGCGCCATATTATATCCGGTCGATTCCGGAATTTGACGGCAAATTGATGTTTTTATTGTTAAAAACGCGCCGAAAGCTGGCAAGAAGGGGCTGTTTTGCCTAGTCTTTGCAGCAAGGGTTCTCAGGAAGCAGCGTAATGTCGTTTCTGGCCGAACTGAAAAGAAGAAATGTCATACGCGTTCTGATCGCGTACCTGGCCGCGGCGTGGTTCCTGATTCAAATCGCAGACACCGTCGTGCCGGCTTACGGGCTGCCGGATTCAGTCGTCGGCGTCCTGATTACGGTTCTCGCAATCGGGCTGGCTCCGGTCGTCATCATTTCCTGGGCCTTCGAGTGGACGCCCGAAGGGCTGAAACGCGACGCCGATGTCGCGCCAGGCGAATCCATCGCGCCACGGAGCGGTAAGACGCTCGATCGCATCATCATGGTCGTGCTGGCGCTTGCGGTTGGATTGTTCGCGTTCGACAAATTCGTTCTTGACCCCGGGCGAGACGCGAAACTGGCTGAACAGGTGCGAGCGGACACACGGGGCGAGTCCTTCGGCGACCGATCGATCGCCGTGCTGGCTTTCGTGAACAGGAGGTCGGATCCGGAACAAGTGTATTTTTCGGACGGCGTCGCCGAAGAAATATTGAATCTGCTCGCCAAAATCAGAGAACTGCGCGTCATCTCGAGGAGCTCGGCTTTCGTCCATCGGGGTGATGTCAACATTCCGGATGTGGCCAAGGCACTGAACGTCTCCTATGTTCTCGAAGGATCCGTGCGCAGGTCGGGCGATCAGATACGGGTGACGGTGCAATTAATTGATGCGAGAACGGACAGCCACGTATGGTCCGATACCTGGGACCGAGGCATCGAGGATATTTTCGCCGTGCAGGACGAAGTTGCCAAAGAGGTCGCAGACGAGCTGAAAGTACAACTGATCAACCAACGCCGTCCACAGCAGGAAACAGATCCGGAGACCTACGCGATGTTCCTGCAGGCTAAGTACTTGTTTTACGGCGAGGCAGGGGCCGTAGCCGACAAGACCAGGCCAATACGACTACTGCGGATCGTACTGGAGAGAGACCCGGATTTCGTGCCGGCGATGACACTGCTAAGCCTCGTCCTTTGGTACGAGGCCTTCTCGGGTGATACGCCGGACGCCGAGCGGGAGCGGCTTGAAAAAGAAATGCGACAACTGGTGGTTACGGCCTACGAAACTGACCCTGACGATGCCGTCGCGATCTTGTATTACGGGTATCAGACAAGAGAAGGAGATGATCGGCTCCGGAACCTGTCCGACATCGAACGCGCCCTGGCGCTTGAACCAAACAACACCGAGGTGCTGCGTATTGCAGTGATGGCGGCAAACGAGATTGGTCGCTTCGATGCTGCAATCGTGCTTGGCGAACGAATGATCTCGATAAACCCGCTTTGCATCGTTTGCTATCCGCAACTGCTTGACAGCTACATGTATACCAGGGATTTCGAGAAGGCCGAGGAGTTGCAGCGCCGCCGAATTGCGCTCGTCGATGACTTCGGTGGGAGTACCAATCTTGCGCATGTCCTGGTTGCCGCTGGCCGCCCGGATGAGGCGCTGGAAATCTACGAACGCATGGCGGTAGAGCACAAGGCACAGGGAGCATTTGAGGATTATGAGGCCGAGTGGCTCGTAACATCGGCAATGGCCTTGTATGACCTCGAGCGATTTGACGAGGCAGCCGAACGAGTGGCAATTCTCGAATCGAAACCAGACCAGTTTCTGGCTCATCGGCTCGCCGGGTACTACGCGCACATCGGAACCAAAGACATGACGCTTGCCTGGATCAGCAAGATGATGGAGTCTGACGGTGGTTTTTTTGGGTCCTATTTGTGGGATCCTGACTTCGCTTTTCTGCACGACACGCCGGAGTGGCTTAAGTGGCGCGAAGATGCGGGTATCGATGAAGAATCCCTGGCCGCAATCGAGTTCGAAATACCGGACTTCGGAGACTGATTCGAGTGTCGTTATTCACTGAGCTAAAACGTCGCAACGTCCTTCGCGTTCTCTTCGCATACCTGGCGGGAGCGTGGCTATTGCTGCAGATTGCCGATGT
>VAPB010221236.1_pt1 | contig 10476 bp, 6 predicted proteins | sample 3395101 | NCBI WGS metagenome assembly VAPB01 (sample SAMN08290433, study PRJNA428436) | hydrothermal vent metagenome | isolation source: Deep-sea hydrothermal vent chimney | place: Indian Ocean: Southwest Indian Ridge | reverse complement strand
TTTTGTGTGGTTCATTCACCTTCACCTTCAATGGCCCCCATCCGAAGCAAGGGTCGGCGGCAGCATTATCGCCAGGCAGAAGAGATACTTGACCGTTTCGTAGAGAGCGTAACCTGAGTCGGTATGGCCTATGATGCTCTGCAGAGAGAGAAATGCATAGGGCAGCCGGGAGTAGAGTGGCAGCACTATGAGCAGGCTTGCGCCTATGAAGAACTGTGTCAGACCGAAATAGAGAAAGGGCCTTCCGAACCGTGCCAGCCACCGTGCCATAAGGGAACCCAGGGCGATCCCCGTAATGAATGCCGCCAGCATCAACGTGAAGGAATACGTACTCGATCCGAGGATGGTGGAAAGCAGTCGAATCCAGCTGACCTCGTAGACCATTACAATCAGGCCGGAGAGCCCCACTCCCCACAGGGCAAAGGCGGCCCAGGTCCTCAACCGGGATTCCTCTACTTCTTCTTTCCATAGCAGGTTCTGCAGCTCTGATTCTTCCTCTTCCGCCTCATGCGGGGATCCCTCTTCATCCTCCCCTTCCATACCAGAGAGCCATCCATACCGCCAGGCGGCCAGCAGGGATACCCCGACGGCGATGTTCAGGGCCGCGGCGATCGTCAGCGTGGCCTGAACACCGAACCATCTGATCAGGAAGAACCCTGCAGCAAGGGCTCCAAAGACCGCTCCGCTGCTGTTGATGAAGTAGAGTCCCGATACTCTCCTGCCAACCATTTCCGGCAGGGCGGTCACAGCACGGGTCAGCAGCGGTAGCGTGCCTCCCATCATGAATGTCGAAGGACTGAGCAGAAGCACCGAAACCAGCAGCTTGTTGACTGCGCCGCCTGTGCCTGTTGTACCGAGAAAACCTGCCAGAAAGATGTAGAGGCCGCTTCCGATGGAGAATATGATCGGGAAAGCAAGACCGTATACTCCAATGGCCATCTCCAGGTAGGAATATACGGCAAGAGGTTCGCTCAGCCTGTCTGCAAGCCTGCCGATGAACCACGCACCTGATGCGAGTCCGCCCATATACGCAGCCAGCACCATAATGTGAGCGTATGTCGTGCCACCCAGGATCAGATCGAGATATCGCGCCCACACCACCTCATAGATCAGACCGGCTGTCCCCGATACGAAGAAGGCAATCCAGATGACAGTTAAGAGACGGCGGGTTCGGTTCGGGCAGGTCAGGCGGCCGCTTCCTCTCCAAAACGCACCCCGACCACCTTGGAAACACCGGGTTCCTCCATGGTAATGCCCAGGAAAGTATCGGAAGCCTCCATCGTACGGTTGTTGTGTGTAATCAATATGAACTGTGTCGTATCTTCAAACAGCTTTAATACTCTCAGGAATCGTCCGATGTTGGCTTCGTCCAGAGAAGCGTCCACCTCGTCAAAGATGCAGAAGGGGCTCGGCTTGACCAGATAGATGGCAAACAGCAGCGCAATCGCTGTAAGAGCCTTTTCACCGCCCGAGAGAGCGGCCAGGCTCTTAAGAATCTTGCCCTTCGGTCGGGCAACGATTTCTATATCGGCCTCGAGGGGATCCTCGTCGCCGCTCAGGTAGATATCAGCTTCCCCACCCTCGAAGAACTGTGAGTAGGTCTTTCTGAAATTGGTCCTGATCTCCTCGAAGGTGTCGGCAAACCGCTTCCGGGCGGTCTTGTTTATCTTCCGGATTGTCTGCTGAAGCGTATGCTTGGCTTCTTCAAGATCGGTCCTCTGTTCTACCAGGAAATCGAATCGTTCTTTTTCCGCTTCGAACTCTTCCAGAGCAAGCAGGTTAACCGGCCCCAGCCGGTCCAGCTTCTCACGCAGGTCCATTACTTCTTCGTCGAGAGCTTCGGCGGTCGGCGGCTCCTCTCCTTCGGTGAGCAGTTCAGCCTCATCCAGATCAGCCAGGTCCACGTCGTAATCGTGCAGAACCCTCTCTGTCAGACCCTCACGCCTCGTGCCCAGTTCAGAGAGGCGCAGTTCAATAGTATGTACTCTCTCCTGCTGGCCCTCCCGGGCCTTCCGCTCCCTGCGCAGGTCCTCCTCAAGGATCTGCATTGAATTGCGATGCTCGAGATACTCTTTCTCCTGCTCCTGAAGACCCGACTCCAGCTTCCTCCTGACCTCCTGCCGCTGCTCCAGGATCCCTTCCTGCTGTTCGATCTGTTCACTCAGCGTCTTGAAATTCGCTTCAGATTCGGCCGCTTCCTGCCGCCGTCGTTCCGCGGTCTGTGCCAGCTCTTCGGCGCTGTCGGCCAGACGCTTCATCTCCCGCTTCAGACTGTCAACCCTGTGCTCCAGCCTTACCCTGTTCAGCCTGGCTTCCTGCAGCTGATGCCTCTGTTGATCCTGCTCCGATGTTACGGCCGCAACCTGCTCCTGCTGCTCCTCCAGGGCCCCACCCAGTTCCCCGCTCTCCTCGAGCGCTTTGGACAACAGGGGGCTCAGCTTGTCCAGTTCGGTAACGTCCGCTTCCAGCTCAATTTCCTCATCCACAGTCCTGGCCGCCAGTTCACCTGCGCGATCGGTAAGTATCTTTTGACTGGAAGCGGCGCTGTTGTGCTCCCAGTCGAGTTCATGGTGTAAAGATTCAACTTCTTCAAGTTCGCTCGAAAGGGTCCTGAACTGCTCGCGCAGTTCAATCAAGGCTTCCTTCCTGCGCTTGAGCGCCGCTTCCTCTTCTCTGAAATCGGAACTGAGTCGCTCGATCCGGTCGTGCAGTTCATCCAGCTTGTACCGCCTGGAAAGAAGTCCACTCGACGCCCCGCCTGCCGTCCGGCCCGCACTGATCGCACCTCCCGGCGCGACCAATTCGCCATTCATGGTAACCAGAGTCCAGCCATATCTGGAAGCTTCCGGTGCAAGTGCGAGAGCTTCATCGAGTCCCGTCATCAGCACTACCCGCGAGAGCAGTCCCCGGGCGACTTCAGCCTCCACTCCATCACCGCGTATGCAGTCTGCAAGCCTCCCCTTCTGTCCCGGAGAACTCTCCACCCATCGGGGCAGTTCATTTGAGGAAACACCTGCCAGATGGGGTGCAAGCAGGAGGGCCCTTCCACCTTCAACTCTTCCCTTCAGCATTGCCAGGGCCCTCTCCAGGGCCGATTCATCCAGCAGAAGGAGGCCCTCCAGTGCCGGCCCGAGAGCCGCCTCGGCCGCGGTCAATGCCTCACTCTCCACCTGCAGTACTTCAGCCAGCAGAGATCCGAAACCTTCCTCCTCAGCTCCCCGTAGTTCCCGTGTTACCTCATCCACACCTTCAAGGCTTTCGAGCAGTTCCCTGATAACAGACGCCTCGGCATCTGCCGCCTTCAGCGCACCATTGATTTCGGCCAGACCGGCGGTCTGTACCTGAATCTGTTCGGCTGCTGTGTCACGGGCCTTTTCTGTTTCAATCCTGCGTGTCCGCAGGCTGTTGCGTCTGCCGGTCATCTCTTCCAGCTCGCCTGCCAGACGCGCTCTCTCCCTTGCAGCCTCTTCAGCTTCTACTGAAGTCTGAGCCTGATTCGCTCTCAGCTCCTCAAGCCGGTCCCGACGTTCCTTAACCTTGAAACGGAGGAACTCAGCCCGCTGGGCTTCATCCTGGTAATAGATGCTGGCCCGGTTGTAGCGATCCTTGAGATCGGTAAGTGCCGCCTGGGCTTCAATCAGCCGCTCGTCTACTCCTCCCAGACCGCTCTCCAGTTCGCTCTCAACTTCCACCAGTCCTGCCAGCTCGGTTTCGGTACTTCCACGTTCTTCTTCCAGCTGTGCGTGTTCCTCCAATGCAGTCCTGCGTCGGCTGACCATCTCTTCGGCGTCATTTCTGCCCCGTTCGGCGGCGTTGCCGGCAGCAGTGCGGCGTTCGCGCAGAGCGATCAGCTCCGATTCCACCTGCCTGGCTCTATCCCTGGCTGCATCCACTTCGCGCTGCAGGTCGGAGACAGCCTTTTCCAGGTCGACAGCCCTGACCCTGGCTTCAGCCACTGAAGCTTCCTGCTGGGCCAGTCCCGTGCCCGTTCCCTGTCTCGATTCTCGGAGGGCCCGCAGCTCCTCCCGCAGCGGCTTCATCTCCTCCTCGAACTTCCGGTCCTTCAGCAGACCCAGATACACCTCTGCCACCGATAGTCGATCCCTGTACTTCTGGAACCGCTTCGCCCTGTTTACCTGCCGTTTCAGGCTCCGGACCGCCTTCTCCACCTCGGCGATCACATCGCCGAGTCTCAAGAGGTCGTGCTCGGTGTTCTTCAGCTTGATCTGTGTTTCGCGGCGCCTGCTCTTGTACTTCTGGATACCTGCCGCCTCTTCGAAGATGAGGCGCCGCTCATCAGCCTTGTCGCTGATGATGATGTCCACCATATCCTGCTGGATCACCGTGTAGGAGTTGTTGCCGATTCCGGTATCCATAAAGAGATCGTGAATATCGCGAAGACGGCACTGCTGGTTATTGATCAGGTATTCGCTCTCTCCGCTTCGGAAGAGACGGCGGGTGATGGTGACTTCCGGCATCTCCACAGGCAGAACGTTGTCTGTATTTTCAATGGTAAGAGACACTTCGGCGAATCCGAGCGGTTTGCGGCCGGCTGAACCGTTGAAGATCACATCCTCCATCGTGCGGCCGCGGATGGAGGTGGGCCTCTGCTCACCCATAACCCACTTGATGGCATCGACGATATTGGTCTTTCCGCAACCATTGGGACCGACCACGGCGGTCAGACCGTCACCGATGGTCAGTTCAAGCTTATCTGCAAATGATTTGAATCCGTATACATTCAGTTTCGAAAGCTTCACACACTACTCCCGCTTCGAGGAGAAATCCGCCAGTGCCCTCTTGACGGCACGAGCGACAAGTCCGGGCAGACTCTTATCCTGAGCCGGAAACACTGCCCGCATACTAAGAATCACCTGTTCCTCCGACACTCTTGCGATAACAGGAGTGGTACCTGTACGAAGCGATTTTTCAAGCCTGGCGGCGGTCAGACCAGGCTTCTGGAGCCTGAGAGCGACTCCCCAGTCGACCAGGTCGACCTCGGGGGTGCTCCCGCCTCCCAGAGTCGAGGTTGTGGGGAATGCTGTCGCGGTTACCGCCGGTCCCGTTTTACTGCCGGACGTGATTGCCCTGACAGAGCGGTTGATCTCCCCGCTGAGCAGTTCCGCCCTGTGCTTCAGCTCCTTTTCAGGGATCTGAACCATAGACCGTACAGGCACTTCCGTATCCTCAGATCCAGTGAGATACAGACGCAGAGTCGCCTCAAGGGCCGCCAGCTGCAGCTTGTCCAGGCGAACCGCCCGTGCCAGCGGATTTGCCTTCATCCGTGCCACCCGGTCACCGGTTCCCAGTACTATCCCTGCCTGAGAGCCCCCCAGCAGCTTGTCTCCCGAGAAGGTGACAACGGCTGCTCCGGACTCAAGGCTGTCCTGAACTGCCGGTTCATCGGGGACCGCCAGATTGCCGGGGTCCTTCAGAATCCCGCTCCCCTGGTCGTCGAGCACCGGCAGATTGTGCCTGTTGCCGAGTTCCACCAGTTCGGCAAGCGGCACCTGGTGCACAAATCCCTTCTGGATGAAATTGCTCTGGTGCACGTGAAGGATCAGAGATGTCTGCCGGGTGATCGCTTTCTCATAATCAGTGAGGAAGGTTTTATTTGTGGTGCCGACCTCCACTATCTTCGCACCGCTCTTCTCCATTATATCGGGCATCCTGAAAGAACCGCCTATCGCCACCAGGTGCCCCCTGCTCACGATCACCTGCCGGCCCGAGGCCATGGTGTCGAGGGCCAGAAGAACAGCCGCTGCATTATTGTTGACCGCCAGTGCTGCTTCTGCTCCGGTCAGCACACAGAGCAGTTCCTCCACCCGCGAGAGCCTGCTGCCCCGGGAACCGCTATCCAGATCGTACTCTAGGTCACTGTAAGCTGATGCTGCCTCTCTGATGGCCCTGAGTGCGGCTGAAGCTGCAGGTGCCCTGCCCAGATTAGTGTGAAGAACCACACCGGTTGCATTTATCACACGCCTGGGATGCGGACCGAGTACTCTGTTCGCCGCAGCCGTCACATCGGCTTCAGCCCTTCCGAGTGCCTCCCTGCGGGAAGAGGGCAGCCACGAATCCCCCGCAATCTCACCGCGCAGTCTGTCGACGGTACGCCTAGCCAGATTGGTACGGGCCCCGGGTGTGAGTTTCGCACCTGCACCTTTCCTCAGGACTTTCAGAAGCTCGTCAACAGGGGGAAGAAACTGGAAGGCGCTGTGCTGATCTTTTCCGGGATTTTTCGGCATCCGACTTATCCTTTCTTTCCCCTGTATTAGTGCACCGTTCCATTATATTAGTGCACTGTTCCATAATCACACTGGTATTCGATCGCCTGTGCATTCCGGCCGGCCGTGCTGCTCGTCATCGCTCAAGGAGCCGACAGTCCCACCGGTAAATTTCGCTGTTGATTCGATTCACTGTTTGGCGCACTTTTTAGGTGCACCGCTCAGTAATTACGGTTATGCACCGAAAGCGCTGAAGCGTCCGGCCAGCAAGGCACGAGGAGGAGTGATAGCGGTGTCTATCACGACAACGAGCAACGCTGCTGGCCGGAATACATCGGCGCTTGGATGCCAGCGTAATTACTGAGCGGTGTACTAGATTCGGTTGTGAAGAGTGTTCCTCGACCGATCAGGCGAGAGTAGCTCAGCTGGTAGAGCCTCACGTTGCCAACGTGATTGTCGCGGGTTCAAGTCCCGTCTCTCGCTCCATCTTCGCTCCATTTCAGACATATCCAGAAAGTGTATACGCCTGTGGGACTGCTTGACCGACGGCCGTTTTTCAGTTATAGCCCTTTCATGGTCGTTAAGCGTGCACCAGAGGTCCCCCCGATAGTAAAAGCCCTCGATCCAGCGTTCGAAAGAATGGGCAGGCGGCGTCGCTGGGGCCTCTTCCTGGGTCCCGTTACTTTCCTGTCCATCCTGGTGGCACCGTTGCCAGGTCTGGAAGGACCGGCTCAGGCAGTGCTGGCAGTGGGAGCCCTGATGGCAGTCTGGTGGCTTACCGAAGCGCTCCCCCTTGCAGCCACAGCTCTGCTTCCTCTTGTTCTTTTCCCTCTTCTGGGTGTGGCCGGCACTACCGACACCGCTCCCTCCTACATGAACCGGAATATCCTCCTCTTCATGGGCGGCTTCTTCCTGGCCATGGCTATGCAGCGCTGGAGACTCCATCGTCGAATTGCCCTCTTCATAGTCAGTAAAGTAGGAACAGGAGGTCGACGACTGGTCCTGGGATTCATGATTGCCACGGCATTCCTGAGCATGTGGATATCAGACACCGCGACCGCCATGATGATGCTGCCCATTGTGCTGGCCGTGATATTACAGATTTCACCAGATGAACCTGAGCGGATAGACTTTCCGACGGATGAAGTGACCGGCAAGGGCATGGAAGCCGACGCCACTGCCTCAGCCCTGCTTCTGGGAATGGCCTATGCCGCTCTGATCGGCGGTGTGGCCACTCTGGTTGGAACACCTCCCAACATTGTTTTCGCCGGGGCTGTTTCAAGCCTCTACCCCGATTCACCTCCTATCAGTTTCTTCCAGTGGATGATGGTGGGTCTGCCTCTCACGATCGTCTTCCTGCCACTGGCATGGCTCTATCTGACACGGATCGCATTCCGCGTTCCAAAAGAACCCGTTTCAACTGCGGGCGTAGATGTACTCAGGCAGCAGCGCCAGCAACTGGGGCCGTTGAGCTGGGGAGAACTGGGAGTCGGGATCGTCTTTCTTTTGACAGCCCTCGGGTGGGTATGGCGGGCAGACCTGAACTTCGGCATTATCGCGATTCCGGGCTGGAGCACCCTGCTGGGGCTCGAAGGTGTCAACGATGCAACGGTTGCCATCGCTGCCAGCATCCTGCTCTTCACAATACCAACCGACATGAGAAAAGGGCATTTCCTGCTCGACTGGCAGTGGGCGGTTCGTATCCCCTGGGGAATCCTGCTGTTATTCGGTGGAGGGATCGCCCTGGCCGGAGGCATTGCCGACACCGGATTGGCAGGCTGGATCGGCGAACGCCTTCAAGTGCTGGGCAGAGTACCGATCATCCTGATGGTATTCATGGTCTGCGTGCTGATCACATTCCTGACCGAGATAACCAGCAACACGGCCACTGCAACAGTCTTCATGCCTATAATGGGCGCCACGGCAGTCGCTCTGAATGCGAATCCGCTCCTGCTGATGATACCGGCCGCACTTTCGGCATCGTGCGCATTCATGCTGCCAGTGGCAACTCCGGCCAATGCGATCGTTTTCGGGTCGGGCAGGATCACGCTGCCTCAGATGGCAAAGGCTGGTTTCGCTCTGAACTGGATAGGTGCGATCCTGATCCCGACCGTCATTTACCTGCTGGCGATCCCGGTCTTCAAGATAATGCTGGGCGGATTGCCCTCCTGGGTTTGAATCCAACCAGGGCTATTTCCCTAGATGCATATTCAGTACCGGCAGCAGCTTGAAAAGAGCAGGATTGTTTTCAGCGTAATTCAGCACGCCGATCTGAATCCCTCTTAGCTCTCTGGCCACATTGAATAAACCTATCGTGATACCGGTCTGAATGCCCCTGACATTGTTGTAACCACCCAGGGCTATTCCTGTGAAATCATCTACCTCCATAGCCAGGACCGTGAGATTGATTCCCCGGATCTTCGGGCTCTTCACCTTGTATCCCGCAAATGAGATGCCCCAGATCTCCTCGTCACTGGCCACAATACCCAGGCTGGCAGAAGCTCCTCTTATCGGGCCATTCGATACGACCGCTGCACCACCTATGGAAATACCGGTGATACTGTTCGGGGCTGCCACCGCAAGACCGCCGAAGGAAAGGCCCTCGATCTTATCACCGGATACAGTGGCGAGACCGGCCAGGTTCACACCCCGGATCATGTCCTGTGCGACAATCGCCATCAGACTGCCGCTCAGACCCCGGAGCGAACCGCCTGAAGCTGTCACCAGTCCCCCCAGGTTGATGCCTTTCATGTCATCCTCGGCGAACAGCGCCAGCCCTCCGAAATTGATGCCGGTGATCCGCCCCGCTGCAATAGTGGCGAGACCGCCGATATTGACCAGCTCCATCGATCCGTCGGCAATTGTGGCCAGTGTTCCGTAGTTGAATCCTTTCATCGATCCGCCCGAAACAGTGGCCAGCCCGCCGATGTTGATACCGGTCATATCATCTTCGGCAACCACGGCCAGTCCACCGAGATTGATTCCCTCCAGTTTTCCTCCCGAGACATTTGCCAGGCCGCCGATAGTGACTCCCCTGCTCCGTTCGGCTGTAAGAACGTGGGCCAGGCCGAATGACACGCCGGTGATCCGGTCAGCCGCCGGCCCGACAATTCCAAGCGCAAGCCCGTTGATCTCGCCTCCCGGCTCGTCTGCAGGTCTCCACAGGGTCAGATTCACCCCGTTGATCCTCTCGAGGTACCTGTCGCTCCAGTTGAATCTCAGTCCGGTGAAACGGGATGAATTGCCGAAACTGATCCCCCACGCGCGGGCCGGGATATTCAACCCCCCGTTCCGCCGATCGGTATCGGTCTGAACCGAATAGTCCTGTGCCAGACAGACAGGTGCGACGAGCAGAATTAACATCGATGCTGCAATGATTCTGGATTTCATTTGGGACCTCCGTACAACAGTAAGAGTAATACGGATTATTTCAGCCCCCACATTTCGGCCGGCAGGTTGGACACCGACCTCAGTATACCGTTCCGCAGTTTCGGAGCGGTGCACTCAGGAATAGATACGGATACTACCGACATAAATGTTCCGATAAAATTCCGAATACAGGTCATGAAGTGGACGACATGCGGCTTCTGGTATAAAATGCCGGATATCTGACCTGCAGCGAGAAGCCGGAAAAGGGATATGAGCGATGGATACTGACCTGCGAACGGCAATGAAATACGTGACGAGTTTTACCCTGGTACTGGCATTCTCTTTCTCCACAATCAGTTGTTTCAATAAACCCACGGGTCCATCAGTACCCGATTCGCCATCCAATCTTCAAATCACTCTGGTTTCTCTGAACAGTGTTCAGCTTTCGTGGGTGGACAATTCAGATAATGAAACAGGCTTTGCTATCGAGCATCGTCCGCCATCATCGAGCGAGTTCAGCGAGATCGCCCGGGTGGCAGCCGACGTCACCTCATATACAGTCCTGGATCTCGACCTGTCGAGCCAGCACTACTTCAGGGTCTTTGCATACAGCGAAGGCGGGAAGTCCGATTACTCGAATCTGGCAAGCATATCTATCGAAGCCGGCACGAATCTCGGTTCAGTCGCCGTTAATTTCACACTGCTGGACCAGAACGGCCAGCAGGTTTCACTCGGCGACTATTTCGGTGAAGTGATACTGGTGAATCTATCGGCAGACTGGTGAGGAGCGTGTAATGCGGAGGCTCCGCATCTGCAGACACTCTTCGAGACATACGACGACGACAAGTTTCATGTTTTGACTCTCATGATCGACGGGAGCCCT
>VAPB010313492.1_pt1 | contig 10478 bp, 7 predicted proteins | sample 3395101 | NCBI WGS metagenome assembly VAPB01 (sample SAMN08290433, study PRJNA428436) | hydrothermal vent metagenome | isolation source: Deep-sea hydrothermal vent chimney | place: Indian Ocean: Southwest Indian Ridge | reverse complement strand
GCGTTCCTCATGCCACGCCCAGACCTGAGGAGCGATGTAGTACAGCACCCGGCAACCGAGTGAACGTGCCGCCCGGGCTACCCGCAGATTGAAGGCGGGATAGTCTGCCAGGATCACCAGTTTTGGCTGGTAGGTAGCCAGGTAGCTGCGTACGTCACCCATTACCCTGAAAAGATAAGGGAGGTAACGCACTACCTCTGCAAATCCCATGAATGAAAGCTGGTCGCTGTGGTGGAGGATCGATACCCCCGCATCGCTGAGCGAGTATCCTCCGATTCCACTGAACTGCAGGCCCGGCCGCCGTCTGCTCAATTCCCGGACCACGCTGCCGGCGTGAAGGTCACCAGAGGCTTCTCCGGCGATGACGAAGACTCTGCCGTTGTCCATCTCAGGTGCCGGCTATCTTTCTTGTGATCTCTTCGGCCAGCTCGAGCGCTGTCGCCGCCTCTCTGCCGCTTACACCAGCCGGATAAGCGACTTCCTGCGAACCGCTCTCCTGAGCCTTCACACACCTGAGGAAGGAATCTATCTCCATCGCCAGGGCATCCCTTTCGCCCTGATACTCCTTGCGGGTGATCACGCGGCCCTCCATCTCCATCACCGGTATCTCACTGTCACCGATTTCACCCGGATCGTGGCGCAGGCGAACCAGCTCCCGGCTCCCTTCCAGAAGGTCGAGTGAAAGATAGACCTGGCTGGCAAAGACCCGCAGCTTCCTCATTGAGGAGAGGGAAATCCTGCTTGCGGTCACATTGGCAACACAACCACCGGGAAAACTGAGCCTCACATTCGCAATATCGGCCGAGGAGGTGATGACCGGTACGCCGGCCGCCTCTATTTCGACCGGTTTCTCTCCTGTGAGATAGAGGATCAGGTCCAGGTCGTGCACCATCAGGTCGAGGACAACCGGAACATCGGTGCCCCTTGGATTGTAGGGTGCAAGCCGGTGCGCCTCTATGAATCGGGGTATTATCTTTTCAGCTTCGAGTTCCTGAAGGGCCGGATTGAATCTCTCGACATGACCCACGTGCAGTATCCTGCCGCTTCCTTCCGCTTTCTCCACCAGCGACCAGGCGCTCGCTGATTCCGCTGTAATAGGCTTTTCGACGAGCACATGACAGCCCGTCTCCAGAGCCTTTTCCACAACCATAGCATGGGATGCAGTGGGTACGGCTATCGAAACGGCATCGCATTTCTCCAGACACTCCTCCAGAGAGTCCGCGATTTCGACAGGGTGGACGCTGTCAAGCTCACTCCTCCTTCTCTCCGCAAGACCTTCTTCAAGGTCGTGGATGACTATCGAAGAAACGAATGGATGGCTTGAGTACTTCTGAAGATGAAAGGTTCCAAGATGCCCTGCACCCACCACACCAACCGTAAATGTCTCCAGGCTGATGTCTCCGGCAGTCACCCTATCAACCCACGCTCGGAATTCTCGATGAAGTCGAGCAGATTGAGGATTTCGGGCGTCTGCGGCAACTCGTTCTGGATCTTCTCCACTGCGTTAGACCGGTTGAGGCCGGAGCGGAAGAGATAGCGATAGGCCTTTTTTATCACCGATATCGTCTCGCTGTTGAATCCACGGCGCCGCAGGCCGATCGAATTGACTCCGACCGGCTTCAAGGGTTCTCCGGCGACACGGATATAGGGCGGGACATCCTGCACGACGCGGAATCCTCCTCCCACCATGGCATGGTCTCCAATATGGCAGAACTGGTGTATGGCACAATCTCCGCCGATAACCACCCACTCACCCAGAAACACGTGTCCACCCATCTGCAGACTGTTTGCAAGCACGCAGTGATCCCCAACCACACAGTCGTGAGCGACGTGAACGTAGGCCATCAGAAGACAATCGGCGCCGATCTCCGTCGTGCCGCGATCGACAGTGCCCCTGTGGAGGGTGCAGAATTCTCTGATGACCGTGCGCGGGCCGACCTCGAGAGTACTCTCCTCACCTGCAAATTTCAGATCCTGCGGGACATTCCCGACAGCCGCTCCGGTGAAGACCTGCACATCCTCGGCCAGACGCGAGCCGGAGGCCACGTGCACGTGAGGGCCCAGCTTTACGTTTTCTCCCAGTTCAACATTGTCTTCGACAACTGCAAAGGGCCCTATCTCCACACCGGTGCCGAGCCTGGCTTCGCCATCCACGACTGCTGTCGGATGTATTACAACAGCAGTTTCGTTCACACATTCCCTTCCGGCTCGCCGGGTCTGTCCTGGATCGAAGCCATCAGTTCTCCTTCGCAAACAAGCTGCCCGTCCACATAGGCGCGGACCATCAGTTTGCAGAGCGGACCCTTCATGCGGAGCATTTCCGCTTCCAGTCTCAATTGATCACCGGGCACTACCTGCCGGCGGAAACGGACTTTGTCTATCCCTACAAACATGGCGAGTTTTGTCGACGGATCGTCGATTGTCTGAAGCATGAGTATCCCGCCCACCTGGGCCAACGCCTCGACGATCAAAACTCCGGGCATGACCGGTGCACCGGGAAAGTGTCCCACGAAGAATTCCTCATTGATCGTCACATTCTTCAGGCCGACAACTTTCTTTCTCGGTTCGATTTCCAGTATACGATCGACCAGCAGGAAGGGATACCGGTGAGGCATCATCCTCTGGATGGCCAGGGGATCGAGCAGTCCCTTCTCGGCCTTGCCGGTCTGGTACCTGCTTTCGATCTCCTTCCTTTCCTGAAACCGGCGCAGTTTCCTGACCACTTCCACGTTTGCGGCATGCCCCGAGCGGGCAGCCAGAACATGAGCCTTCAAGGGCATTCCCAGAAGGGCGAAATCGCCTATCAGGTCGAGTGTCTTGTGTCTTACAGGTTCATTCGGCCAGCGGAATTCTCCCCCGGCTATAACCTCGCCCATCTTCCTGGGGGCATCGGCGGGCAGTTTGAACCCGGCCTGGAGCTTTTCGAGTTCCTTATCTGTCACTTCGTGGTCGATAATGACTACTGCACTGTCGATGGAACCCCCCTTGATCAGGTCTCTTTCAGCCATCTCCTCAACTTCACGCAGAAAGCAGAAGGTACGCGCTGCGGCGAATTCCGTAGTGAACTCCTCTTCCAGGCCATACATGCTGGTGTACTGGGTACCGAGGGCAGGATTCTGGTAATCGACCATGAAGGTGATACGGAAACGGTCGGAGGGCAGGACAACGAGATCCACGCCCCGTTCCGGCTCGGAATATGTGATGGTTTCATCCACTTCCAGATATCGGCGGGGAGCTTCCTGTTCCTTCTTGCCGGCTTCAATAAGTACCTCGACGTATGGCATCGAGGAACCATCTCCAACTGGAGGCTCGGGACCATCCATCTCCACGTAGACATTATCCAGGCAGAGGCCGTGAATAGCCGCCAGGAGATGCTCTACAGTACTGACGCTGGCCCCGTTTGCTCCAATCGTCGTACCCCGATCGAGGCTGATGACATTGTCGATATCAGCCTTGATCTCAGGCCGCTCTTCCAGGTCTGACCTTATAAATACGACACCTGTATCGGGAGGTGCCGGGCGGAATGTAACCGAAGCCCTTGAGCCGGTATGGAGTCCGACACCGGTGAGGGTGATCGATTTGGCAACGGTTGCCTGCATCTCTTGCAGCGACATAGAAACTCCTTGCTCAATCAGGAAGATTTTAGTGCACTGTGCTATTCGGTTCGCCCCTCAAGCTCGGCCAACCGTTTCTCAAGTTCCCGCACACGCTGACGTAATTTAGGCAGTCTCGCAAGGTTAGCCAGCATGGCATTGAATTCCTTGTGGGGACGGGCCGGGAAACCCGATACGAAGGTTCCCTCCGGAACATCCTTGATCACGCCCGCCTTTCCGCCGACGACAGCCCCGTCATGGACTGTTATATGACCGCCGAAGCCCGCCTGTCCACCAATCTGCACACCACCCCCGATCGTGGTGGAACCAGCCATTCCCGCCTGCCCCGCCAGCGCCGTATTGGGCCCGATCGTGCAATTGTGTGCTATCATAACAAGATTATCAATCTTGACTCCCGAGCATATTCTTGTCTCACCGAATGTTGCCCTGTCTATGGTCGAACAGGCCCCGACCAGTACATCATCCTCCAGAACCGCGATACCGACGTGTTTCATCTTCCTGTATATCCCATCTTCACGGCTGTGGCCAAATCCGTCGCTTCCTACAACCGCATTGGCAAGCAGCTCCACTCTGTTTCCGATTATGCATTCCCTGTAAACCACCGACCCGGGATGGAATCTGCAATCTGTGCCTACCGTGACATCCCTGCCCAGATAAACACCGGGCCCGACCCATGTTCCCGCCCCGATCACGACTCCCGATTCGATTATAGCCAGAGCACCGACGGCGACACCCTCGCCGAGCCGGGCACCGGGATCGACGACGGCTGCAGGATGGATACCCTCGGGGTAATCATCTGAGACCGGATATAAAAGCTCGAGGGATCTTCTCAGCCCGGCATAGGGGATTTCGACCCTGATAAGAGCAGCTGAGGTCTCTCCCTTGAAATCCTCAGCAACGATAACCGCACCTGCTGAGGTCTGATCTACCAGATCGAGATATCGAGGCGAATGCAGGAAGGAAAGATCTTCGGCTTCGGCCGCATCGAGAGGAGCGATGCCGGTGAGTTCAACATCCTCACCGACAAGCTCTCCACCCAGTTCTTTCGCCAGCTCGCTGGCCAGCATAGCGCTGAAGTCTACGGCCTGTCGGAAGGCGAAGTCGCCCCCATCATTTCAATGATCTTCGGAGTCAGGTCGTACATGGGATCAGCCCATACGATACCACCCGATGCTGCATCGAATATGTAATCGTACCCCTCTTCCTGGCCTACCCTCTCGAGCAGGGTGTTAACGGAATCGATGATCGGTCTCATCAGTTCCTGATTTCGCTGGTAGGCCCTGCCGGTCTGGCCCCAGATCTCGTCGATGAAGGTCTGGTACTCCATTGCCTTCTGCTGCAGCTCTGCTGTGAGCTGAACCCGTCGCTCCTGGGTCATTGCCATGCTCTGACGCTCCAGCTCCTGATTAAGCTGGTTGATCTCCTCCTGCATGGCGTTCGCCTGCCGCTGCCACGCATCATTCTCGGCTGTGAAGGTTGCCTGCGCCTCGACAGTTCCGGGGTACGCCCCGATAACAGCCTGTGAATCGATAAAGCCCAGCGTCAATTGATCCTGCTGCGGCATGAATACCGCACCAGTAACCAGAGCAAAGAAAAAGCCGCCGAATGCACCGGCGGTGAGAGTCTTGCGCATTGCAAACGCCTCCTCTTGCCGCGATCAAGGCCGCCTCAAACGTTCTGTTTGTTCAAGCGGCTAGTAAAACTGCGTCCCAAACTGGAAATGGGGAACCCAACGGCCCTTGCGAAGCCCGTCTTTATAGTGGTCGAAGCCATAAGCGAAGTCAAACCCGATGAGGCCGATCATGGGTGTGAACATCCGGAGACCGAAGCCGACAGAGCGTCTCAGATCGAACGGATCTGTATCTCCCATGTCGAGCCACGAGTTACCGGCATCTGCGAATACCAGTCCGTAGATCATCTGCTGGGGAGCGATCGGGAATACGCCTTCTAGAGTGAATATCAGCAGCGACTGCCCACCGACCTCCAGTCCATCGAAATCCTTGGGCCCTACCCTGCGGTTTTCGTACCCCCTGATCTGCCCGTCGAAGGATGTTCCTCCCGGCAGGTACTTGACGTTGAACGGTACGAAACCCTCCTGTCCCCAGCCATCGAATCCCTCAACTACTCCTGCTTTCAGCCTCATGTTCATGACCAGATTCGCCATGGTGGGAAAGAAGAAGGACTGGCTCATATCCCACTTCATATACTGCTCATCGCCTCCGAGGGGCCCCCCGGCGATCTCGAAGCGGGAGCTGTTCACCGATCCGCTTGAAGGGAACTCAGGACGGTCGCGGGAATCGCGCGAAATCGTCCAGGAGATGGAGGAATTCCTCAGCGGCCACTCGTACCGGCGCAGGTCGAATGCCTCGCTGGGGTTGTAGCTGCTGGCAAAATCGTAGAATGTCGTGTCTTCGATCCGGTATCCGATGCTCGCTCTGAAGTAGTCGTCGGGCCATCTCAGCCTTCTTCCAATGCGGAAACTGACCCCCTCACGCTTCTGCTTGTAGTAGATGTTGTAGAAGAGCTGCGTTCTGTACACGTTGAACCCTACAAGGGTCGGAGTGTTGAAAAGCCACGGCTCTGTAAATCCGAACTGTATCGTGCGGCGGATCGTTCCGAAATCCCAGGTGAAATCGAGCCGCTGGCCATTGCCGAACAGGTTGGGCAGCTGGAGCCCTATGTTGCCTATCAGACCGTCCCTCTCGCTCCAGCCCGCTCCGAACATCGCCTGGCCGGTCGGCCGTTCGGTAACCTTGATCGTGACGTCCAGATTGTTGTCTATCGTCGGCGTGGGCGGCGGATCGAGTTCGACATTGCTGAAATAGTTCAGGGCCATCACCTCCCGCAGCGATCTCTCGAAGAGGTCGCGCGAGAAGAGGTTGCCCGGCTTCAGCAGCAGTTCCCTGCGTATGACGTGCTCTTTGGTTCTTGTGTTGCCTGTGATAAAAATGTGGGCGACCTGAGCCGGCTCCCCCTCCAAAACGACCATCTCACAATCCACAAAGGTGCTGTCATAACTGGGTTCGGGATTGATACTGGCGTATACATACCCTTTTTCGAAATAGAGTCCCTGAACCATGGCGATCGTATTGGCCAGTTCCGCCCGGTTGAACGGCTCGGGCGGATTGACGGTCACCACTGCATCGATTTCCGTCTGCTCCAGCAGCTCTATCCCGCTCCAGGTCAAACTCCGCAGTGTATACTGCGATCCTTCCTCAACCATCAGAAAGAGGGTCATATTCCTGCCGTCTTGATCATAACCCAGGCTGTCAGCCGTCACCCTGGCATCCAGATAACCGGCCTCACCGTATCGTTCTACGATCAACTCCTTGTCATCCTCCACGGTTGTACGGTCGTAGCTGCCCCTTGAGAAGAAGAGGAACCCCGTACCGGTCTGCATGACCCGTCTGATCTGCCGGTCGCTCAGCGCTTCATTGCCCAGGATCACGATGCGGTTGATGCCCACCTTGGGCCCCTCATCGATCGATACAAGCAGGTTGACCCGGGTAGAATCTTCATCCACGGGCAGTACTTCGGTCTCGATCTCCGACCTGAGGTACCCCTCCTCCATGTACTTCAGCTTGATCCTCTCGATCGCCTGTGCAATCCGGCTGGGCCCCAGCGGGCTCCCCTCGCGCAGCCGGCTGGCATTGAGCAGGGCTTTCCGCTTCAGTTTTCTGTTTCCGGTAAAAGTAAGGGTGTTCAGATAGGGTCTCTCCACAACCATGATGTACAGATTGACCTCTGTTTCGGAAACCTGTTCCCCCTCGATCCGTACATCTGAAAAGAGTCCGAGCATCCACAGCTGTTTCACTGCTCGCGTGACAACATTCTGGAAGTCGGTAAGGCTGTAAGTGTTTCCAGCAGCAAGACCGGAAGAGATTATGATCAGATTGGGATCGGACTGCAGATTGCCTTCAACCAGGAGTTCCCGCACCGTAAGCGACGGCACTGCCTGGGCTTGTGGAATTTGAGCAAAGGTATTGGACGGGAGAATGGTACATACTGTGAATCCCGCAAGCACAGTGAGAGCATGCCTTCGCAGGAAGGTGGCGGGAAGGGTGATATTCCAGACGGAGAAACTCATGGTTCAATGGCTTGCTAAGATAGATGGGCCTCTGGCTCATGTACAGGGATATACAAACATGCTTTCATCCCTATCTTCATTATTTCGCTCTCTGACTCTGATACTTCTCTTAACTCTTATGGTTCCCTGCAACCCTGTGATGGTCTCGGCCCAATCGTCGTCTACAGGTATTATTCAAGGTAATGTAGTCGACGACGCCAGCCACGATCCACTGGCGGCAGTAAACGTTTTCGTGGAGAGCACACCCTACGGCAGCATGACAAATGCCGAAGGATTCTACCTGTTAAGGAATATCCCGATCGGCGAACATACCCTGATATTCCGCTACATCGGATATCGGGAGGTCCGTATAGAGAAAGTTGTTGTCCTGCCCTCTCTGAGGACGGTTGCCGACGCCAGAATGGAACCAACCCCCGTCGAACTGCCTGCGGTGGTTGTTACAGCAAAGAGGCCCCTGATACAGAAGGATATCACTGGCACCCTCCACAGAGTGGGTTCTGTCGCAATAGACCGGCTTCCAGTGGATAATTTCCAGGAGATCGTTGCGTTGCAGCCAGGTGTTGTTTACGGCGGACACATCCGCGGAGGCAGGGTGGGTGAAACCGTTTATGTCATGGACGGGGTTGCGGTGCAGGATCCCAGCACCGGGCAGGCAGCGATCGGACTGCCCAAATCAGCCATAACCGAACTGAATGTGTACACGGGTGGCTTCGACGCTGAATTCGGCAACGCCCTTTCGGGAGTGGTTCATATAATCTCCCGTCGGGGGGGCAATTCACCCGAGGCAATGCTCCGCTACGACCGCGATGATCTGGGTGCTTCTTTCGGCGGCACCGAACACTCGGGGCGTTCTCTACTCGAAGTGCTCGCGGGAGGTCCTGTCAGGAAAGACCGGGCGTTCTACCTGGTCGCGGCGGATGTACGGACCGACAACACAAGGTGGTGGCAGGATTTCGAACACACCTCGTTCAACAGGCCATACAGCACTTCCTACAATATTTTCGCGCGTTCCGATCTCTATTTCAGCCCCGTTCTGCGCGCTTCGGCCCAGTTCACGAAGAGCCGGGAATGGAGGCGCGGCTACGAGTGGCGCTGGCGCTTCAATCTGGAGGGACTGCCTGCAGAATGGCGCGACAGCAGCCGCCTGGTATTGACGTTGAATCACATGCTCTCGCCCTATGTCTTCTACGACCTGCAGCTGTCGCAGTTCAATATCTCCAGAGGGGTCAATGAGGGGTCGCGTGACTCTCTGGAGACTCAACCCCTCTGGCAGTACGACTCCTTCATGCAGTATGTGGATAAAGGTCAGCGGCTCTGGTGGTTCAGAGGAGATCAGACCATAACAACCGGTCGCGGAACGTTGACCGCTCAAATGGGCCGGCACCGCATGAAGGTCGGATTCGATCTCTCCTACTACAACCTCGAATCAGATCTCTTCAAAGTGGAACCGCAGACCACATTTTACGGACTGCCCCTGCCCAATCTCGATCCGCTCGACTTCTCATCCGAATACAGCTATTCCCCCAGTTCGGGTGCAGTGTTCTCCCAGTACATGTACGAAACCGGTGAAGGATTCGTGCTTAAGGCAGGCCTGCGATACGACTGGCTCGATCCTCAGGCTCGACGTCCCGTCATTGAATGGATACCGACAACATCTGAAGAATTCGAACAGGAAATAACGGGATGGCTGCCTGCCACCCGGAAGTCCCGCGTAAGCCCCAGGATAGGTCTGGCCTTCCCCATAGATCCTTACACTTACTTCCTTTTCAACTATGGAGAATTTTTCCAGGTTCCGCTCTTCAATCAGCTCTACTCCGGTCTGAATCTGGATCTCACCAGGGGCCTGAGAGTCCTGGTAGGCAATCCAGATCTGGAGTATCAACGAACGAAAGCATACGAATTCTCCTTCAGACGGGAGTTCGATCCGGAAACAGTGGGCTCCTTAACGTATTTCTTTAAAGAATCATTTAATCTTATTGATACTAAAACATTTCTGGCTTCTGACTCTCGTGCACTGGAAGATGGTTACACACAGTATGTGAACCTGCCCCTGGCCCGTTCCTCAGGGCTGGAGCTTTCTATAGAGAGGCGTCCTCTGGATGGAATCGGAATCAAGGCTGCCTACACATTCATGATCGCTCGGGGACACGCCAGCACGGGACTGTCGGGATTGAATTACCTGCAGTGGGGATTTGAACCCCCGCGCAGGATGTACTATCTCTCGTGGGACCAGCGGCATACCCTTGCGGTGGAGGCCAGCGGGACATATCTCGGAGCCCTGATAGATATAGTCGGTCGCTATAACAGTGCGCGTCCCTATACCTATGCTCCATCCAGTTCGGGGATAATGCCCGAAGGAACCAGGATCACACCGAACGATGCCAGGATGAGGGATATCTTCCAGGTTGACGCGCGCATCAGCCGTGACTGGCCGATCAGCATCGGAGGGCGTGTATACATATTCAGAATATTCGGCGACGTCAGGAATCTGACCGACCGTGATAATGTTCTCTGGATGACCAGTGACGGTCGTATCGGTGGTGAACTGGGCGACCCAGGTGCCTATCGAACAGGTCGAAGAACAAGGATGGGAATCGAGGTGAAGTTCTGATGAACCGTATTAAACAACTCCACTGGTGCATCGGAATTCTCGCGATAATCCTGTTTGCAGCAGGCTGCGAAGAGACGCTCCCGACATACGTTGAACCCGAGTATGCATTCAGCGCCGATATAATCGTGGAAGACCCGCTGGAATTCCCCGATGGTGGCGGCAGTAT
>VAPB010993757.1_pt1 | contig 10480 bp, 6 predicted proteins | sample 3395101 | NCBI WGS metagenome assembly VAPB01 (sample SAMN08290433, study PRJNA428436) | hydrothermal vent metagenome | isolation source: Deep-sea hydrothermal vent chimney | place: Indian Ocean: Southwest Indian Ridge | reverse complement strand
GATGAAAGTGAAACGATTCCTGGAGTGATTTGATATGAGTATGGATTCGTCCGAGGCATCGCGATCTCGTTTGAGTTGCTGGAAAATGCAATCCGCCGACCGGCTGAGTGTCGATGGGTCGCAGATTTCCGTGACAGGATTCAAAAGCGAAAATTGGTATGAGACTCAGGTTCCTTCGACAGTCCTGGCGACTCTTGTTGACGCGGGAGAATACGAAGACCCTTATTTTGGGGAGAATCTAAATAGTATTGCCCCCGAGCGTTTCGAGCAATCGTGGTGGTATCGCAACGAATTCGATTTGAACGTTGCTCAGGCAAACGCAACGACACTTCTGGAATTCGATGGAATTAACTACGCTGCAAATATCTGGTTGAACGGTCGGCTTGTTGCCGGTTCCGCCCGGGTTCGCGGAGCATTCAGGCGATTTGGTTTCGACATTTCCGATTGTGTTCAAGAAGGGAACAACGTCCTTGCAGTGGAGGTGATACCTCCGAAACCGGGTGACTTCTCCACCGGATTCGTCGACTGGAATCCGCCGGCCCCGGATCGCAACATGGGAATCTTCCGCCCTGTAACGCTTCGTCGTTGCAGGAGCGTATCCATCGAGAATCCATTCGTTCAAACCGACCTGGATACGGAAACGCTTGATCGGGCAAGCCTGACAGTTAGTGCCGAGTTGTGCAATCATTCCGACGAGCCTGTAACCGGCGTCCTTGCAAGCAGGATAGATTCGATCGCTTTCGAGAAGCTCGTCACACTTGCCGCGGGGCAGCGAAAAGTAATAGACTTTACTCCCGCGCAGCACGAAGATCTGCAAATTGATCACCCGCGTTTATGGTGGCCCCACGACCTGGGCGAACCTGATTTGTACGAACTGAGCCTCGATTTCCTTATCGATGATGTGGTCTGCGATACATGCCGTACGAGGTTCGGCATTCGCCGAGTTGAAGATTATTTTAGCGAACAGGGACACCGCGGTTTCAGAATCAACGGCAGGCAAGTCCTGATAAAAGCCGGCGGCTGGACGGATGATTTGTTCCTGGCCGACACGCCCCAAAAGCTCGAGGCTCAAATACAGTACGTCAAGCACATGAACCTCAACGGTATCCGGCTCGAAGGCATCTGGGGCAAGGACCATACGCTCTACGAGTTGTGCGATACTTACGGAATCCTGATGATGGTCGGCTGGAGCTGTCATTGGGAGCATGAACAATACCTTGGCAAGCCGGTGGATGAGCGATTCGGGGGCGTCGCGAGTCCGGAGGACATTGATCTGATCGCGCGCAGTTGGGAAGATCAGATTTTATGGCTGCGAAATCATCCGAGCATTTTTGTCTGGACGGTCGCCAGCGACAAAATCCCTCACCCCGATCTGGAACGCAGGTATATCGACACTTTCACCAGGTGCGATCCGACCAGACCCTATCTCGCATCGACCGGCGGAGTCGGCAGCGAACAGGCGATCATAGGCAGCGAAGTGATCGTCAGCGACATAAGCGGCCCGACGGGCGTTAAGATGCTCGGTCCGTATGCTTATACGCCGCCCGTATATTGGTACGAAGATACAACGCGGGGCGGCGCGTACGGCTTCAACACCGAGACCGGGCCCGGAGTGCAGGTGCCGGTATTGGAGACTCTAAAGAAAATGATCCCGGCCGATTCTCTCTGGCCGATAGGCCCGTGCTGGGATTTCCATTGCGGGCTAAATGAGTTTTCTCACACGGACCGGTTCTCTCAGGCCCTCGAAAACCGCTATGGTCCGGTCGAGAATGTCGAACAGTTCGCCTATCGGGCCCAAATACTCAACTATGAACTGATTCGCCCGATGTTCGAGGCATTCCGCGCAAATAAGGCAAACGCCACGGGGGTCGTACAGTGGATGCTCAACGCCGCCTGGCCCAAACTTTACTGGCAGCTCTATGACTGGTATCTCGTGCCGACCGGGGCTTTTTACGGCGCCCGCAAGGCATGCCGGCCGTGTCAGTTGATCTACGATTATTCGACCCGGTGCGTGTTTTTCGTCAACGATACACAACAACTCGGCGAGAATCTCTTTGCGGAAGTACGCATTTTCGATTTCGACGCAAACGAAGTGCTCCACGAGAGATTGGATGTTCACGGCGAGCCGTTATCGTCGCAGAAGCTTTTGACGCTGCCGCATCTTCCCGGCATTTCTACAACTTATTTTCTCGACCTTCGCCTCTATGATTCGGACCGAATACAGATCGCTTCGAATTTCTACTGGCTCAGCACCAGGCCTGATGTGCTCGACTACGAGGTGAAAGTGAATCCCTGGGAATACTACACCCCAAGCAAACAGTTTGCCGATTTCACCTTGCTGAATTCGCTTGCTTCGACAACGGTTGAGGTTCGACATGATCTCAAGACTAAAGACGACAACAATATACTGTCGGTCGAATTGAAAAATACGGGTGGCAGCATCGCCTTTGCCATCGAACTGAATGCAGTTGATGCGAATACCGGCGCCGGTGTAGTACCCGTCTTCTGGCAGGACAATTATGTTAGTCTAATGCCCGGAGAGTGCAGGACAATCGAAGCAGCATTTGGCAAAACCGCTTCGAACATTTCGCTCGACGTTCATGGGTGGAATGTTGACGGTCCTTCGCATAATTAATGTACCCTCCTTATAAAACAACAGGTTACATTGTAATTGGGGACAGGCTGAGGAAGTAATTGTCGTGGCCCGGCACAACAACGTCGGCGATGGCGGCAATTCGGTCAATCGTGCGGGCCGACAGGTCGAAATCCACTGCGTTGAAGTACCCCATGCGCTCGGCCCAGAAATCCTGCGTGGCGACAGCGTCGCCGGCGATGACTACCGACAATCCTTTGCAGTCAAAACGCAGGCTGTGATGGTCCATCGTGTGACCCGGTGTGGATATGACCTCCACGGCATCGAAGATGCGAGCGTCCGCAAGGGCAATAGGCTTTGAGTAACGTCCTGATTTGTTCAGGCCGGCAGCCACTTTCGCGCCGGCCAGCCATTTTGCCCGGCCGAAGTGTTTCAGTCCGTAATGATGATCACCGTGTTGGTGCGTGATGAAAACGGTGTCTATATCGTCGAGGCTCAATCCGGTGCGTCTATCGAGTTCGGTTGCCATCGCTTTTTCGTCTTTAAGCGACGGGTCAACAATAATGCGGAAACCATCGCCCCAAATCACCGTGCAGGAACATATTGCGGATCGAACGCCGCGATCGTCGCTTTCGCCCCAATAGCGATTGCGCGAAAGATTGCCGATAGTGATGACATCCCAGCGTTTGATCTCGGAGTTCTTTCTACCCTTCAATTTGACGGACCGGCCGGAACGACTCCCCGCGTCGGATTTCCTGTTCCGGCCGCCGACTGCTGCGGCTGCCGTGCCCAAAAATTCTCGTCTATTCATTTTCCAGACCTCAAGTTCCTTTTCGGTTGTTCAAGCCGCTCTAATTGCTCGAGCGATTCCAGGTCATCTTACTTGCCGTGTAATGTTTGTCATTCCATAATCTGGAGCGATTGGGGCTGGGATTGGAATCGTCGTTGTGGTAAATATGCAGTTCGTTGCCGTTGAGTATTATTATTTCTTCACGCCAGTCACCGGAAATGTCGGCCACATAGAGCCTGTCCGCTTTCTCTCCTTTGAGGTGCAGCGCAAATTTGCCGTCCATCGGATCAAAGATGGCTACGCTGCCGTTTTGCTCGCGCTCTGTTGCAACTACCAGGGCTTTGGCAGTACCGTCCCAGTGAATCGTCTGACAGACCTGCAAGCCCATAGGTGTCCAGCCCGGGGGTGTCACGTCTTGCGTGCTGTAATCGGAAATGACGTTCCCGTAAGCGTCGATTACGAACGGCTTTTGATATCCGTTAGCGGGGAATTTTTCCACGGGGATGGGGTTTGCCGCAAGCCCAGTCCCCCTGGTCCGACAGAATATCTCCAGGCCCGGACGGCCGGGGTCGAAATCTCCAATGGCCCCATCCTGAGGTTCTCGATTCTCGTGATTGGCTTGCCATATCAGACCGGTTGCATTTGCGAGAAATACCCGCTCGCGTTCTTCTTGGCGTCGGCTGCCCTCTTCCAGGGCAATTACCTCCAGACCCGGAATATCCGGGCGAACATCCGCAGCGGCTATTGCGTCGATGTGGCCCGTGAGACCGAACCGGTACAACACATTGCCCTGGCTGCTGACGATGGTGCCGCCGATGACTTCATCCTTTCCGTCGCCGTCGAGATCCGCAATGCGTGCCGCAGTGTGGGCACATGCAAGGAAGCTGTCAATCTGCCACAGAGGTTCGAGATTGCCATTTCGCAGATCGCTTATCTTGTGGGCACTGAGATATCGTCCCATCCGGTAGCCGTCCGTGTTGGTTGCCTGCAATAACAGGTCCGTTTCGCCTTTACCGCCGAAGCATGCAACGACCAGGTGCTCCCATCGGCTCGCGCCGTCAGGCACGCGAGGTTTCGCCGTCCATTCCTCTGCTGCGGTAGCTCCGTTGATCGCATGAATAGTGCTATCCTCGGTAAGAAAGAGAACCTCGATTTGCCCGTCATCGTCCACATCTGCGGCCTGGACACCTGGAGCGTGCTGTCCGGGCAGGCCCCATTTTTCCGAATCCATCGACAATCGAACATCCGTTCTCAGTATCCAGAGTTTCCGGCCGTCGTTGGAATAAGCTGCGATATGTCCCGGAACGGTCACAATGTAGTCCTTCAGACAATCGTTGTTGAGATCCGCCACTATCATGCTGCCCTTGTCATCGGCCGGTGCAGGAATATCAAGAGTAATCACGAACGGATTTGACCGATACTGGGGCCAGTCCGCGCACTTCCGTACCGAAGCGCAGGAAAGAACGCCAAGAAGAGGCAGGACGAGCGCTAACTGCATTGGGTTGCCTGGTCGCGTTTTCATTTCGAGTCCACTCCTTACATTAGTCTTGTTCCGGATACGGCAGCAGGTGGAACGTACGGCCCGTACTCGTCGCGGATAAATTCGAGCCACCATCGAATGCCCGGTGATTGCTTTGAGCCGTCGCCTCCGGGGCAATTGTTCGGACCCGACGGCGGTGGGCACTGGAGCCAGGTCGAGGCGCACATATATCCCCAGCCGTTGTCCAGGTGCTCGGCTGTGATGGCCTTCTGCCCGGCCTTCATCTCTTCGCTGTAGAGGCCTATGTTGATGTAGTTGTAGTGGTCCTTTTTCTTGCTGTACGTGCCCCAGTAGCCGCCCGGTGCGTTTGTGGGGGTACCCTCACTTTCGATGTAAGGCTTGCCCGGAACCTTGGTGCTGAAATGTAGCCCCAAGTCCGCTTCGGGAAGCACAGGCCCCTTGAAATTGGTGGCGATCACGCAGGCCGGATCGACCTTCTTGCCTGCTATTACCATGAGCCGGTTGTCAAAGCCCTTGCCGCGCTTGGCCATGCCCTCGTTATCAACGTCCACGAACACGTTGCGAAAATTGTGCTCTTTCAACCAGCGCACCGTATTGGCAACGGCAGCATTGGCCTGGGTCTGAGTCCAGTTCTCCCACTTGGCTTTCGAATTGCCCCAGTACAGGCAACCCACCAGAACGACCATCCCTCGCTCATCCGCCGCCTCGATGATTCGCCCCATGCGAGCGGAATAGACCGGATTCAGGCTCCCGTCTCGGTTATACCCCTTCACGTCGCCGAACCGCGAGCCCATGAAAAAGACGCTGACGGTGTTGATCCCAAACGACGCAAATGTATCCAGATTGCCAATCAGTTCCGCTGCGGATTGATCGCTCACCAGAGCATTCGAGCATCGAAGTCCCTTCACGAGGATTTCTTTTTCGTTCAGATATGTCTTGCTATTGCGAACCGTGAAAACATACTTGCTGTTTCTCTCCTTCAGCGTTCGCTCGAAGAATTTCTCTCGTGCCGGGCCGGTCTCCTTGATGTTTGCGAAGAATGTGCCGTGGCCGGAGCCGTCTTTGTAGCGCATGTACGTGACGTCTTTGGCGCCGGCTTGCCGCAATGCTTTTGCGAAATCATCCGAATTGCTCACCGCAACGGTCCGATCCGATTCTTCGTGGACCAATAAGAACGGCGGGGCGCCGGCGCTCACATAGGTCATCGGTGCAATCTTCTTCGCATCTTCTTCCGAGCCGCCGCGCACGCGCGGTCTTGTCGGCGTCGCGCTGGCCACGACCGCCTGGACCATGCTCGAATACTCCTGCCATGGTCCGTCGCCTTCGAGCCCCGCCGACGCCGGGCATATCCCCAGCATCGCCACGAGATGCGCGCCGGCGGAATTGCCGTATGCGCCGATGCGGTTGGGATCAACGTTGTATTTCTTCGCATGGGCGCGCAGCCAGCGCACGGAGCACTTTGCGTCCTCAACGCAGGCCTGCTTCGATCCGCCGAGTCTGTAGTTGATCGTTATGCATACATAGCCTTTGGCTGCGAATTCCAGAGCAGGGTTGAGAAACTTGGCCGTTCGCTTGTCGCCGGAGACCCAGCCGCCGCCGTGAACGAACACAATCGCCGGCCGTGGCTTGGCGCCGCGCTCGGTTGGCATGGCCAGGTCGAGTTTCCACGCATCGTTGCCTTTGCGGTAGGCAATGTCGCCGATGACGGTGACGCCTTTGGGTACTTGTTTGAGCATCTGTTCGGTTGTCATGGTTTGCTGGTTGCGGGGCCGACGATTGCGGCCGAAGCCGCCGCGCGCCAATCGGTCGGCCAGCCTGCCAAGCTCCTGGCGATCCAGGAAGTTGTCCTTGTTGGTGTCGTTGCGGGCGAAATTGGACTTCATCAGGCCGGTTGCCTCGTCGCGGGCGATCCTGCCGTCGGCGTTCTTGTCCTGACTTCTCAGCCAGTTAGTAATTCGTTGCTCTTTGGTTATATTGTTGGCTTGCCGTCGGCGGGCGGCATCTTGTGCCTGCACACCGCCATTAGAACATACCACGAGAAGAGCAATAATTGTCAGTGGAGAAAGTCGAAATCTCATGCGAAGGCTCCAACTGGGAATCCGGATCTCTGCCCGGCTACAATACCGAGCTTCATCTCCAATAGAATACCACCTCTGTCTCGAAAACACAAGCTGTTGGGCGATGTCAGTGGTGCGTCACAGGTTCTTGGGAAGAAACCCCGCAGTGGATTGCATGATCCGAGCGCGAAGTTTCGTGCTCTGGCTCTTGCTGCTCTGGGCCTTGAGGTCTTCGAAATTGGCCCGACAGAATTTGCAGCCGAGAGTATTGACATGGAAATCGACGTACTTGTGCCATTGCTCGTCGAGCGTCCCGAGCAGGTGTGCCCCGATCGTGCTTCGTTTGGGACAGCTCGGCCTCTGGAATTCCCAGATTTCCGTCAGGATGTTCTCGAAGTCGGCGGAGGATGGCCCGACGGGGATATCGGATGTCGCGATGTGCTTGCGAATCTGTTTGAGACCTCGGTGCTTGATCAGCGCGATGGCCTTTTCATCCATGTCCATTGTCCTGGCGACATCTTTGTTCGAAAGCTGGCAATAGAAAAGCAGCTCCGTAATTTGCAGATCGCGGAAGTTCAACGATCTTTTGAAGCCGTCCACCAGCCTGGACAAGGCGTCGGTGAGTGCGATTTTTTGCAGCTCGCATTTCTCGTCCGCCCTTACGTACCAGCTCGCCGTCTGTTCGGGGCCTGCTACGTCCGCAAAGGGATCCGACGGTCTGTCGTCATCTTGAGTGTCGTAGGTGTCCTGAATCAGACACGCATGCCTTGCTTGCCGGCTGCGGTATGTGTCGATGATTTTGCGTCTGAGCAGCACGAAGAGGTATGTCTCCAGGCCGCATTCACCGCGATAGTTCGGAAGGCTCTTGATGAAGGCGATGAACGTCTCCTGAACGCTGTCTTCGGCGTCTGCCTGCTGAAGCAGCTTAGTCCGGGCAAAACTCAACAAGCGTCCCCGATAGCGGTCGACAAATTCCGACCACGCCTGTTCGTTGCCCCGGCGGATTTTGTCCAGGAGATACTGCTCCGCCTCTGTCACTCTGTTTTTGGGTGCTTTCATGCCAGGGCATATTATAGAAGACCTTAGCTACGCCACAAAGAGAATTATTACCGCTACGGCCAGTACGGCTCCGGCAATTCGCAGGGACCATGCGTAGTAGCCTTTCGTTGCGGCATTGAGAAAGGCGTAGACGACGGTTATCAGTACGAGCAGCCCGAAAACGGAACCGAGCATTCTCGCCCAGGTCCATTTTACTGCCTTAGCTACAGCCGCTTTGTGATGAGCTAACTTCTCCAGTTTTCCGATGGAGGCGTCCAACAGCAGGGCTTGTCGCCATATCTTACCGGCTCTGCCGTCGAAATTCTGTGCGAATCGGTCGACTATGAAATCTCCTTCGAGAACGTCGTTGGCAGTCACGTTTCGAGCCAAAGTGAGCGTGGCCTGCGCCATCGGGGTCTGCTGGAGCAATTGAGTGAGCTGATTGCACGCATCTCCAATCGCCTGGCTGTTGGCTTCGGCTTGTGTCAGGCAGCTCTCAGTGGATTTGGCGATGATCATTCGCGTGTTCGGTCGGTTGTTCCAGACGCCGTAGAAATTCTCGATCCAGGGTTTTTCCACGAATTCAGCGTTAATACTTGTCTGCCTGTTCCCGGCCAGGACACTTGCCCTGATTGTGCCGCGGGTCATCCTGCTCCCGGAATTACCACTATTCCACGGGGCCGGACCGGTCTGGAACGCCGAGAGATCAAGGCGGATGCCGACCTCGTCCGGCTGCACACCAACCGTCTCCGGCGCAACAGTCCATTGAGTTTGGGGAAACTTGCGGGCGATTGTCTTTATCAATTCGTCGAGCACATCGGGATCGTGAGAACCCTGAAACAGTATCCCCTTGTTTGGCCATGCCTGATCGCCGAAGAATTGTCGGATCGGCTCGCCGATTCGCAGGCCCAGTGAACGCACGGCAGAGAGTTTGGAGGGATACACGTTTGCCTTGAACTCATCCTCGATGCCCGGCTGCCAGATGGCTGCGGGCTTGCTTTCGAATTCAACCGCGCCCCAGTCAGAATATAGCTCGGCGGGGGTCGCAACCTCCTGGTCGTATGAGAGACCCCAGAAGAGAAACACAAGGACAAACAACGAGAGAATGCCCAAAGCCATGAATCCACCAATCCAGGGCCGCTTGGAGCAGAGCTTGATAAAGAGGACAGTCACGGCGATTACGGCAAATAGAAACAGAATCATCATTGGCATTATTGCTACAGTTGTCATCAGCTTAATCCTTGATTGAGAGCCGGGATCAGCATCGCTTTTCTCGGGCGTGCGGGCCAGGCGAGTATTACGACCGCTACCACGAAGGTAACCGCGGCGAAGAAAGCTCCTCCATGTTGGCAGCCCTTGAGAACCCGTTCGAGAACAGCGCCGAATTCCTCGTAGCCAGACACTGGGTTGCCACGCCGGAAACTCCAGTACATTGCGTCGGCCAGCATCAGAACGGTTACGAGCAGGCCGCCCAGCCCGAGTATGCCCCGAATCAGGTGGCGTGCTCCGAGATGACGCCGGCCTACGCTGAGACACACGGCGGCTGGCAGCATCAGGACGATGAAGAGAATCCTTGCCATGTCCGTGAGCAGTTGCGGCCAGTTCGAGCCCAGAACGTCTTCAAAGTCCCTCGCCAGGCCCGGATCGGTCGCTATAAAGTCGGGAACGTGCAACGCGTGGGCAAGTCCCACCGCCACAGCCACAAAAGCCAGTATAAAGCCGATACCTGAAAACAAAAAAGCAAGCGGGTGGAACCGTTCAAACATGACTGAGGCAGTCGGCATCACGGGAGCTGCTTGTACGGGAGAATGCTCTGTCGCAGGCGAGGGTGCTTCTTCCGCCTGCTCGTATGTGGCCGCAGCAACATCACGCTCGGGGGCGGGGGCCTCAGCAGCAACCTTGGCATCGCGTGTTTCGGATCTCAACTCCTCTCTGTCCAGCCAGATCTCTACTGGCTTGCCATATCGGTCTTTGAACTGGCCTGTGATTATCATAATCATATCGATGAGTTGTCCGATGAAGAACATTCCGCACGTCAGGAACCAAAGGACGCCGGTAAATATCTTGCCTGCGTAGAATCGATGCAGACCGGCGGGAAATCCGGACATGCCCACAGCACACAGCAGGAGTGCCCAGAGACGTTTGAAAGACGATACGTTGGCAGGTTGGCTCACGCTAGGCGCCGGCGGCGCGACAGGTGCGACAGGCTGGGGAGCGGGTACTTTGGGGATGCTCCCGAAGAAACGGGCCGGAATGACGGCAACCGCAAAGAAGCCAACGGCTGGGAAGATTATGAAAAAGAGTGCTACAAGGAAATCATCATTTCGCAAATTCATTTCGCCCATGCAAACCGCCGAAGTGAACACGGTCATCAGACAGAGAACGAGAATCAACGGCTTGATGAGATATCTGTACCAGCCGGTGAATCGTTTGCGACAGGATCCGAAGAAGCAGAACAGCGAAAGGACAAGGCTGTCTATCCCGGCTGTGCGGGCGATTGT